>JACCDH010786216.1_pt1 | contig 13328 bp, 18 predicted proteins | sample 7442481 | NCBI WGS metagenome assembly JACCDH01 (sample SAMN15323433, study PRJNA562643) | freshwater metagenome | isolation source: river surface water | place: USA:Blue River Watershed | collected 2017-08-15
ATATGAAAATAGAATCATCATTCCATCATATGATAGTGAAAGTCGTTTAAATTATTTCGTAGCAAGGTCTTATTTGACCAAAACTAAAATGAAATATAAAAATCCTGAAGTTGATAAAGAAAGTTTAATATGGAATGAACACTTAATCAATTGGGATGAACCGGTTTATATTGTTGAAGGAGCATTTGATTCAATATTCCTACCTAATTCAATACCAATGTTAGGTAAGTATATGACTGAGAATCTTTTTAATAAACTTTACAATAACGCAAAAAAAATTATAATAGTATTGGACCCCGATGCTTGGAACGACGCTGAAAAACTATACCATAAAATAAATTGTGGTAAACTAATGGGTAAGATATGGGTGATTAAATTGGAAGGTGACATGGACATTGCAGATTTAAAGGGGGACTTAAGTGAATACAAAATAAAACAAATAGAATAATGATAGAAAAATTATATCGTGTACAGTTGTTAGATGGTAAAGAAACCACAACACTCTACGAAACAAGACAAGAAGCAATACGAGCTCACAGAGGAAACATTTCAAAATTAATTGAAGTGATACCAAGACAAACTAAAAAGAAAGTTGTACCACCAAGCAGTGACCAACTGGCAATTGTAATTAGTGCTCGTAGTAATGACGATTTATCCATTTCAAAAGAATGTGGATATGCCGTGATGTATAATAGTCCTAAGATGGATAAGATATATGAAGGTATGAAATATCTTGAAGTGTCGGATGATTATGTATTAGAGGCTACCATTCAAAAAATGGAAAAATATGAAAAGGGAGCACATCACCATTGGAAAGGACCTGGTTACAAACCAAATAAAGTTTGGAAATGGGCATTGTATCATAAAGATGGGAAACTAACACCGAGAAAGGTTGTGGAACAAAGATATAACAATCCACTAAAAGGAACTCAAGGTGGAATTAGTTATATTAAAATTTAACACATTATGGATTTACAAAAAATCGCAAAAGAAATAAATGAACTACTCGAAAATAGAAGAAAAGAATTAGATTTAACTTTTATTGAAGAAGAACACATCTATTACATGAGAGATACCGATGGGGTATTAAGAAAAACATTTCCATCGGTTTCAAGACTAATAAAAAAATTTCACAAACCATTTGATGCTGAGGGTACTGCACTTAGAATGTGTAAAGGTGACCCCGAAGCTGCGGCGTTACTACAAGAAGAATGGAAACAATTAGGTAACTATTCTACTAACATGGGTAGTCGAGTACACTTTGAATTAGAGAGTGATTTGATAAATCGTTTTGACAATTACAAAGAAGTTAGACAACCAATTTTTGAATGTGACGAATCACAATTAATTAAAAGTGATTCAATGATTAAGGCAGGTAAAGAATATTTGGATTTAATGTTAGAAAGAGGTGCGGTTCTTCTTGATACGGAAATTGTATTGGGTGATAATGAATTAGGTTATACCGGCCAACCAGATAAAGTTTGGTTAATCATGAATAAAGAACAAGATGATTTTGGTATTGTGATTACAGATTGGAAAACAAATCAACCTAAAAACTTTGAAGTACAACACTACACAGGTAGAATGTATGCACCATTTAACGAATATCATGACACTGCCTTAGGTCATTATTATTTACAACTTCCACTTTATGCTCGATTACTATTAAAAATGTTAAAGGGTACAAAATATGAAAATATTAAATTATTGGGGTGTGTTGTTGTTTTATTAAAAGATGATAGTACATTTGTCGAGTATAAGGTACCGGCTAAGGTAAATAAACTTGTAATGAATTTAGACATAACAAAATACATAAATTATGGTAAAAAGAATTATACATATCGCTGATATTCACATCAGAACATTCCAACTTCATGAATTGTACAAAAAACAATTTGACATATTTCTTGAAGAAGTGAAAAAACAGGCAACACAGTGGACAGAGGAAGGTGTTAGATGGGACGAAATTCGTATTGTTGTTGCAGGTGACATTGCACATCAAAAAATTAACATTTCAAATGAACAATTGTTATTAACAAGTTGGTTTTTAAATCAATTGTCGGGTTATGGTAAGGTGGTTATTATTCCGGGTAATCACGATTTCTTGGAAAATAACACACAGAGAGTAGACAGTATTACACCAATAGTTGAATTATTAGATACTAAGAATATTGTCTATTATAAAGATAGTGGTGTATATGGGGATGATAATATCAATTGGGTTGTGTATTCACTCTACCAACATAATGAAAGACCTGAATTTAAAAAAGAGGACGATAAATTCCACATCGGACTTTTTCACGGACCAATCCAAGGAATGTCCACAGATTTAGGTTTTGAATTTGAAGATGCTTACGATAGATTAAATTTTGTTGATTTGGATTTACTTCTATGTGGTGACATACACAAACGACAACAATTCACATTACCCGGTGGAGGTAAAGCTGTTATGGTTGGTTCATTAATCCAACAGAATTTTGGTGAAACGGTTAAACACCATGGGTATGGTATTTATAATGTTGAAACAGATGGATATACTTTCCACGATTTACCAAACGAACAACCCTTTCTACACTTCAACATAACAGATATTAACGACTTAGAAAATGAAAAAGAAGAGCTCCTTAATCTTGGATGATGAGTTCATTCTTTATTGTCAAATAAACAATATAGATAACATTGAGAAACTTGCAAAGGAAACCTTCAATAGAGGGTTTTCTTTGTTAAAGTATCCTGAGACACCAACAGGGTTTAAGGGAAAAGAAAAGATAGTAGAGAAAGAAGTAATAAAAGAAATTATTAAGGAGGTTCCCATTGAAAAAATAGTTGAAATAATCAAAGAAGTTCCTGTTGAAAAGATAGTAGAAATTATCAAGGAGGTACCGGTTGAAAAAATTGTAACCAAAGAAATCATTAAGGAAGTACCTGTCGAAAAAATTGTCGAGGTAATTAAGGAAGTTCCGATTGAGATAAAGGGTAACACTAAGATAGTAACTAAAGAAATCATAAAAGAGGTACCGGTTGAAAAGATTGTTGAAGTGATAAAAGAGGTGCCTGTTGAAAAGATTGTTGAAATAGTTAAAGAAGTACCTGTCGAAAAAATAATCACAGACACAAAAGAAATCGACAAATTAAAAAAAGAAAACGAAGAGCTAAAAGAACAGTTAGATAAAATAAACGGTTCTCTCGATAGATTAAATCGTGCAAAGTACATGAAGAATAGCGATTTAGGTAGTTTGTATTCAGAATAAAATTCCGGCAACAATTTTCCGTTTTACCAATTAATTGTGTATATTATTAAAAATATACAATTATGACATTACTTTTTTTATGGTCCTTTATGGCATATGGAATGACCTCAATACTTGTTTGGGGTAGTATTTTTGATTCACTTAGAGAGTGGATTAAATCACATTCTAAATTTTTCGGAGACTTAATTAGTTGTACTTTATGTACGGCAACATGGGTGGGATTCTTTCTCTCTTTGTTATTAGGTGGATTAACTACACGAATAATAGATACTCATTGGGTATTCGGAACATTTTTAGATGGAATGTATACAGCCGGTGTCGTGTGGGCAATAAACTCTATCATCGAATTTTTCGAGGAGAGTAGAATTAAATAATTTAAATGGCGATTTTACGAGGAACGAGTTATAATGACAAACCAGTTAGAGATGCGGTAAAAGAATTCTATAAGAGACATTTTGATATTCTATTAGAAGAAACACCACACGAATTGAAAATAATTGATTTAACAGGAGTAACTGACACCGAATTAGGGGTTGAAGTTGAAGGGGGTAAGTGGACTGGAAATTTTTGGACAAATGATGCATATTCACTAATTTCGGGTCAAGAGTTTAGAACAATCAATATCCCAATAAGAAAAGAAAAATATTGGTTAGAGGAGTATGTTAGATATGGTAAGACAAGATATAATCCATCGTATTTAAAAAACACCTTTGTTAGGTCAAATAAAGATTTTACACAGTTTATTGTGATAAGGTCTGAAACTATTAGAGACCAAAACAAACTCATTAGAACACGGTTCCAACCAAACAACAGTAACGAGTTAGAAGATTGGTTATCATTTAAAAAAGAAGACGTAGAGACATATAATTTAATCAACGGTACTTGGGTACTAGAATAAAAAACATGAAATATAATAATCCATTCATTAAGGTAACTTGGGAAGATACACCCGAAAGTTTTACTCCCGAAAAAATAAAAAGGGTTAAAGCATACTTTCAGGACAAGTATAAAACAAAAAACATTCAAGTAATTACCAAAAGCCTAACGAACAACTCCAATATTCAATTAGAATCATTGGAAGCATCCGATAGTATTTTGGACAATCAATATCAAAAAAAATTGATGAAGGATTTCATCAAAGAAAATAACATCCAAATTAAATGGGAGTTAGTTGATAGATTGGATAATCGTGTGAATGGTGAAATTGACAAGTTAAACGAAAATAAAGTTCGTTATAATAAATGGTACATTAAAAAAGTAGAGTTTTCAAATTTCCTATCTTTCGGTGAGGACAACGTAATTGACTATTCTAATTTAGATGGTATTACGGTGATTGAATCTACACCTAAAAATTTTGGAGGTAAATCAACATCATCGGTTGACCTTTTGATGTTTTTATTTTTTAATACCACAACAAAAACAAAAACCGCTTCTGAAATTTTTAATAAATTTACAGATAAGGATGAAGTAAGTGTGCGTGGTGAAATTACAATTGATGGTGACGATTATGTTATCGAAAGAAAATTAAGTAGAAAAAAATCAAGAGCCGGTGAATACAATGTTACCAATAAACTTGAATTCTATAAAAGAAAGGAAGATGGTACAATTGAGAATTTAACCGGTGAACAAAGAAGAGAAACAGAAACATTCATTGAATCTGCAATTGGTAGTGAAGAAGATTTCTTATCTACCATTATGACCACAGGTAATAACTTAGAACAATTAATTGAATCTAAACCAACTGCACGTGGACAAATCCTAACAAAATTTTTAGGTTTAGAAAGTTTAAAAATTAAAGAAGAAACTGCGAAAGGAATATACAATGATTGGAGTAGAAAGTTGGTTTCAAACACATATAACATAACCCAATTAGAAATCGATAATAATGGGTATCGTGACAGTATCACCAATTCTGAAAATGAAATCGAAAGGTTAAAGCTCACTTTAAAAGACTTAGAAAAGGAACTTAAAGAATTGGAATTGGATAGAGACAGTGCATTAGAATCTAAAAACAATGATGTCGATAGAGAACTAATCAACACTAATCCAACCTTATTGTTGAGAGAAATAAACGATTTAAAAGACTCACAGAAAACGAGTAAGGGAAATGCCGATTCGGTGAATGTGGTTGAACCATCTGAATATTACCACGAAGACCAACACAAAGAATTAAAAGGTAACATGGCCGATGTTCAAGGTATTGATGTTGCTTTAAAATACGAAAAAGGTGAGAAAGAAAAATTAATCAAACAATTAACTGAGGGTACTATATGTCCAACATGTCATAGAGCATTGGACGATGTTGACCACACCGATGAGATTGAGAAGATTAAAAAGGAGATTGAAAAAATTGAAAAAGATATTGAAGAAAATAAAATATCTTTCGATAACTTAAAGAAACAATCGGATACATTAGAATCTTTAAAAACCGAATTCGATACATACGAAAGAAATAAACTTCGTAAAGCACGTTACGAACTTGAAGTTGAACAGAAACAACTTGAAATTGATTCAAAACAACTGAAGTACGATAACTATGAAAATAACAAAAAGAAACTCGAAGAGAATCAAAGAATTGATGCTTTAGTTATTAAACTAAGAACTCAAATCGAAACCGCAACCGCAGATATTCGTTTAGCTAATAATACAATTGAAAAACATAATGGTAACATTACCAATATGAAAGATAAGATTAGTGTTAACGACGATTTAATTAAAAAGATTAAATCAGAAGAAGAACTTGGTGCCGTTTTTAAAACCTATTTAACCATTTACGGTAAAAACGGTATCTCTAAAGTGATTATGAAAAACATGATTCCATTATTGAACCAAGAACTATATCGTTTATTGGTTGATAGTTGTCACTTTATTTTGGAATTAAATGTGAACGATAAAAATGAAGTTGAGTTTATAATGATAGATACCGAAACTAGAGTAATCAAACCATTAAATGCTGGTTCGGGTTATGAAAGAACAATTTCATCATTGGCATTACGAAGTGTGTTGACAAAAATCTCTTCATTACCCAAACCCAATATCGTGGTTATGGATGAAGTCTTTGGTAAGATTGCCGACGAGAATTTAGAAATGGTGGGTGAATTCTTTAAAAAGATTAAGGATTATTTTGAACACATTCTTGTCATATTACATAATCCTTTAATACGTAATTGGTCCGATAATATCGTAATGGTTAAAAAAGAGGAAAACATATCAACAATTGAATATATTACAACAAAAATTTCTTGATTTAAATAAAAAATTATATATTTGTCAACAGATAAAAAACTTACAATATGACACCGAAAGATTACAATCAGTTTGGTCTTTATGCTAAAGACAAGGGTATTAGTTCATTAAATTTGGATTACTACAACAAAAGAGTGGAAAATAGTTTAACTCCATATATTTTGGAGGAGAGAAGTCTTAATGTTACCGTAATGGACGTATTCTCTCGTTTGATGATGGAACGTATTATTTGGGTTGCTGGAGGTGTTGATGACCATATGTCAACGATTGTACAGGCTCAGTTGATGTTCTTAGACAGTTTGGACCATAATGATATTACCATGCACATTGATAGTCCTGGTGGGTCTGTTAAATCAGGTTTATCCATGGTAGATGTAATGGAATATATCACATCTGATATCCGTACTATCAATACAGGTATGGCGGCATCTATGGGTTCGGTACTATTGGGTGCTGGTACAAAAGGTAAAAGAGGTTCATTGAGATTTTCAAGAACCATGTTACACCAATCATCAGGAGGAGCAATGGGTAATATCCAAGACGCTCGTATTACCATGATTGAGTGGGAAAAAATCAACGATACGTTATTTCAGTTATTAGGAGACTATTGTGGTAAAACCGCTGAACAGGTAAAATTAGACGCATCTCGAGATTTATGGTTAGGAGCCGAAGAGGCACTCTCCTACGGAATTATTGACGAGATTGTTAAGAAAAAAAAATAAGGTAAAAGGGGACGAAAGTCCCCTTCTTTATTTCTTCATATTTATAATAAAAGATTAATATGAAGATAAATAAGACGGACATTTTATTGGTCATTATTGTCATTTTGGCGGGGTATAGTATCTTTCAAATGAACGGTATTAAAACCGATGTTGCAGGATACAATGCAAAAATCGACTCAATTCAAAATGAAATTGACTCTGTACAGTTAGAGAATGTTAAGATAACTGAACAAATCGTTACTATTGACAAAGAAATCAACAACATTGATGGTGATATCGAAAAGGTAACAAAGAACATAACTATTATTAAAAATCAAACAAATGAAAAGATTGATTCTGTTAACAATTATAACTTTTCTGACCTCGAAAAGTTTTTCACAGACCGTTACCAAAAGTAATGTCGATACTGTGGTAGCATTGAAGGTTCCTGTAGCCAAATTGGTCATTAAAGATTTAATTAAAGGTGACGGAGCAATCGAAGAGGTAAAGGAGTTGAATAAAACAATTGTTTTAAAAGATGAACAAATTTCTTTATTCAAACAAAAAGACACACTTAAAGACCAAAAAATTTCTAATTTGGAATTGATTATCACTAAAAAAGATGAACAATTTAGTTTAGAAAGACAAAAATCTGAAAGTTTATTAAAAGAATTAAAGGGACAAAGAACAAAAACGTTCCTATATAAGATGGGCACATTTGTTGGATTAGTTGCCACATCAATCCTACTTGTTAAGTAAAATGAAGAAATACATCAATGCCAAGAATATCATAGTTATTAGTTTAATAATTCTTTTATTCTTGGCATATTTCAATCCTGGAGGACATCTACCAAATAGAACAACATATGTTCCACAAATAGATTCAATACCATATCCTGTACACGATACCATTCCATATGAGGTGGAAGTCGAAGTTGAGGTTCCGGTTGAAGTTGAAGTACCTGTTGAAAAAATTATTGAGGTTCCTGTAGTACAACCCGTGGACACGGCTGCAATCCTCAAAATGTTTTCCGAGAATAAACAAACTAAAAAAGATGTATTAGAGTTACCGGGTAATATTGGTACAGTAACGGTATATGATACAATTTCAAACAATCGAATTTTAAGTAGGTCGTTTACAAGTAAGGTAAAACAAAAAATAGTTAGAGACACAATCCGTATCCAAGACCCACCGAAAGAATTACTTTATTTAGGTGTGGAGTCTAATTTGGATAAACGAAATTTCATTAGTACATTAGGGGTGGGTATAATGTATAAAACTAAAAGTGAAAAAATATTCAAAGTATCTACCGGTGTAAATAACACAATTATCGATGGAACAAATGGGACTTTTAGTCCATATCTCGGTGCTGGTGTTTATTGGAAAATCAATTTAAAAAAGAGACAGTAAGACATGAAAACATTTATACTATTCATTTATGGGACATTTGAGGACCATGGTGAAGTAGAATTTTTTTGCATGGAAATTTTGGCCGATTTACCATCAGTAAAGGCTCTAAGATATGTAATTGAAACCAATCCACAAAATATAATTGTTATATTTGATTCAGAAGAAGATAATAAAACCATATCAGAAGATTTATTGAGTGCAATGGTAAATGAAACAATTAAGTTCTATTTTGTTTTCCCTTTGGATAAAATTATTACCGCACATGTACCTGAACAATTAAAAGATTTTATGTTCAAACCAAACTCCGAAACACCAGGTATAAAAATTGAATATATTAAAACAAAAACAAATAAGTTCGATTTGGACGAGGTTTTAGAGAAGATAAAAAAGTTGGGTTTAGAAAGTTTAACGAATGAAGAAAAAAAGTTCCTTGATGATTTTGAATAATCAAAAATTTTTTGTATCTTTATCCTATAACAAACGCCCATTAAACTTTTATGAAGAAATCTATTATCATCAGCACGGAGGAGATTCAACAGTACATCAAAGACATCCGTAAGATTCCGGTTATCACACACGAAAGACAGGAAGAAATTTTCAAAGAATTAGAAAAGAAAGACATCAAAAAAAGTGAGAAGAGTAAACTTTTCGATGAACTTGTTGTCGGTAATTTAAGGTTCGTTATTTCAGTTGCAAAAATGTACCAAAACCAAGGAATGGATATTATGGATTTAATATCCGAAGGTAATATTGGATTAATTAAGGCGGCGGAAAAATTTGACCACACAACCGGTAACAAATTCATATCATACGCAGTTTGGTGGATTAGACAATCAATCATGGCATCATTAAATGAAAACGCCAGAACAATTAGAATACCATCTAACTTAGTACAAGAAGCACAAAAGGCAAGAAAAAAAGATGAAATTTGTGACGAAGATAGATATCTCACAAAAGATACCGAAGATATCGTCGGTCAAAATTTACCATATTGTGTTGGTTTATTTAGTGAGATTAACGAGGAAGGTGATTCACTTATTGATTTAATCCCCAATAAAAATGCTGACAGTCCTGAACAGTTCCTTAATTCTCCTGAAGAAATGAAGAAAAAAGTGAACATGATGTTAAGCGTATTGGACCCAAGAGAAAAGACAATCATTGAAAAATATTATGGTTTAACCGGTGTAGAGTCTAATTTAGATGACCTCGGAGAAGAATTCGGGTGTACAAAAGAACGTATCAGACAGTTACGTGATAAGGCCATTAAGAAACTAAGAAACGAGAGTTTTGGGCTATTAAACTATTTATAAAAGGTAAAAAATAATTTATTATGAAAAAATTCGTAGAAAACAATTTTACAATAATCGTATTGGTAATCGCATTGTTTACATTCTTCAAAGGATGTAGTGATAGTCGTGAATTGACTAAAGTTAGAAAAGATATCCAATCAATTAAAGATTCAACTTACACAAAGGATGAATTAAATAAACAACTTAAGATTATGGGTTTGGAAGCAGAAAAACGAATGATTCAAGCTACCGATAGAAAAATATTGGACGTACAAAGACAAACACAAATCGAAGAAGAAATTAAAAAGTTAACTAAATAATGAAACATTGGATTAATACACATTATAAGACATTAATCATTGCGGCGTTTTTGATTCCAATCATTACTGTTGCAATTGTTTCAATTTCACACGTTACTCAATGGTATGGTATATCCAACCCCGTTTCATGGGCAGTATACTTATCAATCGGTATTGAAATTGCGGCATTATCGGCGTTAGCTGCGATATCCGCTAATATGGGTAAAAAGGTTTATTTCCCATTTGCAATTGTAACATTAGTACAATTTATTGGTAACATATTTTTTGCCTATTCATTTATTGATATCGATTCAAAATCATTTAAAGATTGGGTTGACTTAGTTGCACCATTAGTTGAATTCATGGGAGTTGAGTCGGGTGATTTCGTTGGACACAAAAGATTTTTAGCATTGTTTGCTGGTGGTATGTTACCAATTATTTCACTTTCATTCCTTCATATGTTGGTTAAATTCACCGAAGAAGATAGAAATAAAGAAGTTCAAGTTTTAGAGGAAGAACAAAGACATGTTATTGATGACAAATTAATTCAAGAGGCGATTGAGAAATACAAGAAAGAACAAGAAGAGTCTAAACCTGAAGATTTAAAAGATTTTGTGGATGAGACAGTAAGACTTAAGTTAAGTGACGAAGATTTAAAAAAACTTGAAGAGGTACTATTAAATCCACCGGCACCAAACGAAAAACTTAAGGAAGCGGCAAAAACATACCAAGAACAAATTGTAGAAAAAACAATAGTAGAAGAACCTAAGATTGTTGAGGAACCGAAAGAGGAAATTATAATCGAGGAACCTATAGTTGTCGATGTTGTAGTGGAACCCACCCCAACACCTGAAGAGATTGTAAACGAAACACCAACATCAGTTGTTGAAACACAGATGGAAATAAAACAAGTGGTTTTTGAACCCGTACAAGAGGAGGTTGAATATATCCCAACTCCTGAAGAAGAAGTTCAAAATCAAGAACAAATTATTCCTTTCGATGAGGCGGTTGATAATGTTTCAGAAATGGATGAAATATATCTTGGAGAAACTATCGAAGAATTTAATGAACAATCATTAGAAGATGAATTCGACGGTTTTGTACCCGAACCATTTGCAACACCAGAAGAAGTTGAACTTCATAACTTAGATGGGACGGCAACACCTGTTATCGAATCTGAAAATGTTGAAGTAAGGATTGATGAAGTTGAATTTAAACCTTTTGATGTTGACATAAAAGTTGAGGAAGTTCAACCAATCGAAAACCAACCTGTTGAATCAAATGACGATTTAGCAGAAAAAAAAAATCTATAGAAGACCAAGAGGAGTTAATAAACCCCCTCTTAGACACGGAAGATATTCCATCGTCACCTTCGGAGCTCCAAGACTTGACGAGAACAGATGACTTGTATTGGGAAACGGATGATACCGAACCCGACCAAGTCATTTATGATTTGGAGGAACATGAGCAAACTGAAGATGAAATAATGACACCCACACCGTTACCGGTGGTTAAGAAAACAGTATCAAGAAATGTTGGAAATACACGACGTAGACGTTTTAGATAAAGATAAATTAAACATAGTTAAGAAGAGGTCAAAGAAAACCCAAATCCTTTTATTTGACACTCAAAGAAGAGTTGACGATTACATTAATAAAATAAAGTATCGTAGGAATGGGAAACATGAAGATGTTCCCCATTTTGTTATTTCTAAATTGGGAATGGTTTATCAACTATTTGACACCAATTATAGCTCCAATACATTTAATGACCCTAAACTTGATAAGAAACAAATCAAGATTGCAATTGAAAATTTAGGGTGGCTTAATAAAAATACAATAACAGGTATTCTTAATAATTGGATTGGGGACCCATACAGGTCTGAACCCCATATTCGTAATTGGAGAAACTATTATTTTTGGGATAAGTACAATGAAGCACAAATGGAATCTCTATCCATGTTGTGTGAACACCTATGTGAGAAACACGGTATTTTTAAACAATACGTACCATCACAGGGATATTTGGAAAATGTATCTAATTTCAAGGGAATAGTATGTAAATCGAACTTTTCGAATATTTATACAGATATAAACCCTTCGTTTAATTTTAGAACATTATTTAATCATGCAAAAGAAAGTACAAGTGGGATATGATGAGACAAAAAGAATGTTGAATACGTTAAGAAGACTTAACGAATCAAGAATCTCATACAATACCTTATCAGAACAAGTCCAACCAACAGATGTTGACCCTTCAGCAACTGAACCAATAAAAGATGACATCACGGTAATTAATGACGTTGATATTAAATTAGCATCTACAGACGGTGCAGATTTGAAATTAATGGACGACCAAAAAAATACGTTATCTACATTAATCGATTCATTTAGAGAACAAGTTTCACAAATTGCCGATTTAAAACCTGGTTTTACGTTAGGTGAAGACCAAATTAGACTTGATGGGTCAATTTCCGACACAGGAGTAAACTTTGTGTTGATTGCAGGAAATGAGGCGGGTTTATATATTAATGCGGACATGTTAAAATTAGAAGACGATTCCTTGTTAGTTTTAAACAAACTTTTCAAATTCCAACCTGCTTTTAATGACGCATTAAACGACATGATAAGACAAAGAAAAACTAACTAAAAATGGCGTTAACTAACCAAGATAAATCTGAAATAGAAAGAATTACGAGAAAGGAAATCAAGGATTTCATGTCATCTACTAATGCACATAAGATTGTAATTAAGATGATTCAGGATGAACTTGGTACTAAAAAAATAGACGATAAAATCGTTGACCTATCAACTAAGGTTGTAGTTGAATTATTCAAGACTTTGTGGCAAAGAAAGTCTTTTTGGGAATCAGCTTTAAAAAATGTTAGATAAAAAGAAAAATAGACCAGATTTAGAAAGTGAAATGGATGAACTACAAAGAGTTGTCCAAGACCTTAGTCGTGATGAGAACATCGAAATCACTGTCGACCAACTTGTTGATGCATTTAATAAATCATCTGAAACAACGTTAACAGACGAAATTTGGAAAAAATTAGAGAATACAGAATCTAACGAAATCACTAAAGATAATTGGAAGGCGGTTTTTGGTATTGCTAAAAGATACAATAAGAC
>JACCDH011006232.1_pt1 | contig 13326 bp, 11 predicted proteins | sample 7442481 | NCBI WGS metagenome assembly JACCDH01 (sample SAMN15323433, study PRJNA562643) | freshwater metagenome | isolation source: river surface water | place: USA:Blue River Watershed | collected 2017-08-15
GGTCTTGTCGTGCAGCAGCATCCGCTTCATACCCCATCAAAGTGCGACTAATCGCGCCTTGATGTTGCTGCCATAATTCGAGTAACCATTGTTCGGTTGCCGAACTTGGCTTCGTTTGGTTGTTGGGGCTCTTTAAAGTCACTTGCCGTGTCCATCCTTTGGGTATTTTTCGCCAGTCCTTGGTATGAGTCTTGTTGAAGACTCAAAGTGTTACAGCAATAATAAATTTTTGGGGGTAGCCACAGGCCCTTCAATGGCTTCTTTAGCGGCGAACGTTAGGCTGGAAGCCCGTGAGTGATTGAATTACACACCATTGAAAGTGGCTGTTGCGACTGCGTTGGATGGCAGTCGCAACTGATTTGACGATTAGGTTTGGTTGGATTTGTCAGTTTTCGGCACTTCATAATTTTTGCAGCTGGCCAGCACTAGTTGCAAATGTTCACCCAGCCCTTGTTCACCTAGCTTCGCGTTTGCCATGGTTTTCAGCGTTTGTAACGCGCCCTCTAATCCTTGCTCTTTCAATAATTCGCTGGCATATCGAGTGGCAGCTGCACCTTGTTGCAGTAACCCCGCCATTTGTTCGAATGACGGTTCTGTTTGCATCAATTTTTCAATTTCGGCTAACAGATCAGCGATGCGAGCGCTTTCAACTAAGGCCCCTTCAACTGTGACCAATTTGCCCATGGGATCTTCCGCTAACCGACCTGCAACACAAGCGGCAGTGCTGCCAGCTTCAGCCGATGCCACGACTGCATCAAGGCCTTTTTCTCGGATCTGGGCAATGGCTGCAGCGACTTTTTCATCACCCGCCAATAAAGCTTGTTCCGCTTGTTGCTGCTGATCTTCTGAAAAATACCCACAACTGGTGAGCATAAAAAGGGCAAAACCACTGAATAATGTCCGATGAAAAGGCATAGCAGGCTCCTGTCGTTTAACGATGGTTAAAAAATGTGGCCGAGCTGACTAAAACTCAAGGAAGGGGAGCGAGATTGCGGCGAACAACATAAAAAATGGGGTCACCATGAAAAAGATGACCCCATCCCTATTGGTAAATCGCGAGATTTGCTTAAAAACGGAACTGGCTAACTTTTTTATCTAGTTGCGCAGCAATGTCTTTCAGGTCCGTTGAGCTTTCTGCAGTCACTTTGGTGGCCTGAGTGTTTTCATTAGACATTGAAGCAATCATCTCAACCTTCAATGCCACTTCGGCAGCGGCAGCAGCTTGGTCGGATAGCGTTTGAGTCATTTGATGAACCATGCTAGCAACTGCTGCTGATCGTTCGCTGATGCTGGCAATTGCATTGCCTGCCTCGGTTGCTAGCGTCACCCCTTCTTCAACTTGGGCTGTGCCTCGTGACATATTACTGACCACCAAGTGGGTATCCGCTTGGATGCGATCAATCATGAGTGCGATTTCACGTGTACTGGCGGCTGTTCTTGCGGCTAAATTTCTCACCTCATCGGCGACAACGGCGAAACCGCGCCCAGATTCACCGGCACGAGCAGCTTCGATGGCCGCATTCAGTGCCAATAAATTGGTTTGTTCGGCGATGCCACGAATGACGTCAACAATACTCGAAATCGCTTTGGTATTATCGCCCAGCGCAACAACGCTGGTTGAAGCTTCACGCACAGTCAACGCAATATTTTGCATGCTAGCCACGGTATCCTGAATGACCTTACTACCATCTGCGGAAGCAACGCCAGAGGCTTCAGTTTGCTGATGAACGTCATCGGCATTACTCGACATTTGATTGACACTGACGGTGAGCTGCTCCATTGCTGCCGCCATTGCCAATGCCGCCTGACTTTGCTCAACACTCGAATTGGCAAGTTGGGTACTTGAGCTGGCAATATTATTGGCAGCCCACATGACATGGGCTGAACTTTGTTGAACTTCCCGTAACATATGCCCGAGTTGTTTGGTAAGTTCTGCTGCACTTTGCGCGATTTGGCTCAGTTCATCATCGCCACGTTCGCGGATGTGTGCACTAAAGTCACCCGCTGCAAGGCTTGCCATATCGCTGACTAAATCGCCTGATCGTTTGGTCAGATCTGAGGCAAAACCAGCAATCAGCCAAGCGACTAGGCTGAGAATGCCAATCCCCAATCCGAGTTGTAGATATAAGCCCACCCATTCGCGTTCAATTCGAGAGAGCAACTCTTGTTCAAGTTGGTTGGTCATGAAGTTTTCGAGTTCAATAAACTGCAGCAACATCTGATCGATGTTCTGCAATTGCTGTTGCACGGTACTTTGGTTAAATACTTCGTTGAAATTGGCGGCAACTAATTGTTGGCTAAAATTTTTCAGAGATTGTTCGAGCGGTTGCCAGCGAGCAATTAACGCGGCAGCGACTTCAGGGGCGACATCTGCAGCAAGTTCCAAATCGTTATTTATGCGTTGCAAGGCCCGAGGAATTTCACGCTGTACTGCACTTTCCATACGACCGTAACGTTTATCCCCAACTTTGGTCGATGCCAGTGTTGAGGCCAGTGAGCCGCGTAATTGTTGCATCTGTTCAGTTAAAGCTGGCAGGCTATCGACTGCTGTCGTCATCAGATAATAGGTACTCGCGTCTGGGTCGAGCAATAGGCCCGTATCGCCTGCAACATGATGGCGAAATTCGGTAACTAAACCGATCATTTCGATATGCGCTAGGGAATTTTGACTCGCTGTCATCGATGACCATGTGCGTTTGATGGTCTGCCATTGTGTGTCGAATTCATCAATTTTGCTTTGCCATTGTGTGGCATGCATTAGTAATGACCCCGTTTTAAGTGTTGCTAAAGCGTCATCGACGGCTTTGGCATCTTTTTGCACCTGTGCTGTGGCTGTTTCATCACCATTTAGCACCAAGGCCGTGGAGGTGCGATGATCTGACATCGCGCGATTGATTGGGGTTAACAATTCAATGAAACGTTTTCCCGATAGTTCTAATTCATCCCGCTCGATAAAGCTTACATCCTTGAGCATTGAATTCATCAGGAGCAGTAAGCCTGGTAGGATTGAAGCGGCAAAAATCAGTAAAAATTTACTTTTAAAGTTGAGCCGGCGCGATAACAAAATGGCTGGGCCGGTGAGCGTTCGAATCATATATGCTGTCCTATTTCTACCACTGACCTTTTACCATAGAGGGCTTCAGGATTGTTGTAAACGCGTTTAGTTAGATATAAATCAATGTTTTTATTGAAATTGATGCTGAGATAAGTCAGGTGTTAACTGCTAACATTTTCGGTGTGGTTTGATAACTAAAATGCCATTTTTTTCGCGAAATTGGGTTCAATTCTTGCCCCCTTTCATCAAGCTACTTAAATTGACAGTGTTTTGAAGTTGGAGAAATTATGATTCGTTCTGCTACCCCCAAAGATGCTGCGGCTATGATCAACATTTATAACCCTTACGTGCTTACAAGTACTGTCACTTTCGAAGAACAGGCAGTGACTGAATTACAAATGGCCGAACGCATAGCCCTAATCCAGCAAGAGGGCTTACCTTGGTTTGTGTACTTGGAACAAGGCGAAATTATTGGCTATGCCTATGCCAGCAAATGGCGGGTGCGTTCCGCCTATCGGTTTTCAGTGGAAAGTACGGTTTATCTCCAGCAAGGTTTTAGCGGCCGTGGGTTTGGCAGTCAGTTGTATCAAGCTTTGCTTGCAGAGTTAACACGCTTAGGTTTTCACTTGGTGATCGGCGGTATTACCTTACCGAACGAGCCTAGCATCGCCCTGCATGAAAAAATGGGGTTTACTAAATGCGGCCATTTTCAACAGGTCGGTTTTAAGTTTGGACAGTGGCGCGACGTCGGTTATTGGCAAAAGCAGCTTACTCAATAGAATCAATGGGGTCAGAGTCATTGAAACTATGTTTCAATGACTCTGACCCCATTGATTCTCTGACTATTGATTTTAAAAACGAATCATGGAGTTAGGCCGCGGGTTTCGCTAAGCTAAGGCATCTTATTGCGTAAGAGTGACAACAACATGATGGAACAAGAAAAGTCGCTGTGGCGAAGCCGTTTGCAGGCTTTGGGCCCTGGTATTTTACTCGCGACTGCTGCCATTGGCGGTTCGCATATCGTCGCGTCCACCCAAGCGGGCGCGTTATTTGGTTGGCAGTTACTGCTGTTGATATTGCTGGTGAATGTTCTCAAATATCCTTTTTTTCGCTTTGGTGTTGAGTACAGTCTGCAAAGCGGTGAAACCTTGCTCGAAGGCTATCGTCGGCAGAATCGGCGTTACTTGCTCGGTTTTGTCTGGCTAAATGTGATTGCTGGTGTCGTGAATACCGCCGGTGTGCTGATTTTAACGGCGGCGTTGTTACAGTATTTTATTCCGTGGACGCTCTCGCTCCCTGTGCTGTGTTGTGTGTTATTGGCCGTTTGTTTATTGGTGTTGCTGGCGGGCCAATATCGTTTATTAGACACAGTGTCCAAATGGGTGATGGTCTTACTCACGGTGTCTACCCTGGCGGCTCTCGCCATTGCTTGGCAAAAAGGCATGCAAGCCCCAGTTGATTATGTCGCACCCTCACCGTGGCAGTTAGCCTATTTGGGGTTTCTGGTGGCCTTAATGGGGTGGATGCCGGCACCCATTGAGATTTCCGCAATCAATTCACTGTGGCTCAAAGCAAAACAACAGCGACAGCCCGTCAATATGGCCAATGGCTTGTTTGATTTCAATTTGGGTTATTGGAGTACCACCCTGCTGGCGCTGGTATTTCTGGCGTTGGGTGCTTTAGTGCAGTTTGGATCTTCGCAGGAAGTCGCCATGGCCGGTGGCAGCTATATCCAACAGTTTGTGGGCATTTATGGCAAAACCATTGGCGATTGGTCCACGTTGTTAGTCGCGTTTGTTGCCTTTTTATGTATGTTCGGCACCACTTTAACGGTGTTAGATGGCTATGCCCGCACCATCAACGAATCCTTTCAACTGTTAGGTTGGCAGCAAAATAATAATCACCGCAGTTATTCGTTTTGGTTGATCTTACAGTCGTTGTCTGGGTTTAGCGTGATTTTGTTTTTTAAATCGGCCTTAGGCCCGATGCTGACTTTTGCCATGAGTTTAGCCTTTGTCACGACCCCAGTATTTGCTTGGTTGAACTACCGACTGATGCGGGGTTCAGGTCAGATGTCGCAGTGGCTACGCTGGTTATCCCGCATTGGCCTGCTGTATTTATTTGGCTTCGCTGCGCTGTTTTTAGCTTGGTTAGCCTTTCGCTAGGCGTTCATGGGCGGAGATTTGATGGCGATTTTATGGGCCAGCCACAATTTTAAGATAAAAAGTGGCTGGCCCAGATCACTCACGCAGATCGCTCACGGATTGCTAACTGTCCCAGAGCACTCTGTAGATCCAAAGGCCAGCGCAATTCTCAAGCAATCACTAAAACATTTGCACCATGCGGCCGCTGAACCATAAAGCTGCAACTAATAAGGTGCAACCGAAGCCGTTGATGGCAAAGATAGCCGCGTTGCTGGCCCGTTTTTCCGCCGGTAAATGATAACGGGCAGTGCCGACAATCGCAGCAAACATCAGAATGTAGCTGACGATTGGCATAAACCAGCCATGGCCATAGTTGCAAGCGGCAACAAAAGCAACTGTAGCAATAGCGATGCCGACGAGGTGACGAGGTAAAGCTGCTGGGTTCATGACGTTGTTCATATGTGGTTCCTTCATTTTTGTAGTGGGTTGTTTAACCTGTTCAATTCTAAGTACCCGCAGCATTGAATACTGTGACAAAAAAACTAAAAAAATTTTCATCTGGGTAAATTCGTTTGTGACAGAAATCCTGTTTGACTGCCTTAGGCGCTGTGGATACCTCATGGTTTTAGCTGCGCAGCCGCTGCCCCAGAGCATTGAAAATAGTTAGCTCTGAAGGGGGGGTCGTGCAAGCGAAGGTAAATCGAGTTTGGCGGGCGAGTTTTTAATGATTTTGAGTCTGTGGTTTTTTATTGGAAAGCGGGTCCTGACAACTCGGATTAATAAACAAGGTTACTGGGGTTTTCACCAAATGGTTGTCGGAAAATTGCAGCTGGCTGCGAGTTTCACTGGGCAATTCCTTGAAGTTGTAATCATCATACATGGCAAGGTCGACGCGCTTGCGCAGCAATAAGTCCAAGGATTGCTGAATAGTTTCGGTATAGGTAATTTGCAAGCCAGCCTGTTTAAATTGCAATGCAAATGGCGAGTTTTCACCACTGCGCAGGAGGGCGACTCGCAGACCGTTGAGTTCAGCTAGTTGTTGCCAGCCAAAGGGTGATTCTTGCTGTAGCCGAATGAAACCAAGAATAATTTGGTAATTAGAAAGCACAATTTTGTGGCTTTGGATCCCTTCTGGGCTTGGGTAAAAGCTATAGCACCAATCGCCTTGTTGCATCATGCTATAGGCCCGCTTTGGGGGCACAAACTCTGGTTTAAAACGATAGTCGGGAAAAGCTTGTCGCAAGATTTGAAAAGCCAAGCCACCATCAGCAACTGTATGAGTGGTAAAGGGTGGATATTCTACCGCTAGAACGTCTAAGCGTGGATTGATGGCAAACGATGCCGCACTGAACAGGCTGAGGCACACTCCAATCCATCGACGCATTTTTTGCTCCATCCAAAATGAATGATCCAAGCATGGTCGTCGCTTTGATTCTTGTCAAACTGGCCTGAATTGCGCCAAGTTGCTGCCAGCACTTGTACATTGGTTAATGTAAGTGCTGTAACAACTTGCTGATTTCTTCAAAGGATTCTTGCGAGTAATCTCGCACCAAATGCTCGGATAAGCTCATGATTAACGTGGCTTCATCTTGGCTGAGATAATCCTCGCAACTACTGGCCAAAATCAGCTCAATTAACGACTCATCGTAACCCCAGCAGGTCAAAATAAACCAATTGAGTAAATCAACAGTTTTCACACCCGGCAGGTCCGTCGGCAGCGAAGCGTGCTGCATGGTTAGAAATTTTTGCGCCAATAAACCTAAGCCTGATAACACCACTGCAGTAAAGATTTTTTCCTGTTCAACCAACTCGAGACCTTGCGAAGAGGCTAATTTTTGACTGATCAGCGCCTTTTTAAAGGTCCGCTCGCTCTCGGCTCGGCAGTCAATATGAGCCATCAAGCCGGTCTCCAGTGACATTGCGGTGACGATTGCATCCAACAGGTTGATGCCCAAACGCATAATGCAAACCGGTAATGAAAAAGTTTGTTGCTTAAAACCGAGGAAAGCGGAATTGGCAAGCATAACAATACGGGCAGAAATCACGCTATCTTTTGACACCAGCGTGGCTAATTCTTCTATATCGATGTCTGGGTTTTTCAGCTTTTCCCGCATCTCGCGCGCAATATGCGGCAATACCGGCAATTGTAATTCACTGACCAGTGTCGCTTGCAGTTCACTGGGAAGTTGGAATTTTTTCAGTCGGCTCAGCGTTTGAAACACATTGGCAATGTCGGCGGCATCAAAAGGTTTACCAATCATAAAATGAGTGTCACGACTGGCGTTGGTAATGATTTGCTCGGTGACGCTGCCAGTCAATAATACGCGCAGCGCTGTTGGGTAGGTTTGCCGAACTTCTGCCAGTAATACTTCGCCCCGTTTGCCTGGCATCAGATAACTACAAAATACGACATCAGGCGTGCAGCCATTGAGCGATTGCTGCCAATTCATTGCATCTGTGCAAGTGATGATCGACCATTCAGGTTGCAAACGTCGGGCGGTACGCTCTAAAGCTTTCAGCATATAAGGTTCATGATCAATAAACAGAACTTGCGCTTTCATTGGCTCCTCATGGGTAAATATTGATTTACTTCATAGGTTTAAAATTTTTCTCTGGAAAAATTCCAAGCACAGGGGGCATGTTGACGCAGCGGTCGAATCACTCATTAACTCTGCGACTTACTGCGTTTAGCCCAATGTCAATGCACCTTAACTCAAAAGGACATTTGAGACAAGAGAGATAAAAGAGACTAAATTTGTTTCAATGGGCAGATTTATCGATGATTTCGAAGGAAAGTCCAATAAATTCAAAGTGCTGAATTGTTCAGATTAAAAATGCAGAAAGTTTGTAACACTTTGCGTACCGCGACCGACTCATTAATTAGCAAGACGGCTTTCGCTGTTGCTTCATGAATTTTCGTTTGGTTCAACATAGACGACACTAGAGAGGACATTTAATGGACACTTCAAATACCACCATCAACGAGATGACGGCATGGTTCGCAGGAGATGCTAGCTTTTGGTTCTTTTTTATCGGCATGTGGGTGGTATGCCTACTGTTGCAAGTCATCGGTAACAAATGGCTGGGTAAAGACTGGATGCAAAAACTCTCTGGCGATGATTGCCATTGCGGGAAATAAGCCATGTATTGCAGTGCCAGCGAATTTAGGCTGAAAGCCTCCAGTAGACGATGACAGCGAAACGCCCGCAATTTTTTGAGCGGGCGTTTTTATTTTGATGACTACAGGTCGCTTATTGCGGTGGCAACCATCACCAACAAATGCTCTGAAAGGTATGTGCCAACGGGCAAATATGAATGCCTTGGCGCTGTAACTGCTGTTCGGTCACCAACAGCTGCTGCTGGAAATCCTTGGCCGCTTGTTTCAGTGCATCGTCTTGAAATCGATAACGAATATTATCCATGGTGTTGGCCCATAACGGGTGTTTGTGGCCCGCTACAAAGGTGCGGCAAAATACACTACTTCGGTATTTATCTTCAGCATCACAGGCCATTTGCACCAGTTGCGCGCGTGGAGTTTCGGCTTTGATTAGGCTTTGCGATGGAGTTGGCAAGTGCATGCTGAAAAACACATATTGATCGCCTTGCATTATATGCTCCATGGCGTAGTGATCTGCTGAGTGTAAAAAGCTGACTTGCCAGATGAGCGTGGCGAGCGCATGAATATCATCTGCTTCGGCAAAACCAGGAATAAACAAAGCCACTTGTTGCTTATAGGTGTGCAGGCTAGACGCGTTTAGTTTCGGATAAACGCGAGTGATGAATGCATAAACCACGTCATAATACGCTTGGCCATGTTGATTAAAGGCCAAATCAGCATTGCGCAGACTCCAAGGTGGACAACGAAAGCCGGGATTTAACAACTGCTCTTGCACATCCCCAGCAATGCTGTTGACAAATTCATCCCCGCTGACCGGAAATGGTGCATAGGGTTTGCTGCGGTCTTGGGCTCTTTGCACGCGCAGCGCTTCATTATTGATCCGAAGGGTAAAACGGAGATGAGGCGCGAGCAGTTGGTAAAGCGCATCATCGTGCGATAACACCTGCAAACTGGCCGCTGCCACACAAGGCAAACCGAAATGGATATTGCCGTGAAAACGTCCTGGCATGACAAAGGCGCTACTCGCTTGCAGATGTAATTTTGCCAAATCCCACAAACTGCCATCGGCTGGGGTGTACACCTTGGGATCATCTTTGAAGCAAATCTGAGCATCCGTATGGTTGTGGCGATGGATGCGCAGTTTCGGGCCTGTGTAATAGACATCGGCATCAGTCTGTAAACTCTGGACCACGGCGAGGTCTAAACATAGATAATCCCCTTCTTCTGTAACCAAACGGCTCAGTGGAGTAGCACTGAGCCAATGGTACAGTTTGTCATCTGGCAGAATGTCGACACGACGATCATCGAGCAATTTTCTTACTTTAAACTTCACCATCGCGCTTAAAGTTGGCAACAAATAGGTGGGTTTTCGCCAAAAATTGAAATCCAGATTATCCGCTGCCGAAATAGTTAACACTGACGGAATGCCACGCCATTGGCTGACATGCACCGACTGGCGAATGCCGACGATTTTGCTGGCAACATATTGCAATGCACTTTTCAGCAACAGGCCGATATCCAGCAGCAGTAACATGAGCCCAGCAAAGCAAGCTTTCAGCCCTAGCAGCGCCGTCATTAGCAGCACGCGCAAATGATGCACAGAGGAATGGTTTTGAGTGGAATTGGACATTGTTCTCTCAGCAAGGTTAAGACCAAACATGGCAGGCCAAGCAAGGCCATCCGTCATTAAAAATGAGCAAAGTGCCATTATAGCAAAGTGCCACTATAGCATAGCGAGTCTGGGTCTACCCAGCTGGCGGCAGCTGCTCAGCCTGTCAACTATCGAGAGTTTTGGCTGGGAAGCAAGACTCCAGTAAACCCTGGGGTCATGATGGAGTCTTGCGGAATGTCGCGGGTTATTTGGCTTCGAGCAGCTCAATCACTGCTGCATCAATCTCGTCAAAGCCACGCAATGCTTGGCGTTGCTTTAATCGTTCTAAAACCGTCGCTTTTGCCGAGAAATTAAAAGTACCGACCATTGCGTCCCATTTGCCCGCTAATGTCAGCGCTGAGCCTGCACTAAAGGCACTGTTTCCAGGCACGCACTCTACAATATCTTGGCCTGAACAGCCTTGTGCCAGCAACAATTCAACCAAAGGAAGACACCATGATCTTAAATCGCTATAACGGCTACAAATCAGCAGCGTCACTGCCCCCAATAAATTGCCTTGATAATTGAGCACGTCTTTTCCTTGGATCCAAATTTTCATCGGTTTTTTTAGGGCCAGTCCGCGTTTTGCCATCTGAGCCAAAATACTGACCACAACGGCAGGTTGCTCCTCCGCCGCAAATTTGGCAGCAACCTTGGGCGTGACTTCTAAGCGATAACTTTTATCGAACAGGTAGACGAGCAAAGTTTGTTGGAAATCTTTTTGCGCAAGCCAATGGCTGGCGTCGGCTCCAGCGATCAGGAGCTCATTGATTTTGCGCATTTTGGCCGGCCAATCTTTGGGGCATTCCCGCGCAAGTTCCAGCAACAAAGTGCCATCTCGCAGTGGCTTTTGTAAATTAAACCCAGCTTCGACCAATTGATTGAGGGAGGGCGCTCCGGCAGCATCCAACAAATAATGGACAAATTGTTGCTCGATGGAGTGGCCTAAAGGGGCGATGGCTTTTGCGCCATAACGCTGCAAAATATTCGAGTTTTCTGCTAACACATCCAACACGGCACGGGGATCCTGTGCCGAGCGCCGCATGAACTCAGCAATTTGTGCCACGAAATTGTCAGTCTTCCCTTCTCCCAAGTGATACAAAATACTGCCGCAATTGCAGTATTGCGCCGTGAGTGCAGACGACGTATCTAAACGGCCAAAACGACTGCCACCAGAGGGATTGGCATGCAGCAGTGGCGCATTAATTTCGATCCCCTCTTGCTGGCATACCCACGCCAAGACATCAGGCAAGGCCAGTAACAAAGTCCAGACTGACTCATGGCGCAGCAATTCAGCGAACTCAGCGCCAGCGGATTGCAACATCGTTTGGGTTAATCCAGCAATTTGATTGGCAGGAAACTCCTCAAATCCAGAGATAAACAGATGGGCCCACGGCAAGCCTAATCGCCAGTCGATGGGTTGTTTGGCTAATACGGCCATGGTTTGCGTGAGCGGATATTTGGCACTAATGAGATGGACAAACAAGGGCATCTCATGAACTAAAACGTTCACATCCAAGCCGCTTTTAATGGCAGTTGCAACTTTAGCATCAGCGCCTTGATTGGCCATCACGACCACTTTTTTTGGATCAGGCAAGTCATTGGACACCTCACGCGCTTTAAATTCCTTCGCGCTGATGGGTCGCAGCCCATGATAGTACTCGATTGCCTCAGCATCAGATTGGCTATCCACCACATTCAAATGGATGAATGACACGCCTAAATTCTGCCAGGTTTGCAGCTGAAGATTGCTCAGCGTGTCTGTCTGCGCACTGTCTTGATATTCAAACGAAACCACGTCCGCTTTTACTTTGACGCCATCTATCCTGATGCTATGGATGGCGGTTGGCTCGGCAAATACTGCGGCCAGTGCGGATGTGTTTGTCCCAGTTGTAGCGTCAAAAGCTTTGAGATTTGCGGCTAACTCTTTGGCGCTATCGGCGTCTTTACACACCAGTTTTAAATGCACATATATTGCTGACATTCATCAGGTCCTTTTATGAATGAAACGAAATCCGAGGATCAAAACTTGGCGTGAAGATTTGACTTCGAGTTCTATGAAAAATGCAGAAGCCAGCTGTCATGAAAGAAGTGAACAATCGCTGGCTGCAAATGACTGAATGTAAATTATATGTATCGATAAATCTGGTCAAGCGTTGATTGTGAGCCCCTGAGTGCAGGATTGGCTATCGTTTCTCTTTAAGCCAACGTCATCTGCCAGACTGTGTGAGTGCAAGTTAAAATTGCTATGAAAGTTGAAAGAACTATCGCGTTGCCTCGGTCTTAGTTTGTTGTGTCTAATTACCGAGATGTCCTCATGTTTTACGGTTATCGTTATTGCAAATCAGGTCTTCGCCTGAGCGAAGGCTTGCCATTATTGCTGTTACGGCTTTATTTAGTGCCGGTATTGTTGCAAGCGGGTTGGCAAAAATATCTGCATTTTGCGGATACTGTCGCTTGGTTTGGGAATACCGAATGGGGCTTAGGATTGCCGCTACCGACTCTGTTTGCGGTGTTGGCTATCATGGCCGAAGTGGGTGGCAGTTTATTATTGTTAGTTGGCCTATTGACGCGTTTTGCTGCCTTTTCACTAGCCATTACCATGCTGGTGGCTATGTTGACCGTGCATGCTAAAAACGGTTGGTTGGCCATTGCTGATGCTTCCAGCTGGCTTGCTGACGGGACCATTGTTGCCTCTGAACGTATTCTTGCAGCGCCGGAAAAACTAGCGCGGGCCCGCGAGATCCTGCAGCAACATGGCAACTATGACTGGTTAACAGCAAGCGGTAACTTTGTCATTTTAAATAATGGCATGGAGTTCGCGGCGACTTATTTGCTGATGCTGCTTTGTTTGCTGTGGTTTGGGGGTGGACGTTATGTCAGCCTCGATTATTATGCGCAGCAGTTTCTGCAGCGTCGAAATAAAACCGTATAGAAGCGGCGAGGCACAAAGAATCGCACACGAATAGCAGGACAGCCACTTTTTACACTGCAAACAACACAGCCAGCCCGGTTGAAATGGCTGGCTTTGTTGTTAATACGCTTTGTGATGAATGGCATGCAATCAGCACTGACTGGAGCCGCAAAGCTTAACCAGCTTGAGTAGATCGCGAGGTGCGGTAATGTCCGTATTCGCCAAATGAAGTGAGCAATTCGGAATTCGCAATCCACAATTCGCCCGCCGGATTGCCTTATTCATTAATCCACCTTATTCATTAATCCACTTTGTACGGCATCGCGCCTAAATAGTCTTTCTTACCCACATCAACCCCATTGTGGCGCAAAATGGCGTACGCAGTGGTGACATGGAAATACAGATTTGGCACCGCATGTTGCAGTGCAAACTCTTCACCTGTCA
>JACCDH010479894.1_pt1 | contig 13322 bp, 11 predicted proteins | sample 7442481 | NCBI WGS metagenome assembly JACCDH01 (sample SAMN15323433, study PRJNA562643) | freshwater metagenome | isolation source: river surface water | place: USA:Blue River Watershed | collected 2017-08-15
CAACGGCCGTGACATCGCCGCCGACCTAGCGGGCATGGGCCCGCAGGGCTCGCTCAATTTTGAAGGTTACGCGCTCGACCGGGTCGAGATGCATGAGTGCAACTACAACTGGAAGACCTTCATCGAGGTTTATCTGGAGGACTACCACGTCGGCCCCTTCCACCCGGGGCTCGGCCAGTTCGTGACGTGTGACGATCTGAGCTGGGAGCTCAAAGAGCACTACTCGGTGCAGACCGTGGGCGTGTCGGGCGGCTTTGGCAAGCCTGGTTCAGACACCTATAAAAAGTGGCACGAGGTGCTGCTGAAGTACCGCAACGGCCAACTGCCCGATCGCGGAGCGATCTGGCTGACCTATTACCCGCACATCATGGTCGAGTGGTACCCGCATGTGCTGACGGTCTCGACCCTGCACCCGATCAGCCCGAACAAGACCCTCAACATGGTCGAGTTCTACTACCCCGAAGAAATCGTGGCCTTCGAGCGCGAGTTCGTCGAAGCCCAGCAAGCGGCCTACATGGAAACTTGCATCGAGGACGACGAGATCGCCGAGCGCATGGACGCGGGCCGCAAAGCCCTGCTGGCGCGGGGCGATAACGAAGTGGGCCCCTACCAAAGCCCCATGGAAGACGGCATGCAACACTTCCACGAGTGGTACCGCCGTCAAATGAACACCCTCTGAGCGCAAGGCCACGATGCAAGCTTCCTGGATGATCCTTGCGTCGCTGTTTTTTGCGACCATGAGTGTCTGCATCAAATTCGCGTCTGGCCACTTTCACACCTTTGAGCTGGTCTTTTACCGGGGCCTGATCGGCATGGTCATCATGGCCAGCCTGTGCCGCGCACAAGGCGTGTCCATCCGCACACCTGTGCCGCTGATGCATGTTTGGCGCTCCATCATTGGCGTGATGTCCTTGTCGGCCTGGTTCTACGCCATCGCCCACCTGCCCCTGGCCACCGCCATGACGCTCAACTACATGAGCGGCGTTTGGGTGGCGGCCTTTTTGGTGGGTGGCACCTTGGTCATGGGCCGCTTGCAAGACGCCAGCCGCCAAGGCCCTGTGGTGCTCACGGTGCTCTCGGGCTTTGCCGGTGTGATCATGATCTTGCGCCCCACCATCGAGCAAAACCAGCTGTTTTCCGGTGTCATCGGCTTGCTCTCGGGCCTGGGCGCGGCGCTGGCCTACATGCAAGTGGCGGCATTGGGCCGCATGGGCGAGCCCGAGTCGCGCACCGTGTTTTATTTCTCGATCGGCACCACCATTGTGGGTGGCACGGCCATGCTGTTCACCGGCGCCAGCGACTGGGTCTGGCCCCAAGTGCTGTGGCTCTTGCCCATTGGCCTGTTGGCCGCGTTGGGCCAGCTGTGCATGACCAAGGCCTACACCCGAGGCGCCACCATGCTGGTGGCCAATTTGCAATATTCGGGCATCGTGTTTGCGGCGCTGTATGGCCTGCTTTTGTTTGGCGATGTGATCCCGCTGATCGGCTGGGCCGGCATGGTCCTGATCATCGCCAGCGGCATCGCCGCCACCGCTTTGCGCAAACGCGCCCTGCCCCAAGCCCCCGCCGAAGAACACTGACACAGGAGCCACCATGCACCCCTTGCTCATCACCGCCGCCCAACTGCAAGCCTTGAAGCAGTCTGGCCAACACGTGGTCGTTTTCGACTGCAGCTCGGACCTGATGAAGCCCGAAATGGCCGACAGCATGTTTGAAACAGAGCACATGGCCGGCGCCCTGCAAGCGCACCTGGACCGCAACCTCAGCGCCCACCACGACGCAGACGCCGTCAATGGCGGCCGCCACCCATTGCCCGCCCGCGAAAAAGTGGCCGCCTGGCTGGGCAGCCAAGGCGTGGGCAACGCCACCCAAGTGGTGGTGTACGACCGCCAAGCCGGCAACTACTGCGGCCGTTTGTGGTGGATGCTCAAATGGCTGGGGCACGACGCCGTGGCCATGCTCGACGGCGGCCTGCAAGCCTGGAAAGCCGCTGGTGGCGCTGTCGCGTCAGGCCCCGCAGCCCAACCCACTGCAACAAGCTTTGAAGTGCGCCCCGCGCTGCGCGAACTGGTCTTCACCGACAAAGTGGTGGCCGACTTGGGCCGCCCCGCGCAAACCGTGGTCGATGCCCGAGGCGCACCGCGCTACCGTGGCGAAGTCGAGCCCCTGGACCCGATTGCAGGCCACATTCCCGGCGCACTCAACCGCCCCTTCACCGACAACTTCACACCCGAAGGCTTCTTCAAAAGCCCCGAAGCCCTCAAGGCCGAGTGGGACCAAGTCTTGGCAGGCCGCAGCGCCAGCACCGTGGTGCACCACTGCGGCAGTGGCGTCAGCGCCGTGCCCAACCTGATCGCCATGGAACTGGCCGGCTACGGCCCCACCGCCCTGTATGCCGGCAGCTGGAGCGAATGGAGCCGCACCGCAGGCCTGCCCTGCGCCAAGGGCTGATCAGCCGGTGTGGGCCAGGTGGCTCACGGCCATGACCATGGCCATGCCGCCGATGAGCCAGATGATTTGAGACACGGTCTCTTGGGCGCTCAGGCGTTTTTGGAGTTGGGGGATCAAGTCGGCCAGCGCCACATAGATGAAGCTGCTGCTGGCCACCACCAAGAAGTAGGGCAAGGCGCCGTGCAAGGCGTCGACCAGCACATAGCCCACCGCGCCACCCAGCGCCGTGATGGCGCCCGCCATCGACACCTTGACGACCGCTGCGCGGCGGTTGCTGCTGCCCTGACGCAAGACGACCAAGTCGCCCATGTGGTGCGGCACCTCGTGGGCCAGCACGGCCAGTGAGGCGATCACGCCCAGCTGCAAGTCGGCCATGAAGGCCGAGGCGATCAAGATGCCGTCGCCAAAGCAATGCACGCTGTCACCGGCCAGCACCGCCCAATGCCCTGCGGTGCGCTCGCCATGCGCGTGGTGGTGGTGCCCATGGTGGTCGTGACCGGCATGGTCTGCGCCCGCATGGCCGCGGCCATGATCGTGGTGCCCGTGGTGGTGCTCATGCCCGTGGTGCCACAGCTCGGCCTTGTCGAGCAAAAAGAAAAATACCAAGCCCAAAAGCAAAGTCAAAAACAAGGCCTGTGGGGGCACGCCCGCCTCGAAGGCCTCGGGCAAGAGATGCAAGAACGCAGTGGCCAGCAAAGCGCCTGCGGCCAGGCTGAGCATGTGCTGGGTGTAGCGGCTGATCACGCCAAAGCTCAGCCACGCGGCCAGCCAGACGCTGCCAATACCCGCCACCAGGGTCCCGATCAAAATTGCCAAAAGAGTCATTTTTCCATCCGCGGTGTTTGCACCACCGCCAAAACAAACCGCCCCGAAGGGCGGTTTTTCATGTGTTCATCAGGCCACGCCTTGACGCTTGAGCCAGGCCAGCAAGCGCTGCCAACCGTCCTCGGCCGCCGCCTGGCGGAAGCTGGGCCGGTAGTCGGCATGAAAAGCGTGCGGGGCCTCAGGATAAACCACAAACTCGCTTGCCTTGCCAGCCGCTGTGCTCTTGGCCAGTTCGGCTTTCATCTTATCAACACTGTCAAGGGGGATGCCCGTGTCGGCCGCGCCATACAGGCCCAGCACCGGCGCCTTGATTTGCGCGGCCAGCGCCACAGGGTGCTGCGGCGTCTGGGGTGTGGCGGCCCCCACCAAGCGGCCATACCAGGCCACGCCCGCCTTGAGCTTGGGCTGGTGCGCGGCATACAGCCAGGTGATGCGCCCACCCCAGCAAAAACCGGTGATCGCCAGCTTGTCGGTGTTGCCACCGTTGGCCGCAGCCCAGGCCACGGTGGCGTCCAGGTCGCCCATCACCTGCGCGTCGGGCACTTTGGCAATGATTTCGGACTGCAACTTGGCGATCTCGCCGTATTCGCTCGGGTCGCCCTGGCGCACAAACAGCTCGGGGGCAATGGCCATGTAACCGGCCTGCGCCAAGCGGCGCGTGACATCGGCGATGTACTCGTGCACGCCAAAGATTTCGGAGATCACCAACACCACCGGCAAATTGGTCTTGCCCGCAGGCGCACTGCGGTAAGCGGGCATCTTGAAGCCATTCACATCAATGGTCACCTCGCCCGAGACCAGGCCGGTCGAAGGCGTCTTGATCGCCGTTTGCGCCATCACCGTGCCCGCCGCAGCGGCATAACCCACCCCCACGCCAACCCCCAGCGCCAGCTGCAAAGCCTGACGGCGCGTGCTGCCCTCCAACGCGTTCTTGCCCAGCAAAGCCTGGGCATCTTCAATCAGATCGTGGTTCACAAAGGTCTCCTTGAGGTGTTTTTGAAGCGGTGATCTTTGCACAAATGAACGACATCAGCGATACAGCTCAACTGTGACCCTAAGGAGGACAGCACTTCGCTGGCCACCTCATAAAATTACCCACATTTATCCCAATAAAGATAAAATATCTTTTTTCAGATAAAAGTGGGTAATTCCATGATCGCATTCCACCGTACAGCCCTGGCCCAGCAGCTGGTGCAGGCTTTGCAGGGGCGTTCTTTGATGGGCGATGCCCACAACGGCCTGTTTTTGGCTGCGCCCCGGCGAACCGGCAAAAGTACTTTTCTACAAGTTGATCTGACGCCCGCCTTGCAGCAAGACGGCGTTGAGGTGGTCTATGTGGACCTGTGGGCCGATACCCGCCGCGACCCCGGCACCCTGATAGCAGAAGCCATCGCCCATGCATTGCAAGCACACTTGGGCCTGGTGGCCCGGACCGCCAAAAAGGTCGGTGTCAAAAGCGTGAAGGTTGCGGGCGCGCTGGACATCGACACCAGCAAGATCGGCCAAATTGACGGCCTGACCTTGGTAGACGCGTTGCGCAGCCTGCAACAAGCCGCGGACCGGCCTGTGGCGCTGATCATTGACGAAGCCCAACACGCGCTGACCAGTGAAGCAGGCGAAGTGGCCATGACCGCCCTGAAGTCGGCACGCGACCAAATGAACAAGCCCGGCCAAGTGAACCTGATGCTGGTCATGTCTGGCTCTGACCGCGACAAACTCTTGCGCTTGGTGGTCAACGCGGGAGCACCGTTTTACGGCTCGCAAATCCAGGCACTGCCGCCACTGGACACCGATTTCATCGGACATGTGGCTGAACTGGTCGAGGCCCAGCGGCCAGAACTGGTGCCTGTGGACCGGGCCGCACTCCAGCTGGCATTCACGGCTTTCGGCCATCGGCCTCAGTTCTTCATGGCCGCAATGGGCGCGGTGCTCAGCCCACTGTCGGGCGGCAGTGGACGGTTTGAGCCTGCGCTGCAACAAGCAGCGCAAGACCAACAAGCACAAGACGAAGCGCAGATGGAGTCAGACTACCTGGGCCTCAAGGCCACCGAGCAGGCGGTGCTGTGGCGCATGCTGGACCAGGGGCCACGTTTTCGGCCTTATGACGCAGAGGCGCTGCGTTTTTACCGTGACAAATTGGGACGCCCCCTGAGCGTGCAGCAGGCGCAAAAAGCATTGGAATCCCTTCGGGAACGAACACCCCCTTTGGTGTGGAAATCGGCACGCGGTGAATACGCAGTAGAAGACGCTGCAATGCACCGCTGGTTTCAAGTGCGGCGAGAAGTCGGCAAATGGCCACCGGCCCCCAAGCAAGGCGGTTTGGCCTTTGACGGGGAATGAGGCCGAAGGCCCTGCAAAAACTCACTCTGGTTTGAAGCCTGCGCCTTTGAGCAATTCAGCACTCTCGATGACATAAGTCGCCATGTACTTGCGGAAGTCCTCGCTGCTTTCGGTGACGGGTTCAACCCCCAGCGGCTCCCAAGCGCCGGCTTTGGTCAACTGCTGAACAGCCTCGTTGATGGCTTTGTTGAGCGACTGCACACGATCAGCTGGCGTGGCTTTAGGTGCCCAGACGCCGTACCAGGATTCCGTCACGAATTTGGGATACCCGCTCTCGACCGCCGTTGGCACGTTCGGCATGACCGAGCTTCGCTTGGCAGAAGTGACCATGATGGGCTTGACCTTGCCGGCCTTGGCCATCCCTTGCAGCGCAATGATGGCGTCGATCTGGATTTGCACATGGCCGCCTGCCACGTCTGTCAACGCGGGCGCGGTCCCTTTGTAAACAGCGGTCACCAGGCTGGGCAGATTGCCTTGTTTGGCAAACATCAAGGTGCCCAAATGGCTCGCCGCACCCAGTGCCGGCAGTGCGGCGGTCCACTTGTCTGGGCTTTGCTTGGCAGCCGCGATCACTTCGGGCAGTTTGGTCTGGGGCAGGCTGGGGGAAATGACCATCATCAAAGGCGCTTCCCCGACACGGGCCACGGCCGCAAAATCAGTCTGTGGGTCGTAGGGCGCAGCCGCCATGACTTGCTTGGCCAAGACATGTGTAGAAGCGGAAAACAAAAGCGTCAAGCCATCGGCATTGGACGTTTGCACGAACTTTCCGCCCACCGAGCCATTGGCACCAGGCTTGTTTTCCACCACAACGGGCACATTGAGGTTCGTGCCCAGTTGCTTGGCCAGCAAACGTGCAGCGCTGTCTACGCCACCACCAGCAGCAAAGGGCACCACCATCTTGATGGGGCCCTCCGGGAATTTGGTTTGCGCTGCAGCGGCGGTGCCCAGAAGCAGCAATGTCAACATTGCGAATCTGCGTTTCATCAAATGCATGAGAAGTCTCCTTTTTTGTAGAAAAAACTTAATCTCGATAAGCCGAACGCCATGCCCTTGAGCCGCCCAGCAAAGGCGCTTCCACTGCGGGGCCGTGCAACTTGGCGTAAGACTCGATGGTTTTGGTCATTCGGGCAAGCAACCATTGCGCAACCCCTTCGTCCGCTTGCCCTGCCTGCAATCGCTCCAGGACAGCTCTGATGGCTCGGACTTGTTCGGAGATCGGGCCTGGCGCGAGCAAGAATGCGACGACGTCAGAGGCACCGAGTCGCTCACTTTCGGCCCACAAATAATCGGCGATGTCACGCTCGAAATCTTCCAGCGTCACACTGATGCCACTCATGGAACAAGAACACCCCAGCGCAATGTGCTGCGCTGACAGGCGGTGCCAAAGCTCCGCCAAATAGGTGGCTTGTGCACGCGTGGTGTTCTCTTCCATGACATCAAACATGGGCGCGCAAAGCTGAGGTTTGTGCTTCGTTGACCTGGCACTTGTCGTCCAGCACCACCCCATAAAGCTTTTCAGCAGCCTCTCGGCTCACATAGCCCTCGCGAACATCCTCCGCCACCTTCAGTGGATCGCGCTTGAATGGATTGCCAAAGCCCCCGCCGCCGCCAGAGAGCATCTTGTAGGCGTCGCCACGCTCAAGACGCACGTTGAAAATCTTGGCGTTGGGAAGGTCTTCTGCCCATTGCCCTTTGTGACGGATGGCGATGCCATTGCCGGCGGCTTCTCCGCCCCCTTCCAGCCCCCAGGGCTTGCAGTGCATGCGGTCAATCCGCGTCGTGACAGAAAACGGCGAGAGTGCTTGAACCACCATCTCAGCGCCGAGGCCTCCCCGGAATTCGCCTGCCCCAGCACTGTCCTCGCGAATTTTGTAGCTTTCCACCAGCACCGGGTACTTGGCTTCGAGCTGCTCAGTCGGGCTGTTGTGGGTGTCACCATCGTTGATACACACCGTGACCGACACACCGTCTTCACGGCTCTTGGCACCCCAGCCCCCACCCAGAGGGCCAATGCCCACGATGAAAAGACGCCCATCCTCGGGAGAAATGCCGTGAATATTGGGGAAGACCAAATCGGCATGGTGACCGGCGATGGCGCGGTCGGGAATCGCGGGTGCCAGCGCTTTGAAAATGGTGTCGATCACCGTCATCGGGAAAGTCATCCACACCCGCATGGGGTAAGGACGCTCGGCGCTGATCACCGTGCCCATCGGCATCACGACCTTCAGCGGGCGGAAACTCCCATCATTGACCGGGTAATCGGTGGGCGTTGTCAGACACTTGTAGGCCACCTGCGCACAGGCAATGCCCGTTGTGAAACCCGAGTTGTAAAAACCCTTGACCTGTCGACTCACATCCGAGAGGTCAATTTCCATCTCATCACCTTTGACGGTGACTTTCACTCGGATCGGAATGCGCTTGCCCACTTCCAGACCGTCGTCATCCATGAAAGATTCGGCTTCGTACACGCCATCGGGAATGGTCAGCGTGTTTTGGCGAGCCAAAGCTTCCGATGCGTTCATGATCTCGCGGATCGAAGCTTGGACGTCATCGTTGCCATAGCGCTGCACCAACTCCAGAAAACGGCGCTCGCCCGTGGTGATGGCGGTGATCTGCGCACGCAAGTCACCCAAAGCACGCTCCGGCATCCGCACATTCATGGCAATGATGTCGATCAAATCCTGGTTGACCTTGCCCGCGCTCTGGTACTTGACGATGGGAATCTGAATGCCTTCAGAGAAGATGTCTGTCGTGATCTGCCCCAGACTGCCGCCCACATCCAGCCAATGCGCCATACAGCAGGTAAAGCCAATCAACTCACCTTCGTGGAAAACCGGCATGGTGAAGGTGAAGTGGTTCAGGTGACTGCCGGTGGTGTAGGCATCGTTGGTCACCAAAATATCGCCGGGGTGGATGTTCTCGTAGCCAAAGTGCCGAATCTTGGACTTCACCGTCTCGGACATGCCGCGAATGAACATCGGCAAACCCAGACCGATGGAGACCGTGTCACCTTCCTTTGTGAACAGACCCACCGTGAAATCCAGCGCCTCATAAATGATGAGGTTGTAGGCCGTACGCATCAGATTGGTTTTCATCTCCTCCGTCACGGCAAAAAGGCCGTTGCGAATGATCTCGACAATGACGGGATCGACTGTCTGTGCTGGGGTTTGGAGTGCGTGGGTGCTCATGAGCGGTCGCTCCCAATGGAAATTTGCAAATTGCCGAACTGGTCAACACGGACCGTGTCACCAGGCTGAACCACCGTGGTGGACGCATGCTCTTCGATGAGTGCAGGCCCCTGGATCAGGTTGCCGTTTTTGAGCAGATCTCGCTTGTAGACCGCCGTTGAGACGAAATCACCCGCGCTGCGGAAATACACGGGCTTGTGCGCACGCAGGGCTTGCGGGTCGGGTGTTTCCTGCCCAGCGGCCACTTCGTTACGTGGCGGCTTCTTCATGCGGCCCATCACAGTGACACGCAAGCTCACGATGTCTGCAGCCTCCTTGGGGGCCGAGGTGCCATAACGGACCTTGTGCACTTCATCAAAATGATTCTTGATGCCCGCCCGATCCTTGCGGTCAAAGTACTCCTGTGGCAAGTCCACCGTCACGGCATGCTCTTGACCGAAGTAACGCATGTCACCGGCCCGCTCGAACACGATCTCCTCTGGACGAATCTGGGATGCGCCGATCGCGGCCCGACCTTCATCCTCCATCTCTTTATAAATGGCTTCGATTTCTTCAAAAGACAAACCATCCAGACGGCGAAAGACCGAGCGCACATAGTCATAACGCAAATCGGAAAACAGCATGCCGTAGGCCGAAAAATAACCGGGCGCATAGGGAATGAGCACATGGCGGATACCGATTTCACGGGCGATGGCCGACGCATGCAGAGGACCCGCACCGCCGTACACCACCATGGTGAAACTGCCGGCATCCAAGCCACGCTCCGTCGTCACCGCCTTCACGGCGTGCGACATCTGCGTGACCGCTATGCGCAAGATCCCGTCAGCTGCACGGGTCGCATCCAAGCCCAATGGCGTGGCCACTTTGTTGTCCATCGCCTGGCGGGCACGGTCCAAGAAAAGAGGCATTTCACCGCCCAGAAAGTTGTGCTCGTCCAGACGGCCCAAGATCAAGTTGGCATCGGTCACTGTGGGCTCTTCACCACCCCGGCCATAGCACACAGGCCCGGGCATAGAGCCCGCAGAACGTGGCCCCACGCGCAGTGAATTGCCCAGCTCAACGCGGGCAATCGATCCACCGCCAGTGCCCACTTCAAAGATGTCCATCATCGGGATCTGAATGGGCAATGCTTTTTCATAGCCCCCGATCAGCGCACTGCCTGTGGTGAGTGGACGACCCTCGCTGATCACGCCTGCTTTGGCGGTGGTGCCGCCCATGTCAAAAGCAATCGCATCCGGCAAGCCCAGCTGCGCACAAATGGCTTGAGCGCCAATCACGCCAGCTGCTGGGCCAGACTCCAGCATGCGCACACAGTCACGGCGTGCATGCTCCAGCGGAAACAGCCCCCCCGTCGATTGCACAGCATAGAAATCACCGACAAAGCCTTTTGCCTCCAGATGCTGTTCGAGCTCTCCCAGATAAGCCGACACACGCGGGCCCACATAGGCGTTGGCCACCGCTGTCGAGACACGTTCAAATTCGCGGTATTCCTGCGACAACTCGTGCGATGCACACACGAAAGCACTGGGCATCTCTTCCTGCAAGATGGCCTTGACGCGGCGCTCGTGGTCAGGGTTGCGGTACGAGTGCAGCAGCAAAACCGCCACCGCCTCGATGTTTTCAGCCTTGAGCTGACGGGCCAAAACACGGACGCGGTCTTCGTCCAGCGGCTTGTGCAGCGAGCCGTCTGCACGCAGACGCTCGCTCACTTCATAGCGTTGTGAACGCGGCACCAAAGGCACGTGCTTGGAGAAAAACAGGTTGTAGGCATCCGGCCGGTTCACGCGCCCGATTTCGTAGATGTCCCGAAAACCTTCGGTGATGAGCAGGGCCGTATTGGCGCCATTGCGCTCGAGCAAGGTGTTGATGGCGATCGTTGAGCCGTGCAAAAACAGGTAACCGTTGCTCAGGTCAATGCCTGCACCGTCCAGTGTGTTTTGAATACCGTCATGCAAATGGCCATGCGTGGACAGCGCCTTGCCAAAAGAGATCTGACCGTTCTCTTCATCGAAGCAGGCCATGTCGGTGAACGTGCCGCCGATGTCCACCGCGATGCGCAGTGATTTCTTGTTTGCAGTCATGTTGTTTCCTTCACAGACCCGCGTTGATCACCACATTGCGCAAGGTGCCCAGCCCGGTAATCTCGACTTCAATGACATCACCTTCATTCATGTAGACCGGTGGCTCGCGCTTGTCGCCCACACCGCCTGGCGTGCCAGTGGCAATCACGTCACCGGGAGACAAATGGGTGAAGCCTGAGAGGTATTCGATGATCACGGGCAAGGTGAAGATCAAGTCAGCGACCGATGCGTGTTGCATGACCTGGCCATTGAGGCGGGATTCAAGGGTCAATTGGTTGACATCCGGGATGGCCTTACGCGTGGCCATGAAAGGCCCCAAAGGCCCTGTGGCGGGGAAGTTCTTGCCCGGTGTCCACTGGTGCGTGTGGCGCTGCCAGTCGCGTGCGGTGCCGTCGTTGAAGCAGGCATAGCCAGCGATATGGTCCCACGCGTCTGCCTGAGAAATGTTGCGACCACCTTGGCCAATGATCACGGCCAACTCACCCTCGAAGTCGAAACGCGCCGTGGCAGCGGGCTTGGGCAAGGGCGCACCATGCGCACTCAGACTGTCTGCAAAACGGGTGAAGATCGCGGGGTGCTCACTGTCGGCACGCTTCATCTCAGCGACATGGGTCTTGTAGTTCAGCCCCACGCAAAACACTTTTCCAGGATTGGCAATCACCGGCAAAAAAACGGCATCACTGGCTTTGACAGGCTCCCCGGCTTGGATGGCTGCGGCCTCCAAAGCATCGAGTTGGTTGGCTGCGATGACCGATTTCAAATCAGGGTATTGCGCGGCAAAGGCGGCTGGCACCTGCAACCAGTTGTTCTCATCTTTCCAAAGGCCGTAACTGGCTTGACCACGGTACTCAAAGCTGACAAATCTCATGTTTTTCCTCAGATGACTCGCATCGCCTATCGATGCTGGATTGACTCTGAAACGAAGTCTAGGCAGATCCATGCCATGTGCATAGAATCCAATCCGAGATTTCAGATATGCCAATAAACGCATATCAAAGGAAGCACATGCAGATCACAGACTTCAAGCTCTTTTTGGAAGTGGCCGAAATGGGCAGCTTCACCAAAGTGGCCGCGCAGCGCCAAACGGTGCAATCCCACATCAGCCGTCAAATCAGCGCCCTGGAAGATCAATGCGGTGGCGCATTGTTCAGACGCACAGGCCGCGGTGTGGCCTTGACCGAGTTCGGGGCCCACGTCGCGCTCAAGGCCCGGCAGTGGGTCAAGGAAACCGACGCGTTTTTTGCCGATATCCAGCAAACGGCCCGCGTCCCCATGGGGGAGGTGCGCATCGGCATCCTGCCTTCTGCGGCGCACCCGCTGATGACCCAGGTCTTCAAACGCCTTCAAAACGAGTTCCCCAAAATCGCGCTCAACATCCGCGAAGGTCAAGGCGGGGAACTGGACGCCATGCTCGATTCGGGCAGCGTGGACATGGCCATCCTCTTTCGGTACGACAAACCCCACAACCCAGACGAAACCTTGCTCACCACCGCCAGCACCTATCTGGTTTCACGCCCCGGACTGTCCTTGACACATGCAGACACGGTGGAATTCCGTCGGCTGGAGGGACTTCCGCTGGTGCTGCCACGTCGGCCTGCGCACTGGCGATCCATCATCGACGAGACCGCCAAAAGCAAAGGCTTCCAACTGCAAGCCACTTTGGAGGCCGATTCTTTGCGGGTGCAAAAAGAACTCATTGCCGACAACGCCCACCTCTATGCCTTGCTTGGCCCGTTCTCTGTGGATCAAGAGTTACGCACCGGAAAACTTCAAGCGGCCAAAATCATCGGCCCTGACCTCAAGCGCTATGTCACCCTGGCCCACCCCAAACAAGGGCAGCTGACCCAAGCCAGCCGAATCGTCTCGCGGCTGATCAAAGAAACCGTCCTTGGGTGGGACGGTCAAATCACCACACCTGTTCACAAACCATCGCCCTGAGCGGTGGGTTTTTTGAAGCGGCAGCCTTCAGCGCGAGCCATCAGGCCCATAGCCTGATGGACCGCCCACACTTTTGCGCCTAGCAACAGCAAACGCCCGTGCCCCTGTGCGTCTAGACCACCCGGTTACACCTCCAGCACTCACCCCGCCAGAAAACCGAATACTTTCAGTTACGATCCCAGCTCATTTTGTGAGTACCAAATGGGTCTTAATTGGAACGAAATCAAATCCAGGGCATTGCTTTTCAGCAAAACCTGGGCCGACGCCTGCAACGAGGACAGCCAGGCCAAGCCCTTTTGGATCGACTTCTTTGAAATCTTTGGCATCACCAACAAGCGCGTCGCCACCTTTGAGCTGAACGTCAAAAAGCTGGGCGGCGCACAAGGCTTTGTGGACCTGTTTTGGCCCGGCGTGCTGTTGGTGGAGCACAAGTCGCGCGGCAAAAGCCTGGACGACGCGGTGGACCAGGCCATTGGCTACCTGCACAACCTGCCCGAGC
>JACCDH010559774.1_pt1 | contig 13319 bp, 11 predicted proteins | sample 7442481 | NCBI WGS metagenome assembly JACCDH01 (sample SAMN15323433, study PRJNA562643) | freshwater metagenome | isolation source: river surface water | place: USA:Blue River Watershed | collected 2017-08-15
AGGGCTTGCGCCAGGTCTTGCGGGGGCGGGCTGCAACCCACCAGCCCCGCCGCCACGGCGCCCATCCCCCCCAGCCCGTGCTTGAGCACGTCGCGGCGGCGGGGCTGACCGGGCGTTTGCAGGCGGGGCGGGTGGTGCGGCATGGCCCCCAAGTATCGCAAGACCCCACGCCGCCACGGCGTCTGGAGCGACAATGGCCAACCGTTGTTCACCCCCCACCGGAGACGCCACCATGGGTTTGCCAAAAATGCAAAGCGGTTTCACGGCCGACGACTACCTGGCCTGGGAAGCCGACCAGGCCCAGCGCCACGAATACATGCGGGGCGAGGTGTTTGCCATGGCGGGCGGAGAAGACCGGCACGCCACCGTGGCGGGCAATTTGTTTGCCGCCCTTCGCAGCCACCTGCGCGGCACACCCTGCCGGGTGTACATGAACGACGTGAAGCTGCAGGTGCAGGCGGCCGATGCGTTTTTTTACCCCGATGTGTTCGTGACGTGCAGCCCGGTGGACGCGGCCAACCGGCTGGTCAAGCAGGCGCCCTGCCTGGTGGTGGAGGTGCTGTCACCGTCCACCGCCGCATACGACCGGGGCGACAAATTCGCCAGCTACCGACTGTGCCCCAGCCTGCAGGAATACGCGGTGGTGGACATCGACCGCCGCACGGTGGACCTGTTTCGCAAAAGCGCCGACGGCCTGTGGGTGCTGCACCCCGCCACGGCGGCCGACACCCTGCACCTGAGCAGCGTGCAGTTCAGCCTGCCCGTGGCCCAGGCGTTTGACGACCTGGAGGGAGACGCCCCCCCGGCACCCGCCGCCGCCTGATGGCGGGCGCCGCCCGCGTCAAGGCCGCAACCGGCCCCATTCGGCTTCGTAGGTGTGCACCAGCACCTGGTTGCTCAGGCGGTTGACCTCGGCGGGCACACGGGCCATGTCGTTGGGGAAGTGGAACAGCAGCGGCAGGGTTTCGGGGTTGAGGAAGCGCAGCCCCGGGGGCCAGGCGGCGTCGGCCGTGGGCAGGCGCCAGGGCCTGCGGCTGGCAACGATGAAGCCCCATTCGCCAAAGCTGGGCACGTGGGCGTGGTAGGGCGCGGTGTACAGCCCGGCCGCTTCAATGGTGGCCGCCACCGTCCAGTAGCTGTGCCGCGCCACCAGCGGTGAGGTGGTTTGCACCACCGCGTAGCCTGCGGCGCTGAGCCGCTGGTCCAGCATGGTGTAGAAGGTTTGGGTGTAGAGCTTGCCGATGGCGAAGTTGGTGGGGTCGGGAAAGTCCACCACGATGACGTCGAACACCTCGGTGGTTTGCTGCAGCCAGGTGAACGCGTCGGCATGCACCACCTGCACCCGGGGGTCGGACAGGGCCTGGCCGTTGAGGGCCGCCAGCGCCGGGGTGCGGGTGAACAGCTCGGTCATTGCGGGGTCCAGCTCCACCAGGGTGACGCGCTCCACCCCGGGGTGGCGAAGGATTTCCCGCACGGCCATGCCGTCGCCGCCGCCCAGCACGGCCACGCGCCGGGGCGCGCCGTGGGCCAGCATGGCGGGGTGCACCAGGGCTTCGTGGTAGCGGTATTCGTCGCGCTCGGCAAATTGCAGGTTGCCGTTCAAAAACAGGCGGTGGCCGTTGCGGCCTTCGCCGGGGGCGTGGGTCACCACCACCCGCTGGTAGGGCGAGGTGGCGGCGTACACGATGCGGTCGGCGTAAAACCGGTTTTCGGCATGGGTGGTGAGGCGGTCGGCCCCGGCAAAGGCCACCCCCAGCACGGCCAGCGTTGCGGCGCACGCCACGGCGTGGGCCGCCAGGTGGCGCAGCTCGTGCCGAAACAGCCACAGCGCCCACACGGCCACGGCCGCGTTCATCAGGCCAAACAGCAAACCGCTGCGCACCAGCCCCAGCTGCGGCACCAGCACCAGCGGAAACGCCACCGACACGGCCAGCGCGCCCAGGTAGTCGAAGGTGAGCACCTGCGACACCAGGTCTTTCAGCACCGCATGGCGCTTGAGGATGCGCATGACCAACGGAATTTCCAGCCCCACCATCATGCCCACCAGCATGACCAGGCCGTACAGCAGCCCCCGGAACGCGCCGGGCACGTAGGCGTGGGCCAGAAACAGCACCCCGGGCAGCAGGCCGCCGGCCAGCGCCACCAGCAGCTCGATGCGCAAGAAATGCGCGGGCAACTGCCGCTCAAAGAACCGCGAGAGGTACGACCCCACGCCCATGGCGAACAGGTAGGCGCCGATGACGGTGGAGAACTGCAGCACCGAGTCGCCCAGCACGTAGCTGGCCAGCGCGGCTGCGGCCAGCTCGTACAGCAGGCCGCAGGCGGCAATCACAAAGACGCTGGCCAGCAGCGCCACCTCAACGGGCGCAGCGGCGCCCCGCACGGTGGGCACCGGCGGCGTTTGGGGGTCGGCGGCGGTCACGTCAGTGGGGCTTGAGCGCGCGGTTGAAGCGGCGCCAGTAGGTGCCGATGCGGTAGAGCGCACGGATCATGTCGGCCAGGGCCTCGGGGTCGTGGTCCAGGTCGTGGTCGGGGGCTTTGGGGTCGTGCCCCTGAAAAAACCGCAGCACGGGCGCCACCATGGGCCAGTGCTCGTCGTCGCCCAGCAGGTGCTGCCAGGTTTCGTCGCGCTGGATGGCGCTGAAAAAACCCACCGCCCAGTCGCGGCCCAGCCATTCGCCCACGCGGCGGCCTTCGTCGTCGAGCTGCACGGGGTGAATCACCTCTTGCGGGTCCACCTGCCCAATGAGCGGGGTGAACATGACTTCGGTGCCCTGGTTCATCACGCGTTCGGTGGTGTCGGCCGCAAAGGCGTGCTGAATGTCGCGCCAGCGGCGCAGCAGCAGCAACAGCAGGCGGTCTTGCTCGGCGGCCGAGGCGAGGTGCGGCATGTCGGGCTGGCCCAGCACGGCTTCCAGCCAGTCGGGCAGGTCCACCGCATGGGGGCTCAGGGCGCAGCCGGTGAGGAAGCCGTCGGCCATTTCGGCGGTCATGCAGGTTTCGGGCAACCCGGGCTGGTTCAGGGCGTCGAACAGTTCGTCTTGCTCCGCCTCGCTCAGGGGGTGGTGGTCGGCCAGCACGGCGGGGTGGTGGGCGATGTAGTCGACAAACGGGTGCATGGCAGGGCCCTCTCGGCAGGAAACGGCGCGTCAGCCGTGAATGGCGGCCGCCACGATGAGCGATATGCCCAGGCTCATGGCGGCCACCACCATACCCAGGGCCATGTTTTGCTTTTCCACCAGTTCTTCCCACAGGTTGTAGGGGGTGATCTTGTCGATGACGATGAACGCCAGCCAGAACACCACCACGCCCAGCAGGGCAAACACCACGGAGCCGACGAATGCGGCGGGTCTGAACCATTCAAGGGGCATGATGAACTCCGAAATGAGGGGGCGCACCGCGCCCCGTGACGCCATGATGGCAGGTTGCGGTGGCGCTGGCCACCGGGGTCTGGCGCGGGGCGGCCGTCATTTGTGCGACCCCCCGCTGGAATAGCCGCCCCAGGAGCCGCCCGATGTGCGCGAGCCGCTGCTGGTGGCGCAGTTTTGCACGGCGGGGTCGCAGTCGTCCTGGCGCTCCAGCCAGTCCAGCAGCATGATGAGCAGGACCACGGCCAGCACCAGCCCCAGCTTGGCCGGCCAGCCCAGCTCGGACGTGGGGCGGCTGTCGGCGCGCTGCAGCAGGTGCAGCCGGTCGGTCAGCCCAAAGGCGCTGGCCACGGTTTGCGCGTTCATGCGCATGCCGCTGGACCAGGTGATTTCCTTGCCCGCCTCCTCGCGGCTGAGCACCAGCGGGCCGCTGGCAAAGTCGCGGTTGAAGGTGATTTGCCCGCGCACCACCGGCCAGTAAAACTCGCCGGCCACGTAGGTGGTCTCGGCCCGGTAGGCCACCTGCAAGGCATAGCGTTTGCCCAGGTAGGTGGCGCTGGTGCCGCCGCTGGACAGGGTGGGCGCGCCGGTGGTGGGGCGCACCAGGCTCCAGCCGTCTTCGGCGTCCACCAGAAACTGAAAGCCGCGCTGGGCGTTGTAGAGCAGGTATTCGGTCCAGCCAAAATGTTCGTCGGCCTCGTCGGGCTCGGTGCCCATGCGGTGCTGAAACCCCACCACCTGCCACGGCTTGCCCTGCAGCTTGGCGCTGGTGCCCAGGGCAATCAGGGGCTGCACGGGTTCGGTCTGCTGGGCGGCCACCACCTCGGCGCCCACACCACGGCTGAGGTCGATCAGGCTGTGGCAGGCACCGCAGGTCAGCCGCTTGGTGGTGCCCAGGTTCACGTCCACCGGGGCGCCGCATTGCGGGCAGCTGAACTGGCGGCCTTTTTCCTCACGGGCGGATTCGGCCTTGAGGCCGGTCAGGGACAAGTCCTCCAGCAGCACGGCGCGCCCCAGGCTGACGGCCACCGGCTGGCCGCTCAGGGTGGGGCCGTAGTCCAGCGTGAGCACGCTACCGCCCCCTGCGGCATCGCCCATGCTGCGCAGTTCCACCACGGCAAACGGCTGGCCCAGCGGTGGCAGGTGGGGCAGTTCGCCCTGGGCGCTGCGCAGCTGGACCTGGTCGTTGCTGGTGACGGCGTAGGTCTTGCCGTCCACCGCCGTGGTGGCGCCCAGGCGCAAATGGGCCGCGTCGGGCAGCGCGCGCGCCACCTGCAGCGGCCGCGCGTACACGTAGGCGCCGTTGTCCTCGCTCAGGATGGCGGGCTGGCCGTCGTCCTGCACCACTTCCCATTCGGTCCAGATGCCGGTGCTGGCGGCGTACTGCAGGCGACCCACCACGGTGAAGCCCATGCCGCCCACGCGGCCGGTGGCGCCCAGCTGCAGCAGGGAATGGTCGTCGAACAGCTCGGCCATCTTGCCCAGGCGCGAGAGCACCTCGCCCTGGCGCACCACCGTGCTTTGGCAATAGCCGCACACCGCATGGGTGGACTGGGCGCTGCGAAACAGCACCGGCGCACCGCAACCGGGGCAGGCGGCGCGGTAGGCGCGCTGGGGCGACGCCTCAACCACGGCGCACCCCGGCGCGGCGGCGAGCCGCCACGGCACTCAACCCCGGGCGCTGTGCGCAATCGGGGCCAAAAAATGCATTTGAATCAATAGCAAACAATGGTTATATGGCGTGCGCCAGCACCCAAAAAAGCTAGAAATTTTTGCCGATGCTCGGGCGGACCGCTCAGACCAGCTTTTTCAGCAACTCGGCCTTTTTGGCGGTGAATTCCTCGTCGGTGAGGATGCCCTTGGCCTTGAGTTCGCCCAGCTTCTCCAGCGTGGCCATGACGTCTTGCGGCGAAACGGCCGCAGCCACCGGGGCAGCGGGCGCGGCCACGGCTGCAGCGCCCCCCGCGGCAACACCCGCTGCGGCACCCGCCGGGTTCAGGCCCTGGGCCAGGTTTTGCGCCAGCACCTGGCCCAGCGCCACACCGGCGCCCAGGCCCATGGCGTCGCCCACCACGCTGCCGCCGCCATTGCCCATCCCTTCGGCCATTTTGGGAATGGCCTGCGCCGTTTGGTACTGCATGAACTTGCCCATGTCGTTGCCGACCATGCCCATGCCGATCTTCTGGTCCAGCACTTTTTGCAGTTCTTCGGGCAGCGACAGGTTCTGCACGGTCATGCCGTCGAGCTGCAGGCCCAGGCGGGCGAATTCGGGCGCCAGCTGGGCCGACAAGGCCTGCGCGAACGACAGCTGGTTGGCCGCCAAGTCCAGGAAGGGAATGCCGCTGGCCGCAATGGCCTGGCTGATGTTTTGCAGCACCAGCCCGCGCAGCTGCCCGTCCAGGTCGGCCACGCCGTAACGTTCGCGGGTGCCGGAAATCTGGGTGTGGAACAGCTTGGGGTCCACCAGCTTGAAGCTGTAGTTGCCAAAGGCCCGCAGCCGCACGGCACCGAAGTCGGCGTCGCGGATGGTGATGGGCTGCGGGGTGCCCCATTTCTGGTCCATCTGCTGGCGGGTGCTGAAGAAATACACGTCGCTCTTGAAGGGCGACTCGAACAGCTTGTCCCAGTTCTTCAGGTAGGTCAGCACCGGCAGCGTCTGGGTGCTGAGTTTGTGCATGCCGGGGCCGAACACGTCTGCCACCTGGCCTTCGTTCACGAACACGGCCATCTGCGACTCGCGCACGGTCAACGAGGCGCCGTTCTGAATCTCCATGCCCGACATGGGAAAGCGCCACGCCAGCGTGCCGTCGCCGTCTTCGGTCCACTGAATGACGTCGATGAATTGTTTCTTGATGAAATCCATCAGGGCCATGGCCGCCTCCTCAAAAAATGCCGGGTTGGTCAAAGGCGCACATGATAGGGCGGCCCCGCCCTCGGCGCGGTCCCGCCGACGCCTTGTGGGGGACCGTTCATCGGTTGCCACCCGGCATGCGGGCCAGGCATGCGGGGCAACCCATCCGGCATTGCGGATACGTGTTGACCCGCATGGCGAGGCGGCGCCAATCCCTACAATTTCCGCCACCGTGGCGCCGCCCCATGTCGGGCCGGCGGCCGCCCCATCAAGGACCTCTTCATGTCACTGAGCCCAGAAGCCAAACGGGTGGAGCTGCGCAACGCCGCTCTCGAATACCACGAGTTCCCCACCCCCGGCAAGATCGCCATCGCCGCGACCAAGCAGCTCACCAACCAGCGCGACCTGGCACTGGCCTACTCCCCCGGGGTGGCGGCACCGTGCGAAGAAATCGTCAAAGACCCCGATGCGGCGTTCCGCTACACCAGCCGGGGCAACCTGGTGGGCGTGGTCACCAACGGCACCGCCGTGCTGGGCCTGGGCGACATTGGCCCCCTGGCGGGCAAGCCGGTGATGGAGGGCAAGGGCGTGCTGTTCAAAAAGTTCGCCGGCATCGATGTGTTCGACATCGAAATCAACGAAAAGGACCCGGACAAGCTGGTGGACATCATTGCCGCGCTGGAGCCCACGTTTGGCGGCATCAACCTGGAAGACATCAAGGCGCCCGACTGTTTTTACGTGGAGCGCAAGCTGCGCGAGCGCATGAGCATTCCGGTGTTCCACGACGACCAGCACGGCACCGCCATTGTGGTGGGCGCCGCCCTGCTCAACGGGCTGAAGGTGGTGGGCAAAGACATTCGCGAGGTGAAGCTGGTCACCTCGGGCGCGGGTGCGGCGGCGCTGGCGTGCCTGAACCTGCTGGTCAAGCTGGGCCTGCCGCGTGAACACATTTGGGTGACCGACCTGGCCGGCGTGGTCTACCAGGGCCGCACCGAACTGATGGACGAGGACAAGATTCAATTCGCCCAGCCCACCGACGCGCGCACCCTGCGCGACGTGGTGGCCGGGGCCGACGTGTTTCTGGGCCTGTCGGCCGGTGGCGTGCTCAAGCAGGACATGGTGGCCAGCATGGCCGCCAAGCCACTGATTTTTGCGCTGGCCAACCCCACCCCCGAAATCTCGCCCGAACTGGTGAAGGCCGTGCGCGACGACGCCGTCATGGCCACCGGCCGCACCGACTACCCCAACCAGGTCAACAACGTGCTGTGCTTCCCGTACATCTTCCGGGGCGCACTGGACAGCGGGGCCACCACCATCACCGACGAGATGGAGATTGCCGCCGTTCACGCCATTGCCGACCTGGCACAGGCCGAACAAAACGAGGTGGTGGCCGCCGCCTACGTGGGCGAGAAGCTGGCCTTTGGCCCGGAGTACCTCATTCCCAAGCCGTTCGACCCGCGCCTGATGATGAAGATTGCGCCCGCCGTGGCGCAAGCGGCCGTCGACAGCGGCGTGGCCAAACGGCCCGTGGCCGACATGGCCGCGTACCGCGAACGGCTGCAGAGTTTCGTGTTCGCCTCGGGCACCTTGATGAAGCCCATTTACGCCGCCGCCAAGCGCGCGTCGGCCAAGCGCATTGCCTATGCCGAGGGCGAGGAAGAACGCGTGCTGCGGGCCTGCCAGGTGGTGGTGGACGAGGGACTGGCGCGGCCCACGCTCATCGGGCGCCCGGCGGTCATTGCCCAGCGCATTCAAAACTTCGGGCTGCGGCTGAAAGAGTCGCTGGACTACGACGTGGTCAACGTGGAGCACGACGACCGCTACCGCGACTTCTGGCAGACCTACCACCGCATGACCGAACGGCGCGGGGTGACCGCCCAGCTGGCCAAAATTGAAATGCGCCGCCGCCTCACGCTCATCGGCTCCATGCTGCTGCACAAGGGCGACGTGGACGGCCTGATTTGCGGCACCTGGGGCACCACGGCCAACCACCTGGAATACATCGACCAGGTCATTGGCAAGCGGGCAGGCGGCAGCCCCAACACCCCGCAGGACGTGCAAATTTACGCCTGCATGAACGGGCTGATGCTGCCGGGGCGCCAGGTGTTCCTGGTGGACACCCACGTCAACTACGACCCCACGCCCGAGCAGTTGTGCGAGATCACCGTGATGGCGGCCGAGGAGATGGTGCGGTTTGGCCTGCAGCCCAAGGCGGCGCTGCTGTCGCATTCCAACTTCGGCTCGTCCAACCTGCCCAGCGCGGTGAAGATGCGCCAAACCTTTGCCCTGCTGCGCCAGCAAGCGCCCTGGCTGGAGGTGGACGGCGAAATGCACGGCGACGTGGCGCTGGACGCCGAGGCCCGGCAAAAGCTCATGCCCAACAGCCTGCTCAATGGCGACGCCAACCTGCTGGTGCTGCCCAACATCGACGCGGCCAACATCGCCTACAACCTGCTCAAAACCGCATCGGGCGGCAACATTGCCATTGGGCCGGTGCTGCTGGGCGCGGCCAAGCCGGTGCATGTGCTGACCCCCAGCACCACGGTGCGCCGCATCGTGAACATGACGGCCCTGACCGTGGCCGAAGCCAACGCCGCCCACCGCTGAGGCGCGCGGCGCGGCCTGCGCTCAGTGCTGCGGCGGTGCGGGGGGAACGGGTGGAGGGGTCTCCTCCACCGAGAAGTAACACGCCAGCCGTTTTTGCGGGTTCAGCCACGCCAGCACCTCGGGGGCCAGGTCGGTGGGCCGCAGGGCCCCGGTAATGGCCAGCTCCGGCTCGCGGCCCAGGTCCAGCATGGGGGCGTCCGCCTCAGCCTGGCCGGGGCTGTACAGCAACACCCGTGGCCGCTGGATGTGCGGGCCCGGCGCCACCACCAGCCCCAGGCTGCGGTCGCTCAGGCGCACGATGGTGCCCGGCGGGTACACCCCCAGCAGTTTGATGAGCGTGCCCAGCAGGGTGGTGTCGTAAAGACTGGCCTCGTGGCGCAGCATGTGGGCCAGCGCCTCTGAGGGCATGCGCGGCGCCAGATCGGGGGACTCCGGCGTGCACAGCCGGTCGTAGCGGTTGACCATGGCCAGAATGCTGGCGCATGTGCCCAGGTCGCGCAGGCCCTTGGGAAAGCCCGAACCATCGGCCGCCTCGTGGTGCTGGGCAATCATCTCCAGCGAACGGCGGGTGAACGCGCCCGATTCTTCGGCCAGCTGAATGCTGTGTTTGACGTGCAGCCGGTAGTGGTCTTCTTCGTGCCGCTTGCGCTGGCCGTTGCGCAGGATGGACAGCGGAATCACCGCCTTGCCCGCGTCGTGCGCGAGCGCGGCCATGGCCAGGTCGCTCAGGTCTTGCTCGTTCAGGCCCACCCGTTTGCCCACCAGCATGCAAAGCGTCATCACGTTCAGCGCGTGGAACTGCGGCCCGTGGTCGTCTTTGGCGCCCAGCAGGTGCAACAGCACGTCCGGCCCCTGGGCAATGGAGGCCGCGGTCTCGCGCGACAACTGCGCCAGATGCTGCCCCGCCGCTCGGGGCGAACGCGCCAGCGTGGTCAGCGCCTGGCGGGTGGCGCTGGCGGCACTTTCCCAGGCGCGGTCGGCGCGGGCCGCCGCCTCGCGGATGTGGCGAATTTTTTCCCGCCGGGCGGCCGCCAGGCGTTCGCGCTCCTGCGCCAGCGCCAGCTCGCGCAGCGTGGCTTCGTCGGGTGTGGGGGGCTCGGCCGGCGGGGTGTCCAGCGGCAGCGGCTCGGCGGTGCTGCGGGCGGGCAGGTAATACAGACGGCCCTCGGCCGCCAGCCCCTGAATGATGGCGATGTCCTCGGCCTTGCGGATCAGAAACCGGTTGGTGAGGAAAGGGTGGTCCATCCAGCCCAGGTCCAGCCACACATAAAGGCCCGGCACCAACTGGCTGGGGGCAAGGGGCAGGGCATCGGGCGAAGGTTGGGCCATGGGCGAATCGGTGACAACAAGAACCGGCGGGTTGGCGGTGGGCGCACCGGCAACCGCGCCGTGCGGTCCCCCGATTGTGAGGGACGGCCAAGGCACGCCACCCCGCGGCCTCAGGCCGCCGCCAATACCAGTCCCATGTCCAGTTCCATGTCCAGCCCCATGTCCAGCGCCCTTGCAGCCCCATTGCAAGCGCCCTTGCCAACACCCTCAGGGCAAGGCCACCAGCCGGTTGGCCAGGCCCGCCAAGGCGGCGGCCACGGTGGCCTGTCGCACGGCCTGGCGGTCACCGCTGAAGCGGTGGCACACGGCGTCGGTGCGGCCGGCAAAGGCCCAGGCCACCCACACGGTGCCCACCGGTTTGGTGACCGTGCCGCCACCAGGACCGGCGATGCCGGTCACGGCCACGGCCACCTGGGCCTGCGCCCTTGCCAGCGCGCCCTCGGCCATGGCGCGAGCCACCGGCTCGCTCACCGCGCCGTGCTGCGTAATCAGCGGCGCGGGCACGCCCAGCAAAGCGGTTTTGGCCGCATTGGAATACGTCACCCAGCCGCAACCCAGCCACGCGCTGGCGCCGGCCCGGTCGGTGCAAGCCGCCGCCAACGCGCCGCCGGTGCAGCTTTCGGCGGTGGCGAGCCACCAGCCGCGCGCCACCAATTGCTGGGCAACCAGGACCAGCTCCCTCGATGAAGAAGCGTCGGGCTCGCCTTCTACCCCGCAACAGCGAGGGCTGGACCCCACCACTGGGGTTTGTCCTAGGCTCATGTGGCTCCTTTCCTAAGTGCTTGATTCGATTGAGAAAAACAGGGAAAAGAAATGCAAATGAATCGGGTGCGGTTTAATTTTAAGCCCCATTTAAGCATTTGTCTGGATTTTCAGAATGAATTAAGGATGAAAAAATAATAATGCAACCGGATGCAAAAAATTCACCAAACCCCAGTGGACATTAGAAAAAAGTATCAAAGAAAGCTCGCATAAATGGACAACAAGTTGGCACGAACGATTGCCATTTCACTGGTGATATTGGCGACCGCCCTCGCCTTCTTTCCCGTTGAAGACGGAGCCCTCCAAGAAGCCACTGAAAGCGCCAAAAGCGAGCGCGCAGGCAAAGGTGCAATTGAAGACGTCTCGGCAAGCAACCAGCTGCAGACATTGGGTCACAAAGATGAAAGGCCGCCATGCAGCGTGATCAACCCGTTCAACAAATCAGATGTTTCTTGCGTGCAGCGATTGGAGGACGCGGATGGAAATCCAATTGAGCCCGGGAAAAACTCGGAGATGACCGCCCTTCCGGACTTCAAAAACATTCTTCTTATTGGTGGTGGGGGAGGGGGTGTGGCCGGTTCATTGCTCAAATCTTACGGCAGGAATCTCTCGCCCACGGTGTCAACCCCTGATTCTGTTTTGATGGACACCTCAGAAATGAACACCACAGAAATCGTTGAAACAGCACGGCAAGCTTTGGATTCCGGACGGTTCGTGATAATCGACGGCAAAGATTCAGTCGACAGCAGCGAAAAACTCGGCAAAGCAATGTCGGAGATGGAATTGATCAGCATTGACGGCGTCACTTCATACGGCGTCGTTAAGGGAGAGGGTGGCAAGTTTTACGTGACGCCGCTTCAGTCCAACGTCGCAAGCGATGGCGAAAGAAAATTCAACCAACTCAATGAGGTACTGGGCATCCATAAACCACCGACATGAATCAAGCCACACCCAAATTGTAAGAAATTCAAATCCCGAGAAAGAAAATGAAAATCAAGCTCTGCATTCTTGCCGCCGCTGCGTTCTGTCAGTCTGTTTTCGCTCAATCCAGCTTTTGGCCGACTTACTGGGAAAAAGCTTACTACGGTAAATACAGCACCTACAGTTCCACAAATGTTGGCCTCTGGAGTCTGTCGGGGACCACATGGAATCACTACGTCTTTTACGGGCAGTCGTTCGCATGCAGCAGGGGCGCAACCAGCTGCACCCAAACCTTCACCCAATCCGTTAACTTCAACTGGTCATTGGCCGTGGGCGTTACCGCTTCGGTTCAGCTGATTCCTGAAATCCTCAACTCCTCCGTTGCCGTCACTTACACAGGTGGTCGCTCTTATACAGACAGCAACTCCTATTCAACAACAATTGGCCCGGGCAAAAAAAGCCAATACGCACAGTATGTGCCACGACAGTACGGCTCAGCCAATGTAACCGGTGCCCGCGTGGCAACGGGTAGAAGTCGGTCTGTTTGTCTGCGAACGTTCATTTGGTGCCAGCAATGGGGCACCGAATGGGAATATTACAACGACCCGTTCATCAGAACGGCCGTGTTGTCGGGGTGGAAGAACACCACCAGCCGCCCGATTCACACCTTTATTGTCAGCAATGCTTAATTGCTGCCGAAGCAGACGACAAATTTGAACTCCGCTTACTTGAGTGCCACCCTGAAGGTCTCACGCGCCCAACTTGGGAAGAGAAGAATTAACTTCTGGCGTGACATGCAGATGGAGGGGTGTTCAAATGTCCATGTTTGCGTATTCGTCGGGTTCAATCGCTTGGTTTACCCATCATTGAATGCAGCGAAGCACAAAGGGGCACATGAACATCCTGATCGTTGAGGACGACGAAGCCACCTCACAAGCGCTGGAGAAATTCTTTGGGCACTGGGGCTTCCAGGTTCTGGTGGTTGCTGACGGCATGAAGGCGCTTGAAGTCGTGAGGCAAAAGGACTTCGACTGCATGATTTTGGACATGGGCCTTCCCCGCCTGGACGGGCGCGCGCTGTTGATTCACGTTCGAAAAATTCGGCCCCAGCTGCCGGTGCTGATTCTGAGCGCGGAGATTGGCGTGGACAGCCGGATCAGCGGGCTCAATGCGGGTGCAGATGATTACGTTTGCAAGCCCTTCAGCCTGGCGGAGGTGCAAGCGCGGCTGTCAGCGATCTTGCGTCGCCGATCGGCCAGCCTCGCGTCGGTTGTGGAAGCGGGGCCGCTGTTTCTGGATCGCACATGGTCGTCCGCGCTGCTCAACGGTGAGCCCTTGTCGCTGTCCAAACGGGAGTTCCAAATCCTGGAGTTGTTGATGATTCGCCACGGGCGGCTGGTGCGCAAGGACTTGATCGTGGACCATCTGAGCGGATCAGACGCCGCCGTAACGCCCAACCTGGTGGAGGTGTACGTTCACAA
>JACCDH011762849.1_pt1 | contig 13319 bp, 10 predicted proteins | sample 7442481 | NCBI WGS metagenome assembly JACCDH01 (sample SAMN15323433, study PRJNA562643) | freshwater metagenome | isolation source: river surface water | place: USA:Blue River Watershed | collected 2017-08-15
AGCGGATGTCGTGCACGGCCATCGCGAAGTGCACCTGACCGATCAGCATCTTCAGCGTCTTTTGCGGAACGCTGAAAGCAGGACCGAAGTCGGCAGCCTCCTGCACCAGGGGGAAGTCTTCAGCCGGCAGTGTTTGCAGCACGAACTTGCTCTTGCCGCCTTGCAGGGTGATCTTGCTCTGGTTGGTGGTCAGGGAGACCACCTGGTCGCTGGGCAGGCTCTTGAGGATGTCGCCCAGCTTCTTGGCACCCACGGTGGTGGCGTAGTCGCCCTCATCACCGTCCAGGGTGGCCTTGGTGCGGATCTGGATCTCCAGGTCGCTGGAGATCAGCTCAAGTTCGGGTCCCTTCTTGCGAATCAGCACGTTGGCCAGGATGGGCAAGGTGTGGCGTCGTTCCACGATGCCGCTGACCGATTGCAAGGCCGCGAGGACTTTTTCTTGAGCTGCTTTCAACACAATCATTTCAGTCTTTCAAATTGGTCGTCGTAGTAGAAGGCGGCACTTTTCTGTGTACAACGCTATTTTGTCTTGTTCTTTCAAGGCTTTAGGCCAAGGATAAGCCTGTGGGCCAAGTGCCCCGACATTTTGAGCCAACAGACAACAACTTTCAAAAATGGCCAGGGCCTGTGGATAAGGGGTCATTTGTCCTTTTCTTATCCACAGCTTTGTCATTTGACAAGCGCTTGAGCCTGTGTCATCAGCCTTTGAGGGTCTGTTCCAGCACGTGCAATTGCTGATTGAGCTCGCTGTCCTTGCCCCGTTCGCCACCGATCTTGCGCACGGCGTGCAGCACGGTGGTGTGGTCACGGCCCCCGAACAGCTCACCAATTTCGGGCAGGCTCTTTTGCGTCAGTTCCTTGGCCAGGTACATGGCAATCTGGCGGGGGCGGGCGATGGAGGCCGGGCGCTTCTTGCTGTACATGTCGGCCACCTTGATCTTGTAGAAGTCGGCCACCGTTTTCTGGATGTTCTCGACGCTGATCTGGCGGTTCTGGATGGACAGCAGGTCTTTCAAGGCCTCGCGGGCCAGGGCGATGGTGATCTCTTTGTGGCTGAACTTGGCAAAAGCCAGCACCTTGCGCAGGGCGCCTTCGAGCTCACGCACGTTGGCGCGCACGTTCTTGGCAATGAAGAAGGCCACATCCTCCGGCATGGGGGTGTGCTCCAGGTCGGCCTTCTTGATCAGGATGGCCACGCGCATTTCCAGCTCGGGGGGCTCGATCGCCACGGTCAGGCCCGAGTCAAAGCGCGAGGTCAGGCGCTCGTCGATGTTGGCCAGACCCTTGGGGTAGGTGTCTGACGTCATGATGATGTGGGCCTTCTTGGCCAGCAGGGCTTCGAACGCGTTGAAGAATTCTTCCTGTGTGCGGTCCTTGCCGGCAAAGAACTGGACGTCGTCGATCAGCAGCAGGTCCAGCGAGTGGTACTTGGCTTTGAGCTCGTCAAAGGTCTTGCGCTGGTAATTCTTGACGACGTCGCTGATGAATTTTTCAGCATGCAGGTACAGGATGCGGGCGTCCGGGCGGTCGGCCAGCAGGGCATTGCCCACGGCGTTCATCAGGTGGGTCTTGCCCAGACCGACGCCGCCGTAAATGAACAAGGGGTTGTACATGTGACCGGGATTGCCGGCCACATGCAGCGCGGCGGTGCGGGCCATCTGGTTGGCACGGCCGGGCACCAGGTTGTCAAAGGTCAGGGCTGAATTGAGGCCCATGACCTGGGGCGTGTCATGGCCGCGACGGTTGGTGATGACCGTGTGCTGCCCGACCATGTTGTGCGGGTGGCTGGTGCCAGCTTCGCCCAGGGTGACCATGTGAGGGCCGGCGCTGGGGGGCATCTGGTTGGGCGCTTCCTGGCCTGGTGTGCTGGGGTAGGAGCGGTGCGAGCCTGCTGGCAGCGCATTGGGAGGCAGGGCGCGGCCCGGGGCATTGGGCGGCATCATCCCGCCAGCCGGACGGGTGGGTGCGGCGCGTGCCCCAAGGCTCACATCCAGGCGCACGGGGCCCTGGGCCAGCTCGGTCAGGATCGCTTCCAGGCGGGTGCTGTACTGGGTGCGAACCCAGTCCAGGATGAATCGGTTGGGCACCTTGAGGTTGACGACGGTGGTCTCACCATCGCGCTGGACCTCGGCCGCCGGCAGCGGACGGATCCAGGTGTTGAACTGCTGCTCGGGCAGTTCGGCTCTCAGCCGGTCATGGCACTGCGACCACAGGGCCTGCAGGCCGGTGTCGGTGCTCAAGTCGGGGCTGGTGGGATCGGCACTCATGTTGTGGACAAGTCCTTCTTCGGGCCGCCGATTCTAAGGCAGCGCAGGCAGTTGCGTACAGGTTATCCACAGACTTTTGCCCCCGCACCTGTGGCGACGACCCATTGACTTGTGCAAAAAGGTCTGTTGTAATCGCGCGTTCGGCCTGATATGAGCCCACGGCAATCGATTCGTGGGCTGTCAACTTCCAAAGACCAGATCTTTCCAAGATCATTGACTCAGATCCGCTGAAGGGCTTGTGCCATCCCAGCGGTCATGAGAAGGATTCATCATGAAGCGTACTTACCAACCCTCCAAAACCCGCCGCGCCCGCACCCATGGTTTCCTGGTGCGCATGAAGACCAAGGGTGGCCGCCGCGTCATCAATGCTCGTCGCGCCAAGGGCCGCGCGCGTCTGGCTGTCTGATCCCCTCGGGTTCAGACGTCCTCGATGTGGCAGCGTTCTCGCTGCCAGGTCTCCAGGCTGCTCCGGCAGCCTGAACTTTTTGGGTCATCGCCCTTTGAGCACCGTGTCACCCACTCGGCTGAGTCCCCTGGCCCTCAAGCCTCGTCTGGCTTCGGCCGACTTTCAGCAGGCCCTTGGCACCCGCCCGGTGGCCCGCAGTGCGCATTTCACGGTGCATTTTGCGATCCCTTCCCTGGTTCGCCCAGGCAAGTTGTCAACAGGCCCTGCCCCTGAGCAGGTTGAGCCTGTGGATGAAGTGCGCACTCACCACCGTGTCTGGCGCCTCGGACTGGTCATTCCCAAAAAAATGGCCCGCCGTTCCGTGACCCGATCCTTGATCAAGCACCAGGCGCGTGAGCTGTTTCGCCTGCATGCCCCGGCGCTGGAGCAGGCTGGTTGGCTGAGCGATCAACGCCCGGTGTGCAACTGGGTGCTGCGCCTGAAGGCCCCCTGGCCCAAACAGGACTGGCCCAGTGCGGCCTCCGAACCACTCAAACAGGCGGTTCGTGCAGAAATCCTGGCGGTCCTGGCCCATTGCCTCAAGGGCGAGAGGGCATGATGCGCATCGGTGCCTTGCCCCTGATGGTGCTGACCGGGCTGGTCAAGGGTTATCGTTTTTTCCTGAGTCCCTGGCTGGGTTCGGCCTGCCGTTTCACCCCCACCTGTTCGCTCTACGCCTTGCAGGCGCTGGAGCAGCATGGGCCGATGGCGGGCAGTTACCTGTCGGCGCGACGCATCTTGCGTTGTCATCCGGGGTGTGCGGGCGGGCATGATCCCGTGCCGGCCCAAGGGCCTCGTTTGTTTTCTTTCCTTTCCAGTGAGCGTGATCACTCATGAATGATTTGCGACGGACCATCCTGTGGTCGGTGTTTGCGTTTTCGTTGCTGATGTTGTGGGACGGCTATCTGCGTCACACGGGTCAGCCCTCGATGTTCGCCCCTGCGCCTGCAGCGGCAGACGTGGCTGCAGATGCGGCTTCGGCGGCGTCCGCGGCGGTGGCCTCAGGCTCGGCAGCGGTGCCATCGGCGACCGCGGGCGCCGGTGCCTTGCCGCCTGCGGCCGCAGCGTCTGGTGCTTCGGCTCCGGCCGTGGCGCCTCGTGAGCAAGTTGTGGTCGAGACCGACACGATCCGCGCCACGCTGGACACGCTGGGCGGTAACCTGGTCAAGCTGGAGTTGCTCAAGCACACCGACCAGGACAACACCGCCAAGCCGGTGACGTTGCTGGAGCAGTCGGCCGTGCACACTTACCTGGCCCAAAGCGGGCTGGTGTCGGCCACCGGTGCCTTGCCAGACCACACCACGCCCATGACTGTACTGACCCCTGAGCGCAAGCTGGCCGAAGGGCAGAACGCCCTGGTGGTCAAGCTGGAATCGGCCGTGGTCGGTGGCGTCAAACGGGTGCTGACTTACAGCTTCCCGCGCGGTGGCTATGTGGTCGATGTCAAGCAGGAGGTGGTCAACACCACGGCGGCGGCGATCAAGCCTCAGCTCTACCTGCAACTGCAACGCGATGGCACAGTGCCTGCGGCCTCGGGGTTCTTTGGCGCGCCCACGTCCTACACCGGCCCGGCCTTCTACACCGACGAAGCCAAGTTCCAGAAGGTGGAGTTTGCCGAGATCGAAGAGGGCAAGGCCGAGTTTGCCAAGTCTGCCAACAATGGCTGGGTCTCGGTGGTGCAGCACTACTTTGCATCGGCCTGGTTGCACAAGGCCCAGGATGCGCGTGAGTTTTTTGCCCGCAAGGTGGGCCCCAACCTGTACACGGTGGGCATGCTCTTCACGGTGGGTGAGGTCGCTGCCGGCCAGACCAAGGCGTTTGAGTCGCAGCTGTTTGTCGGCCCCCAGGAAGAGAAGAAGCTCGAAGCCATCGCCCCTGGTCTGGAGCTGGTCAAGGACTACGGCATCGTCACCATCCTGGCCAAGCCTCTGTTCTGGCTGTTGCACCTGATTCACTCGGTGCTGCACAACTGGGGCTGGTCCATCGTGGCTTTGGTGGTGTTCCTCAAAGGCATCTTCTACTGGCTGAACGCGAGCGCCTACCGCTCGATGGCCAAGATGAAGGCCATCAACCCCAAGATCCAGGAGATGCGCGAGCGCCTGAAGGACAACCCTCAGGAAATGCAGCAGCAGATGCTCAAGATCTACCGCGAGGAAAAGGTCAACCCCATTGGTGGCTGCCTGCCCATCGTGATTCAGATCCCGGTGTTCATTGCGCTGTACTGGGTGCTGCTGTCGTCGGTCGAGATCCGTCAGGCCCCGTGGCTGGGCTGGATCACCGACCTGTCGCTCAAGGATCCGTACTACGTGCTGCCCGCGCTGATGACGGTCTCGACGATGCTGCAAACCTGGCTGAACCCCACGCCGCCGGACCCCTTGCAGGCCAAGATGATGTGGATCATGCCCCTGGTGTTCTCGGTGATGTTCTTCTTCTTCCCGGCCGGCCTGGTGCTGTACTGGTTGACGAACAACATCCTGTCGATCGCCCAGCAGTGGATGATCAACCGCAGCATCGAAGGCGCGACCGCCAAGTAAGCGTCGCCGTCGACCTGACGACCTTCGAGGGCTCCCGGTTTGCCGGGGGCCCTTTTTTCTGGGCTGGACAAAGCTTTGATTCAGGACAGAGAACCCCCATTTTGGGGGGGAAGGGGGTCTTCGACTGGTGGAAACCCCGGCAGACGCATCCAACGCACCCCGGAAAATTCAGCCGTCAAGGACGGTCCCTCTGTCCGTCCTGTTCTGAGGAAGTACGCGATGCGCAAGATGATGTTGAGTTGGCTCTTCCTGGGCGTGGCCGTGGCGCTGGGGATCTGGGCCACGGTGACACTGAACTACGACCAGAACAAGGTGGTGCTGTACTTCTTCCTGCCGTACTTTGCCTTGGCCATGGGCATGCAGTACCTGTGGCCCGAGCAACCCAATCAGTTCGAGAAAAACGAGGTCTGGACGGACCTCTTCAACAACGCCGCCCTGATTGCCCTGACGGCTGCTCAAGGCGGGCTGGTGTACTGGATGTCCGACCAAGGCTCGGCGTTGGTGTTCCAGCATGGCTGGTTGAGCAGCGACTGGTCAGCGGGCAACCTGCCCATGTGGGGTCAGGTGCTGGTGGCCTGGCTGGTGTTCGACTTCATGTTCTATGTCACGCACCGCATGGCCCACGAGGTAGACTTTTTCTGGCGCTTTCACAGCATTCACCACTGCGCGCACCGCCTGAGCTTTCTGAATGCCAGCCGTGTGCACCCGGTGGACATCATCTGGCGCCGCCTGGTGCCTCTGTTTGTGGCCTATCAGACGGGCGTGAGCGCCGAGGCCGTGATCGTGGCCAACACGATTGGCGCGACGCTGGCCGTGATCACGCACATGAATGTGGACTTCAAGTTTGGCGCGCTGAACTATGTGTTCGGCACCAACGAGATGCACCGCTGGCACCACTCGGACAAGATCGAAGAGGCCAAGAACTTCTCGGTGATCATGCTCTGGGATCAGTTGTTTGGCACCTATGTGAACCCCAAGGGCCGCGCCCGTCCGGACCGCCTGGGCCTGTTCAACGAGCTGTACTTCCCGATCAACAATTTCTGGGGTCAGTTGCTGATTCCCTTCACCTGGAAGCGCTGGAAGGCGAGGCAGATGCTGGCGCAGCAGGGCGCATCGGCGGCACCTGTGCCAGCCGCGACGGTCCCGATCGACAAGCAGGGCGCCAAACTGGCCGTGTGACGCGGGTGCCTGTTGGGTGGGCGGTGTGTCGGTGGTGTAATCCCACCCATGACCTGGACCGACCGCAGTAATCCCATCGTGGCCGTGGCCACTGCCCCCGGCCGTGGTGCCGTGGGCATCGTGCGTGTCTCTGGCACCCGCCTGTTGCCCCTGGCTCAGGCCCTGACCGGGCGCACGCTGCAACCCCGGGTGGCCACGTATGGCCCCATCCTGGACGCCCAGGGCCAGCCGCTGGACCATGGCTTGAGCTTGCACTTTCCTGCCCCTCACAGTTTCACGGGTGAGGACGTGCTGGAGCTGCAGGCTCACGGAGGCCCCGTGGTGCTGCAACTGCTGGTGGCCCGCTGCCTGGAGGCGGCGGCAGAGCTTGATCCGATCACCGGGCAGGCCCGCCTGCCGGGCCTGCGGCTGGCCGAGCCGGGCGAGTTCACCGAGCGGGCCTTCCTGAACGACAAGATCGACCTAGCGCAGGCCGAGGCCATTGCCGACCTGATCGATGCCAGCACCGAGGCGGCGGCACGTTCGGCCACGCGCTCGCTGGGCGGCGCGTTCTCGCGCGAGGTCAATGCCTTGCGCGACCGCTTGATCAACCTGCGCATGCTGGTCGAGGCCACGCTGGACTTTCCGGAAGAGGAGATCGACTTTCTGGAAAAGGCCAATGCCCGCGGCAAGCTCGATGACCTGGCCGCGGCCATCAACGCTGTCCTGGCCCAGGCCCGTCAGGGTGCGCTGTTGCGCGAAGGGTTGCAGGTGGTGCTGGCGGGCCAACCCAACGCGGGCAAGAGCTCTTTGCTCAACGCCCTGGCCGGGGCGGAGCTGGCCATCGTCACCCCCATTGCAGGCACCACGCGCGACAAGGTCAGCGAGACCATCCAGATCGAAGGCGTGCCCCTGAAGGTGATCGACACGGCAGGCCTGCGGGCCGACCACGAAGCCAGCGACGAGGTCGAGCGCATCGGCATGGCGCGCAGCTGGGAGGCCATTGGCCAGGCCGATGCGGTGTTGTTCCTGCACGACCTGACGCGCCTGTCAGAGCCTGAACATGCCCGGGCCGATGCCGAGATTGCCGAGCGTCTGGCCCAGGCCCTGAGCGGGGCCTCCAGCGTGATTCACGTGTTCAACAAGGCCGATGCCGTCGATCCGGCCGAGGTGGCCCGCTGTCTGGCGGGGGCCTGGTCACCCGCCGGTCAGGCGGTGGCCTTGTCCGCTCGCTCGGGCGATGGCCTGGCCGAGCTGCGCCAGCGCCTGTTGGACATGGCCGGCTGGCAGCACCAGACCGAAGGCGTGTTCATTGCCCGCCAGCGCCACGTTCAGGCACTCAAGGAAGCGGCCGAGCATGTGGGGTTGGCTCAGGCCCATGCGGCCTTGCAGGACGGGGCCCTGGACCTGCTGGCCGAGGAACTGCGCCTGGCGCACGATGCCCTGGGCCGCATCACCGGGGCGTTCACGGCCGATGACCTGCTGGGTGAGATCTTCAGCCGGTTCTGCATTGGCAAGTGACGCCTTGCTCAGGACCGAGGGGCCCTGCGCACGCACAAGGCCACGACACCCAAGGTGCTGAGCATCAACACGTAGGTTGCGGGCTCGGGGATGGGGGTCACGACGGTGCCGGATGGCGTGGCGTAATCAAACCAGTAGGTGAAGGTGGTGTCTTTTGTGAAGTTCACGTTCGCGACCTCGAAGACCCACAAGCCTTGATACCGGTCCCGGTTGATCTCGGACTGCCAGGCAAAAGAGCCTTCTTGTGCCGAGAACGTCCAGGCCCCCACCAGGGTCGACCACTCGATGGTCGGGCCCGTCAGGTCCGGCGTTGATCGGACCCGGGTCTGGCCGTAGTGCTGTTCGCCCACCAAATTGCTTTCCACATGGAAGCTGGCGATCTTGTCGTCGTTCAGGTCCACGACAAAGGTCCGACGGGTGGGATCGCTTTCGGGCTGCTGGGTGACGGTGATGGTGGCCGGGTACCCGATGTTGATGTAGTCATACGCCTGAGCCTGGGCGGACAGGGCCATGACAAAACCTGCGGATGTCGCCAACAGTTGCTTGAGCATGAAAACTCCAATCGTGAGGTGCGTGGTTGCCTTCATGCTATGGGCAGCCATTCACAAGTTCAATCAACGTGTCGCGTTCGCTTGACCTGGCGCAAGGGCGCTGCAGCGTGAAAATTCGGCCCGTTTTGGGGCCGGGAAGTGAGCACTTCCCTCTCCCATGTGTTGTCTGTGCACAAGAATCTGCTGCAGACGACGTCCCAATCGATTAGATTAACGTTTGATGGAAGCCCGCCTCAGCGGGTTCTTTTTAATTGTGAGGAATGCATGGACGCCACGGAACTGGTTCAAGCGATACAGACGCTGAACGCCGACGACGCTTTCCGCCCCCGGCTGGATGCTCAGCAGTGGCGCGTTTTCGGTCAGTACCTCACGCGCCATGAGATCCGTGCCGGCGATCTGCTGATCAAGCAGGGCGATCACGACCGCACCCTGTATTTCCTTGGGCAGGGCTCCTTGCAGGTGTTTGTCTCCGGTGGCACGCCGGGCACGTCGCGCATCGCGATCCTGCGCGCCGGCTCTGTCCTGGGCGAGCCAGGCCTGTTTGCCGATGGTCCGCGCATGGCCAACGTGGAGGCCATGACCCCCTGCGTGGTCTGGGCCTTGCGCCTGCCGCGCTTTGAGGAGCTGGCTGCTCGCGTGCCGCAAGTGGCCGTTGAGGTGGTCCGCGCCGCCGGTGCCGTGATGGCGCAGCGCATGCGCGCCAACATGCAGCGTCAAGTGCCCAGCGCCTGAGGCGGTGCGCGATCACCATGTCCAGCCTTCAAGAGTTGAACCGGCCGACCGTGCTGGTGGCCGATGATCTGCCTCAGAACATCGAATTGCTTTCGAGGGTGCTGGGACAGGCCTACCGCATCAAGGTGGCCACCTCTGGCGAGAAGGCGCTCAAGATTGTCTACTCCGACGAGCCACCTGACCTGATCCTGCTGGACATCATGATGCCCGATCTGAGCGGGCATGAAGTGTGTCGCCGCATCAAGGCCAACCCGGATCGTCGTCGCATTCCCATCATTTTCGTGACGGCCATGGTCACGGTCGAGGACGAAAGCCTGGGTCTGGCGCTGGGTGCGGTGGACTACATCACCAAACCTATCAGTCCGGCCTTGTTGCAGGCGCGTGTCAAGACCCACCTGGCGCTGTATGACCAGTCCCGTGAGCTTGAACGCATGGTGGCCCAGCGGACCTCGGAGTTGCTGGCCACCCGCCAGCAGTTGATCCGCCGTCTGGGGCGAGCCGGGGAGTTCAAGGACAATGACACGGGCAACCATGTCATTCGCATGAGCCACATCAGCCGTCTCATCGGCGTTCAGGCGGGCCTGGGGCCATCGGCCCTGCAACTGCTGTTTCAGGCGGCGGCCTTGCATGACGTGGGCAAGATCGGCATTCCTGACCGCATCTTGCTCAAACCAGGTCCGCTCGATGCGGACGAGTGGGTGGTGATGCGACAGCATGCCCAGATGGGCGCAGACATCATCGGCCAGCACGACAACGAACTGCTGGCCACGGCCCGCACCATTGCGCTGACCCATCACGAGCGCTGGGACGGCACGGGCTATCCATTGGGCCTCAAGGGAGACCAGATCCCGATGGTGGGGCGCATCGTGGCGCTGGCCGACGTCTTTGATGCCTTGATGTCGCCGCGACCTTACAAGCCGGCGTTTTCTGTCGCTCGATCGCTGGAGATCATGATGAGCGAGCGCGGCAAGCACTTTGACCCGCACTTGCTGGACTGTTTCCTGGACCGCCAGCACGAGATTCTGCAGGTGATGGCCCAGTACGCCGACGAGCGCGGGCCTCAGGGCGACTGAGTGACCTGCTGGCGCCACCGCGCCAGCGCCTGCAAGGCTTCTTCAAAGTCGTAGCGCTGCAGGGCGTCGCGCAGTTCCTGAACGGCCGTCCAGTGGCGCACACCAGGCAGCTTGGTGTACAGCTCATCCATCACGTCTCGCGCCTGCGCTTCTTGTTGCTGCATCAGTCGCTGCAGTTCACTCCACCAAGACTGCAGCTCGTCCACGTTGGGTTTTTGCTCAGCCTGTCCTGGCAGGCCAGAGGCCCGCGAGAGTTGCTGGATGTCGGTCATCACGGTCAGCAAATGGGCCAGCACGTGGTCGGTGGCGGCCTGGATGTTGCTGGCCGAGGCCGCATCGTCCTTGCAGGCCACTTCCAGGGCTTTGGCGGCCTCTGCCAGTGACTTGGCGCCGATGTTGCCGGACAAGCCTTTGAGCGAGTGGGCCAGGCTGTAGACCTGGGTCCATTGCGATTGCTGGCAGGCTTGCAGCAGGTCCTCGTGCACCCGAGCCTGGGTTTTCGCAAAGCCCTTGAGCAGGCGACGGTACAGGTCCAGATTGCCCATGCAGCGGTTCAGTCCGTCGGCCGTGTCCAGGCTGACGGTGGGGGGCAGGGTGGCTTCGGGTGCCGCCGAGTCGGATGTCAGGGTCGGGTGGCTCGGCGTGATCCATCGCGCCATGATGGTGAACATCTGGGGCAGGTCCAGCGGCTTGGTGATGTGGTCGTTCATGCCGGCGGCCAGCACGCGCTCGCGATCGGAGGCCATGGCGCTGGCGGTCATGGCAATCACGGGAATGTGTTTCAGCCGGGCATCGGCGCGGATGCGCTGTGTGGCGGTGTAGCCGTCCATCACCGGCATCTGGCAGTCCATGAGCACGCCGTCAAAGGACTGGTCGTGGGCCAGCAGGTCCAGGGCCTCCTGACCATCGTTGGCGGTGACCACGCTCAGGCCTGCGCGTTGCAGCAGGTCGCAGGCCAGCTCCTGGTTCATGGGTTGGTCTTCCACCAGCAACACGCGGGCACCGGCCAGGTGGCGTTGGGCCGTCTCCAGGGTGGGGCCGTTGCCACGCAGGGTCTCGATGGCGGGCAGGTCCTGTCCCAGAGCACGACTGATGGTGTCCAGCAGGGTGGAGGGCGTCACGGGTTTGTTGAGCACACCGGCCAGGCCCACACCCTCAGCGGCGCGCAGCGCCTCTTCGCGGGCAAAGGCCGTGACCAGCAGCACGCAGGGGCGGTGCTCGGGCGGCAGGTTCAAGGCATGCCGTGCGAATTCGATGCCGTCCATGCCGGGCATCTGCCAGTCGGTCAGCAGGACCTGATGGGGCTTGCCTTCAAAGGCGGCTTGTTCCATGCGGCGCAGGGCGGAGACGCCGCTGTCGGCCACCTCCACCTCGAGGCCCAGACGGCGGGCCATGTCGCCCAGCACTTCGCGGGCGGCCGGGTTGTCATCGACCAGCAGCAGGCGCTTGTGGCGCAGTTCGTGGGCCAGCAGGGCTCGGCGGTTGTTGGGGCTCTGGGTTTGCAGGCCAAAGCAGGCAGTGAAGTGCAAGGTGGTGCCTCTGCCGGGTTGGCTTTCGGCCCAGATGCGCCCGCCCATGAGCTGAACCAGCTGGCGGCAGATGGCCAGGCCCAGCCCGGTGCCGCCGTACTGGCGGGTGGTGGAGCTGTCAGCCTGCGTGAAGGGCTCGAAGAGGCGATCGAGCTGCTCGCGGGTCATGCCGATGCCACTGTCCTGAACCCAGAAATGCAGGGTCACCGACTGTGCTTGCTGCTGCTGTACTTCGCAGCCGATGATGACCTCGCCCTTGGCGGTGAACTTGATGGCATTGGTGCCCAGGTTGATCAGCACCTGGCCCAGTCGCATGGGGTCGCCCACCAGGGCGGTGGGGATGTCGGGCTCGGCGGTGAACAGCAGCTCCAGGCGTTTTTCTTCGGCGCGAACGCCCAGCACGTCGGCCATTTGCGAGACCACAGATTCGAGCTGGAACTCGGTGTTCTCCAGCGTCAGCTTGCCCGATTCGATCTTGCTGACGTCCAGGATGTCGTTGAGGATCTGCAGCAAGTTGCCAGCTGCCCGGTGGGCCTTGTCAACGTAGTTGCGGGCGCGCACAGGCATGTCGTCCATCAGGGCCAGGTGGGTCATGCCCAGGATGGCGTTCATGGGGGTGCGGATCTCGTGAGACATGTTGGCCAGGAAGCGCGATTTGGCCTGTGTGGCGGCCTCGGCGGCTTGTTGGGCGGCGAGCATGAAGGCCTCGGTCTGCTTGCGCAGCGAGATGTCCTGCACCACGGCGCAGTACTGTTGCACGCCATCCTGCATGTACGGGATGACCACAACTTCGGCGGTGAAGGGGCGGCCGTCCAGGGTGCAGTGCTGCCACTCCAGGGTCATGGGCTGGCCGTTTGCGGTGGGGCCTTTCAGCCCCTCCATGGCGATTTCCTGACCGCTTCGGCCATCGGGTTGGAGTGGGGGCGAGATGGGGGGCAACCAGGGGTGCAGGCCCAGCAGGGCTCGCTCGCTCGGGGCGTTGAACATGCGCACGGCGGCCGGGTTGGCGCGCTGAATGCCCAGATTGATGTCAAAGAAAAGGTAGGCGTTGGGCGCGCTGTTGAAGACCTCCAGGGAGCGGGTGATCTGCTCTTTTTCGGCCGTGATGTCCAGCCAGTAGCCGTTGTAGCAGGTGCCACCATCGGTGCGTGGCAGCGGCGTGCTCAGGCAGCGCAGCCAACGAGTGCGCCCGCTGACTTGTGTCGACAATTCCACGGCTTGGGTGGGTGGGCGTGTGGCCTGGTCGTCCACCATGCGCCAGGCCAGTTGAGGGTTGGCCTGCAGCTCCTGGATGGGCACGCCCAACAGTTCTTCAGCCACCTTGCTCAGGAAGGTGAAGTGGCCTCGCCCCTCGGCGTTGCATTCGTAGCGGAACACGGCCAGCGGCAGGGCGTGGGCCATGTCGTTGAGTTCCTGCTGACCTTGGCGCAAGACCGCCATGCGACTGTCACGTTGCTGGATCATGGCCAGCAGGCCGTAACCCAGCAGCAGGGCCAGCAGTCCCAGGCC
>JACCDH010492509.1_pt1 | contig 13317 bp, 13 predicted proteins | sample 7442481 | NCBI WGS metagenome assembly JACCDH01 (sample SAMN15323433, study PRJNA562643) | freshwater metagenome | isolation source: river surface water | place: USA:Blue River Watershed | collected 2017-08-15
GTTAAAGATCCAACAGGCGCTGGAGATACTTTTGCAGGAGGATTTATTGGTTATTTAGCTAAAACGGGCGATTTATCTTTTGAAAACATGAAAAGAGCCGTAATTACGGGAAGTGCTTTAGCATCATTTTGTGTAGAAGAAATGGGTACTGAAAAAATGTTTAACATTAGTAAAGAAGCAATCGACAGCAGGTTACAACAGTTTTCGAAACTTACTAATTTTAGTTTTTAAAATAAAATTAATTTTTATACAAAAAATGCTATCCAAAAGGATAGCATTTTTTATTTGTTCAATTTTAAATTAGAGGATTACTTTGCAATAATTTTAAACTCTGTTCTTCTGTTATTTGCTCTACCTTCTGGAGTATCGTTCGTATCAATTGGTTTTTCATCAGCATAACCTTGGAAAGTTAAACGATTAGCATCAATACCTTTAGTAGTTAAATAATTTTTCACAGCTTCTGCCCTGTTTTTTGATAAAATTTTGTTGTTGGCTAATTTACCTTGATTATCTGTATGTCCGCCAATTTCAATTTTTATTTTAGCATTTTGTACTAAAAAATCGTACAATTTATCCAACTCAGCTTCACTTTTAGGTTTTAATACATAACTATCTGTATCAAAAAATACATTTTTAAGCACCACAGTTCCACCTTCTTTAAATGGTACTAATGGAACATCTTTTTTATATGGCTCGAAATTTTTTGGGGTAGTTAAAGTAAAGTTCTCCGAATGAAACATATAACCATCTTTACTTACATTTAATGCATAATCCCTACCAGAAGGTAAAACCACTAAAAACTCACCAGAACCCGGCGTTGAATTAGAAGCAACAATTACTTTTTTAGTACTTAAATCGATTAATTCAAAATTAGCCTGAATTTTTTCTTTAGTATCCGCATCATACACAATTCCTTTTAAATAATTTACAGGATTAGGTTTTAAATGCTCGGGCATTTTAAATTTGTAAATATCCCAATCTCCATATCCACCTTCTCTATCTGATGTAAAATAAGCATATTCACCTAAAGCATCCACCGTAAAAGCAATTTCATCTTGGTTGGAATTGATAGGAAAACCTAAATTAACTGGCTTTCCCCATGTTCCATCCGCATTTCTTTTAGTCATAAAAATATCCGCACCTCCCATTCCAGGATGACCATCAGAAGAAAAAAACAAAGTTTGTCCATCTGGATGTAAAAAAACACCTTCCTCTCTTCCTGGTGTATTTACTAAGGGACCCAAATTTTCGGGCTTACTAATACCTTTAGGAGTTACCTCTGCTCGATAAATATCGGTTTTTCCATAACCAGGAGTTCTTGTACTGCTAAAAAATATTTCGGAACCATCAGGAGAAACCGCAGGTTGAGAATCGAAAAATTTAGAATTAATATTTGGTCCTAAATTTCTCGGAGCCGACCATCCTTTGTCTGTTTTGTAAGAAACAAACAAATCACAACTCCCCAAACCTTGTCGGCCTGGACCATAATCCCCAAACTGTTCGCAAATTGTAAAAACCATAGCCCTTCCATCAGCCGTTAAAGTATGTCCACCTTCATTTACATGTGTATTTAATTGCGGCCCCATATTCATAGCCTTTCCCCAACCTTTATCCGAATTAAAGGATACAAAAAAATCTTCTTGGAAACCATTCGGACTCATTTTATCAGGGATTGTACGTGTAAAAACAATCATATTTTGATCCGTACTAACTACAGGCAAATACTCTTTTAGTTCGCTATTTACACCCGGACCTAAGTTTTCGGGCTGAAAAGGAACTGGATTTTTAATAGCCTCCATTGCAAACTGTGCCGAAGCCAAAAAGTTTTGCGCATTAAATTTATTTTGCGCATTGGTAGGCTTTTTTTCGTTTAGATACACATTTAAGGGTTTGATACACTTTTCGTATTGTGCAGTTTTAAAATATAAAGTACCTAAATCCAAATAAATAGCATCATTTAATAATGGATTGATTCTCAAAACCTCCTCGAATTTTTGAATAGCCCCTGCATAATCTTTTTGAGCAATTTTAATATATCCATACAAAGCAATTGCCTCTGCAAAATTAGGATCACGTTTTAAAGTTTTAAGCACCATATCCTCGGAATTTTTATATTCCATACGGATATAAAATGTTTCTGCATCTGTGTATAACTGAATAGTTTTTTTATCTGTACTGGAAAAATTTTTATTTTGAGCAACACAAGCAATACTAAAAAAACTAATTAAAAGAGCTAAAAAAATAGATTTATACATAAAATTGAAGGTTAAGTAAAATGAATTGTACGTAAATTATTAAACTAGTTACAAAAACCTAGCCTATTTTTTTGGTTTGGGCGGAATTGTTTTTTTCAGTTTTAGGCGGACGAGGACCTCGAAGATGAATAACTAAACCATTTAAAAAGTTTCGTAAAATCTGATCTCCAGCGGCTACATATTTTGGATGATCTTCATTGCGGAAAAAATCACCTAAAGCCGATTTAGAAATTTCAAAATCAACTAATTTTAAAACCTTTAAAATATCGTCATCTGTAAATTTATGAGCAACACGTAATTTTTTTAAAATATCATTATTGGTTAGCATAAGCAAAAATTATTTTGGTAAATCTATTAATACAAAACTTGTAAAACAAAAAAAAGCTGTTGAATTTTACTTCAACAGCTCTTTTTGTTAAAAAATTTATCAAAATTATTGAGGAACATTGTTTGGATTTAACAAATCATAAAACTGATCCAATTTAGGCATAATAATAATTCTTGTTCTTCTATTTAAAGATTTACCTTCGTTAGTATTATTACTTGCAATTGGAGCGTGCTCACCTCTACCCGATGCGATTAATCTACCTGGATTAATTTTATGATTTTTTTCTAAAGCTCTAACAACAGATGTTGAACGCTTCACACTTAAATCCCAGTTATCTTGCATACAACCATTTTTAATTGGATTGTTATCCGTGTGGCTTTCCACCATTACCTCTAAATCCTTACGAGCATCAATGATTTGTGCAATTTTTTTCAACACTTCATTCGCTCTAGGTGTTAACTCTGAACTACCGCTTTTATACAACATTTTATCAGATAAATTAATAAAAACCACTGTTTTATCAATATTCACTTCAATATCTTTATCATCTAAACCATCTTTTAAAGCTGATTTTAAATTTACAGCTAAAGCCAAATTGATAGAGTCTGCTTTAGTTTTTGCAGCTTGTAACATTTGAATATATTTATCTTTTTTCTCTAATTGAGATAAAGTTGCATCAATGTTTTTATTAGCTTGTTGCGATAAAACCGTTAAATCTCCTACTTGCGTAAGTTGTTTATCTCTTAAACTTTTATAATCTTCAACTTGTTTTTTCAAGTCATCAATTTGCTCCATACGCAAATCTAAAGAACTTTTTAATTTTGCTAACTCAACATCACATTGAGAGTATTTTTTTAAATTCTGATCATTTTCAGCCGTTAATGCTTTATATTTTTTCTTAGAAACGCATGAACTTAAAGCTAAGGTTAAAGCAAGCGAATAAACAAAAAAGGATTTTACATTCATAATAGTTACAGTATTAGTTAGTTATTTTGGGTGCAAATGTAATTAGATTACATCTTAAACAATAAAAAATCACGAAAATAATTTACTTAATTCTTTAAAAAATGCATTAATAATATTTATTAACATTATAAAGCTTTTAACTTTTAAGAGTTTCGGAACGATTTTGATGTAATTTAACTAACTTAGATTTTTATTTGAAATAAATTATTATGAAATGAGCCATGACCCGTTTGGACACAAACACCAAAGAATATCGGCGAATAGCATATGGCAACTAAAAATTTAAAATTATATTCATATGAAAAATTTAGCTTTAATTTATGGAGGATTTTCGGGAGAATCTGCTGTATCCGAAAAAAGTGCTCATGAAATTTTTTTAAGAATAGATACTACAAAATACAATCCTGTAAAAATTAAAATTACTGATGTAAATTGGGTAGCAGAATACCAAGGTGAGATTTTGCCAATTGATAAAAACGATTTTTCGTTTACGGCAAAAGGACAAAAAATTAAATTTGATAAGGTTTTCAATATCATTCATGGAACACCAGGCGAAGACGGGAAATTATCTGGTTATTTCGATTTATTAGGAATTCCTTATAATTCATCAGGAGTTTTAGTAAGTGCTTTAACTTTTAACAAAAATTGGTGCAACCGATTTTTATCTACCTACGGAATTGTTGTTCCACAGTCGGTTGTTTTTTATAAAAACGAAAACAATCAAGAAAAAATAAACCAACTACACTACCCTTGTTTTGTAAAACCCAACAACGGCGGAAGTAGTATTGGTACACATAAAGTAAAAAACGAAAGTGAATTGTTAAAAGCATTGGAGGATGCATTTAAACACGATACCGAAGTTATTGTGGAGGAATTTATTGAAGGAAGAGAGTTTTCTTGTGGTGTGATAAAAACTATTGAAGAAGTAAAAGTATTACCAGTTACAGAAATTATTCCGCAATCGGAGTTTTTTGATTACACACAAAAATACAGCGAAAACGGTGCAAAAGAAATCACTCCAGCCAATTTAAGCAAGGAAGAAACAAAAGCTTGCCAGCAAATCGTAGCTAAAGTTTTTGGAATATTACGATTAAAAAAAGTTGCCCGAATAGATTTTATTTTAAAAAACAATCAGTTTTACTTGATTGAAGTAAATACCATCCCAGGCATGAGTCCGAAAAGTATTTTACCACAACAAGCTAAACATATTGGATGGGAATTTGAGGATTTAGTTGCTGAACTTATTCGTACAGATGAAAACTAAAAAATCCTAAAAAGTTACTTTTTTAAAACCTTACATTATAACTTAGCGTTTGTTACTGTTTAACTTAATTTAAAATTCATGCTTGAGTCCACCACCGCGGTATTTCCTGGCACTTTTGATCCTTTTACCAAAGGGCACGAAGCTATGGTGTTAAAAGCTATACAATTATATTCTAAAATCATTATAGCGATTGGTAAAAACACTAGTAAACAAAACTTATTTACACCCGAAGAAAGATTACAACATATACAAGAATTGTTTGCCAATCACACTTCCATTGAAGTAAAATTATACGATGGATTAACCGTAAACTTTTGTAAAACCAATCACGCAAAAGTTATTATTAGAGGTTTAAGAGATGTAAAAGATTTTGAATACGAAAAAAGTATCGCATGGATGAACGCCGAGTTAGAATCGGAAATTCAAACAGTATTTTTATTAACCGAACCCAAATACATGGCTGTAAACTCGATTATAGTTAGAGAAATTTATAAAAGTGGTGGCAGTATCGAAAAATTTGTTCCACTAACAATATTTAATTTAATTTCCAAAAATTGAAATTCTCGTATCACATAATCATACTACTAACTCTAGTTTCTTTCAAGTTATCAGCTGGATTAATTTCGGTAAAAGGTAATTTGAAGGACTACTCTGGAAAAATACCAGACATTAAGTTTTTTAGTGTGGAATTGGTAGAAGATTTCATCACCCAACGAAAAATTTTAATTACCGAAGGCGAAATTGATGCCTATGGTAATTTTAATGTAAGTTTTAATTTAGACGAAACCCTTTTGGTTTTTTTAGATTTTGGAAAAGTAGAAAGAAGCTTTTTATGCGTACCCGGAAAATCGTATTTTATAGAAGTTAGAGCGCCTTTTAGAGATTTAAGCTTTAACCATGGTTTACTAGCAAAAGATGTTACGCGTGCCGAAATCAAAAATAAATCTATTACAGAACTAAATAATGCTGTTGATAGTTTAGAAAACATTTGCTCGGATTTTTTAGCCGAAAAAACAAAAGAAAGAAAAGTATATACTGATGTTAAAAAATTTACAGATAATTTATCTGCTAAATTTAAATACATGGAGGACTCATATTTTTTAAACTATCTGGAAGGTAAAAAAGCAGAGATGATGATGTATTTTCATCGCACCCAACGCGATAAATTTATTCAGTTATACCTAGAAAATAAAACGAATTTTGTGTCTAATTTAAAATTGTATCAGGTTGTTCATTCCTTTTACAAAGGAAACTTTAAAAACTTACAACTTACTTTTAACGAAAGAGATGTGGTGAGTAAATTAGTGAATAAGGATGTAAAAGGATTAATCCATAAAATGCATCATAATGAACGAGGGGAATTTACCGAGTTAAAGGAACTTATTTTATTAATTGGATTAAACGAAATTAGTTTAATGGTAGAATTTAAAAAAAATGAATTAAACGCATTTTTGGATGCATTTATATACCATAGCGTTTACAAAAAACATAAAATTATCGCTAAAAATATCAAACTTAAAATCAATCATTTACAAAACGGAAGTTATGTCCCTAGGTTAATGGTTCAAAATAAAAATGGCAATTTTGATATTCAGGATGAGCGTAAAAACTTTGTGTATATGTGTTTTTTTAAATCTTGGGATGAAACTTTTTTACAAGAATTAAAAGTTATGAATTATTTACAAAGGAGATTTGAGGAGGATTTAAAAATCGTTTGTATATCAACAGATATCGACACCAATGAACTCAACGATTTTAAAAAACAAATTATCGCTAACAAAATTAATGTAGATATTTACCATTATGGATTTGATGCGGATATTTTATTAAATTACAGAATAACAGATTATAGATTAGATAGATACGATGATTCCGAAACGCAAAAATACATTTTAGTAAATCCCAAAGGAATCATTCACGCTAATCCAGCTCGTAAACCTAGTAAGGGTTTCGAACATGAATTTAAACAAATAGTAGGTAAATAATTTAACTAGATTAAACCATGCAAACCATACATTTTGTTGAAAAAGGCCCTAATGGCAAGGATATTTTTGGGGATTATAGTTTTAGTAACCCAAATGGAAAACTAGTAATATTTTGTCACGGTTTTAAAGGATTTAAAGATTGGGGACATTTTAATTTGATAAAAAAATATTGGGTAGATTTAGGATACAGATTTTTGAAATTTAATTTTTCGTTTAACGGAGTAAGCCCTCAAACACCCGAATTTTTTTCAGATTTACAAGCTTTCGGACAAAACGATTATCTAAAAGAATTACAAGATTTAGAAAGTATTGTGGATAAAATTCAGCAAAATACTTTTACGGATAAGATATTACACAGTCATTTTAAAGAATTTCCTGCTACAGAAGGTTATTTAATTGGACATTCGCGCGGAGGCGGAATTGTTACCTTAGCCGCAAATCGTAAAAATTGGGTTAAAAAAACAATTGCATGGGCAGGTGTTAGTGATTTTATCAAAAGATTACCCGAACAAGAAATGCTAGAAAAATGGGAAAACGATGGCGTGATGATAATCATGAATGCCCGCACCAATCAATACATGCCAATGCATTACGATTTTGTAAAAGTTTTATACCAAAATCAATCCATATTAGACATTCCTAATGCCATTCAAAAATTAGGGAATCGTGTTGCATGGATACAAGGAACCGAGGACGAAAGTGTATTGTACGATGAAAATTGGGCAATACAACAACAAAATCCCTTGATGCATTGGGTAAAAGTAGAAGGCGCTAACCATACTTTTGGAGGCTTTCATCCTTACTATGAGGATATATTGCCAAAAGATACTATTTTTGCCATCGAAGAAAGTATTAAATTTATCGAATCATAAATTACAAGTAAGTTACTTAATGTGTAAATTACTGTAAACAAGTATATTAAATGGAAATTGTAATTATAGATTATGGTGCAGGAAATGTAAAATCTGTACAATATGCCCTTAATCGTTTGGGAATCAATCCAATTTTATCCGAAGATAAGGAAGTGATTTTAAAAGCGGATAAAGTTATTTTTCCAGGAGTGGGTTCTGCTGGTGCTGCCATGAAACAATTGCAAACAGATGGATTAGTAAATGTAATTCCTCAATTAAAACAACCTGTTTTAGGAGTGTGTTTAGGCATGCAGTTAATGTGTAATCACTCTCAAGAAGGCGATACCAAAGGTTTGGGTATTTTTAATGTAGATGTTGTGAAATTTGTTGGAGAAGAAAAAATCCCGCACATGGGATGGAACGATTTAGAAAATCTACAATCATCCCTATACACCAATTTCCCAATCAATAATCAGGTGTATTTTGTGCACAGTTACTACGTTCCTGTAATTCCCGAAACTACAGCAACTTGCAATTACATTTTGCCCTTTAGCGCTTCTATTCAAAAAAATAATTTTTATGCTTTCCAATTTCACCCCGAAAAAAGTAGTACTGCGGGAGAAATTTTACTTCAAAACTTTTTAAATATATGATTATCATTCCTGCTATAGATATTATAAATGGTGCTTGTGTTCGTTTAACTAAAGGTGATTACACACAACAAACCACCTACAGTGCTAACCCATTGGATATTGCTTTAAATTATCAAAATCATGGTTTTACACATTTACATTTAGTAGATTTAGATGGAGCTAAAAGTGGCGGAATTGTAAATGACAGTGTACTAAAAAATATCACACAAAACACTACTTTAAAAGTTGATTTTGGTGGTGGTGTTAAAACAGATAAGGATATCGAATTGGCGTTTTCATCTGGCGCAAATCAAATTACCGGTGGAAGTATAGCTGTAAAAAATGAAGTTTTATTTACCGAATGGATTAAAAAATATGGTGCCGAAAAAATTATTTTAGGCGCAGATGTACACAACGAAAAAATTGCTGTAAGTGGCTGGCTAGAAACCTCTAACGTTCATTTATTTGATTTTTTAGAGAAATACTTAGAATTAGGTTTACGTTATGTAATTTGTACCGATATTGCAAAAGATGGATTATTACAAGGTAGCTCCAACGATTTGTATAAAAAAATTCTACAAAAATTCCCTCAAATCCAATTAATTGCCAGCGGTGGTGTTACCTCCGAAGAGGATTTAAAGGCTTTAGAGGATATGAATATTTATGGCGCTATTGTAGGTAAAGCAATTTACGAAAACAAAATCAGTTTGGAAACCTTAAAAAAGTATCATACAATTTAATATTGTTAAATACTTAATTTAAAAATTACCTTTAATTTAAACGAATTAAACTTTTGCATCATCTTTACTATGATTTAGGTATTGTACCCAACATTTTTTAACGCTACACGACACTTTCAACTACTTAAATATAAGTGAATTAAATTGTAAGTTTCATGTAATTGATAGTAACAATTCATATACATTAAAGTTTTTCACACCCATCCAATCCATATTAAAACATCCATTCATATTAACTTTTTTAACCTTTAAAACATCTAATTCATTGTAAAAAATAGTATCTTTGGGATTATTAAATTTAATTGATGCAAGCCTTAGGATATTATATAGCACTTCCCTTTATATATTTAATAGCTTACATGCCTTTTAAATTAATGTACCTTTTTTCATATGTATTTTACTACATTTTACTTGTATCTGGATACCGAAAAAAAGTAGTTAAAAATAACTTAAGAAATTCATTTCCAGAAAAATCCGAAAAAGAAATTCATCAACTGTATAAAAATTACTACAGTTATCTTTGCGATTTAATTGTTGAAAGCTTTAAAACTTTAAAATTAACAGAAGAAGAAGCTAAAAAGCATTGTGTTTTTCATACAGCCGATTGGTTAAATCAGATGTATGTAGAACAAAAAAGTATTATAATTGTGATGGGACATTATGGAAACTGGGAGTTAGCAGGACCAAGTTTTACCTTAAACAACCCATATCAATTGGTGGTAATTTACCGCCCACTAAGCAATCCATATTTCGAGAAATTATTTACCAAAATGCGCACAAAATTTGGCACTAAAATTACTCCTGTTCAAAATACTTTAAGAGATATGGTGGCAAATAGAAATGAGGTAACTGCTACAGCTTTTATTGCCGACCAAACCGCAACTCCTAATAATGCCTATTGGACAACTTTTTTAAATCAGGAAACAGCTGTTTTTGTAGGACCCGAAAAATTAGCTAAAAAATTCAATTATCCCGTGGTGTACATGTCGGTTAACCGCACCAAAAGAGGATATTACGAAATAACCCCCGAATTGCTGTTTGAAAATCCGCAAGATACCGCAGAAAATGAAATTTGTGAGGTTTTTACAAAAAGATTAGAAAAAGAAATTATCAACGAACCCAGCACTTGGTTATGGTCGCATAAAAGATGGAAACACAAACGTCCTGTGGCTTAACAATCTTCATTTCCTTGTTGCTTAAAAATAGTAAATATTACCTATGCGAACTAGTAAAGAGTTAATTTTATCGAGTAAAGTTTTTACCAAAGAAAATCGTAAAAAAAGTTGGTTCGAAACCATCCTAACACTTTGTTTAATCATCCTTTGTTTAACTTTAAGTTTTTGGTCTTCAAATGTATGGATACGATTAATTTGTAGTGTTTTAACAGGATTATTTTATGTTAGAATGTTTGTAATTTATCACGATTATCAGCACCATGCCATTTTACAAAAATCGGCTATGGCTTCATTCATCATGAAAACTGTGGGGATATATTTGTTAACCCCGCAAAATATATGGAAACGATCACACGATCATCATCACACCCATAACTCTAAACTTTCTGGAAACGGAATTGGCTCCTACCCTACTATTTCCAAGGAAATGTTTTTAAAATTAAGTCCGGCTAAACAAAAATTATATTTAATCAACCGCCATCCTTTAACCGTTATTTTTGGCTATTTCACCTTATTTATATACTGGTTAAACGTAAAGTCCTTTACACAAAGTCCTAAAAAACATTTAGATTCACTTTTATCATTAGTAATTCATTTTGGATTAAGTATAAGCGTTTTTTACTTTTTGGGAGCAACTACCTATTGGATTAGTTGGTTTTTACCTTTTTTCCTTGCTTTTGGTATTGGTTCCTATTTGTTTTACAGTCAGCACAATTTCCCTAACGCAAAATTTAAAGAAAATCAGGATTGGAAATATGAAGTTGCCGCTTTAACTTCAACAAGTTTCATGAAAATGAATCCTATCATGAATTGGATAACAGGAAATATTGGTTACCATCATGTACACCATTTAAATTCCCGAATTCCATTTTACCGATTAAAAGAAGTAATGGAAAAAATGCCCGAATTACAAGAAGTAACAGAAACATCATGGAATCCGATAGAAATGTATAGATGTTTACGACTAAAACTTTGGGATGCCCAAAACAATAAAATGATACGATTAAAAGATTTGTAAAAATCATCACTTTAAAGCAAACCTTTTGATTTTATAGGTCGGTTCAAAACAAAAACACTTTGTAGATTTCACGCAAAGAATGTAAAGATTAAGGATAGAATTCTGAGAAGTAGAAGAACTATTTCTTCCACTTCTCCATCTAATCAAACCGTACGTTCGGTTTTCCCTCATACGGCTTTCTTATAAACCTGGGTTTGATTAAAAAAGAGTAATCTGATTAGTGTTTTATACATCAAATTTTTATAGATGGTTTTTTAGGGGATAAAGAATAAGCAATAAGAGCTAAAATAGTGTTAGAAATAAAATTTTCAAAGGATTTATTTCTGGAGTGTTTAATTTGGCAAATATTCTTTAATTCGTCGTTGTTTCAGCATCTTTGGAAGCTTGACCAATAGCGTAACAAAGCCTAAGTGATGCAGCTTACAGTACCATAACACCCGAGCTTCACCTTTTTTCTTTCCTATCTATGTGTTGGGAGCACTTCAACCCGAACGACAAATTTGGTTGTAAAGATTTTTTATTCTTTAAAACCCGAGTTCGATTCTTAACAATCTGACTATTAGTAACTTATAGAAAATAAAATTACATTTAAAACAAATAATACATAGGTATTTAGTATATTTATATCGCTGAATATCAAATGTTTAAACGCAATACCTATGTATTTTAATGAAGATAAAATTACGGAAATTTTTTATGCTGTTGATGAATTTTCTAAAAAATTTGAAGAAACATTAGCCTCTTATCGTATAGGTAATCTACCTAAAAAAAAGCCTAAAATGTGCATGAGTGAAGTTATGACAATTATGATTATTTTTCATGGAATGCAACATAAAAATATTAAACATTTTTATATCAATTATGTTCAAATTCATATGAAAAATTTATTCCCTGAAACTGTTTCATATAATCGTTTTGTGGAATTAATGCAAGGAGCTAATTTAAGTTTAACTTTATTTCTTAAAACATGTTGCTTAGGAGATTGTAGCGGTATAACTTACGTTGATTCCACTCCGATTAGAGTTTGTAAAAATAAACGAATAAGAAATCACAAAGTGTTTAAAGGTATTGCGGAGTTAGGAAAATCTACCATGGGCTGGTTTTACGGTTTCAAACTGCATATTATTGTAAATGAGAGAGGTGAGATTATTAATTTCGTTATAACTCAAGGAAATTGTGATGATAGAGAACCTTTAAAAAGTGATGCTTTTTTGAAAAAAATATACGGAAAATTGTATGGAGATAAAGGTTATCTTTCGAAAGATTTAGCAAAAACATTATTTATTGATGGAATCCATCTTATTACTGGAATTAGAAATAAAATGAAAAATTGTTTACTAGAATTAAAAGATAAAATTCTTTTAAGAAAGAGATCTATTATTGAAACTATTAACGACGAATTAAAGAATATTTGCCAAATTGAACACTCCAGACATAGATCCTTTAAAAATTTTATTTCTAACACTATTTCAGCTCTTATTGCTTATTCTTTTTTCTCTAAAAAACCATCTATAAAATTTGATGTAGAATACACTAATCAGATTACTCTTTTTTAATCGAACTGAGGTTTATAGGTATTTAGTTTAAATAAAAACGCACGCATAGTGGCGCACAAAAAATTGCAGATGTTTTACTTCATTCTTTACTTTCTTTAGATGAAATTCTTTGTGAGCTTTGCGTGAAACCATACTTGAGGTTACACATTTCTACAACTCTTCAATGGGTAGCCACAATTTGTTTTTAAAATCTGTAATTTGATTATTTTCAACTTCAATACCTTCTGCTTGTAAAAGTTCTTCCATTTGTGTGGGATAACCAAAATGCATTTTACCAGTTAACAATCCGTTACGATTAACCACCCTGTGCGCAGGAATTTTATCAGGTAATCCATGCGAAGCATTCATAGCATACCCCACTACCCTAGCCGATTTTTTAGCCCCTAAGTACTCCGCAATTGCCCCATAAGTAGTTACTCTCCCTTTTGGTATCAATTTTACAACCGCAAAAACTTGCTCAAAAAAATCCTCTTTGGGAGCAAAAAAATCTTTCATCCTCTTTTATTTTTATCGCTTTGCAATATTTTAATTGTGTATCGAATTTAAC
>JACCDH011046785.1_pt1 | contig 13316 bp, 11 predicted proteins | sample 7442481 | NCBI WGS metagenome assembly JACCDH01 (sample SAMN15323433, study PRJNA562643) | freshwater metagenome | isolation source: river surface water | place: USA:Blue River Watershed | collected 2017-08-15
CCGGGATAGACTTTCAGCGCTGCTTCCAGACAATCCATGGCTGCATGAATCGATTCGATATTCAATACATAAGCGAGTCTTACTTCTTGTTTGCCCAATCCCGCTGTGCCATAAAAACCGGTAGCAGGGGCTAGCATCACTGTTTGGCCATTGTGTTCGAAAGACTCTAATAACCACTGACAGAATTTGTCGCTATCATCAATCGGCAGTTTAGCCATTGCATAAAAAGCGCCACCCGGGTTGGGGCAGAATACACCTTCCATTGCATTCAAGCGGTTAACAATAGCATCTCTTCTTGCTTGATATTCTGCCTTGGTGGTATCAAAATAATCATCCGGTAAATCGCAGGCAGCTTCACCTGCAACCTGCTCCAGATATGGTGCGCACAAACGCATTTGTGCCAGCTTCATCGCTGCATCCAACAATGCCTGATTCTTGGTAACGAATGCGCCAATCCTTGCGCCACAAGCACTGTAGCGTTTACTAATGGTATCCATCAATACAATATGATCGTCAACACCTTCTAGGTGCATGGCGCTAAATTGTTTACCATCATAAGTAAACTCACGGTATGCCTCATCTGCAAATAAATACAGCTGATGTTTGAGGATGATGGCTTTCAGCTTCTGCATTTCTGCTTCGCTGTAATTGTAGCCAGTTGGGTTATTGGGGTTGCAAATCACGATAGCTTTTGTCTTGCTCGTGATTTTTTCTTCAAACGCTTCAATAGGCGGCAAAGCAAAACCATCTGCAATGTTAGAAGTGATGGGCACTACTTTTACGCCTGCTGCAATGGCAAATCCATTATAGTTCGCATAGAAAGGTTCGGGAATGATGACTTCGTCTCCCGGATCCAAGCATGCCATGAAACCAAATAAAATGGCTTCACTACCACCAGTGGTGATGATGATCTGGTTGTGATTAACATGAATGCCATTCTTGGCATAATATTCCACTAGCTTTTTACGATAGCTTTCTAAACCTGCAGAATGCGTGTATTCTAAAATGGTGAAGTCGGCATGGTGAATGGCATCGCGCACCGGCTTGGGTGTTTCAATGTCGGGCTGACCAATATTCAGGTGAAATACTTTGGTCCCTCTTTTTTTAGCAGCTTCTGCATAAGGCACCAGTTTACGAATAGGCGAAGCAGGCATATTCAGCCCGCGCTGACTAATGGTTAACATGGCGCAAAGATAAGCGCACAACTATGGCTGCAAATAAAAATCCTCCACCCTTGCGGAATGGAGGATTCAAGCTATGTAGGGATTGTTTATTTCGCTTTGCCTTTGGCTGCAGGAGGTGCAGTTACTTCTCCATCGATGGTTAGGATAACAGGCGCATTGTATTTCACAAATTTCACTGTAACAGACTTTTTAAACGTGCCAACAGAAGCAGCGTTAAAAGTTACTTTAATCTTGGCTGATTGCCCCTTTGCAACAGGTTGCTTGGGATAGTCGGGCGTAGTGCAACCGCATTCTGCGGTAGCAAACTCAATCACAAGAGGTTGGTTAGAGGTATTCTGGAAAACAAACTCCTTGGTAACTGGCTTGTTGAGTTTGATCTTACCGAAACTGTGGGTTTCTGCACTAAACTTAACAGGCGGCTTTTGTGCAAAAACCGTGATGGTAAAAAAAGAAGCAATGAAGAGTACGACAAATTGTTTCATGATGATTAGCGTTTTCCAGATGATTTAGCAGGTTCTTGATAAGCTTCGCCAAAGAATTTTACCTGACGGCTCATGCCATCCTTAAAATACAGGGTAGCAAATTTGGTAAATGTGCCCATACTGCCACCGTTAAAGCCCAGTATTACTTTGTACACTTCTCCAGGTAAGATTTTATGACCTGCTTCGTATTTAGGTGTGGTACATCCGCAGCCAACTTCTATTCTTTCTAACACAACTGTTTCTGCACTGATATTTTTGATTTCCAACTCATACTCTAGTGGCTTACCGAAAGGGATCTTACCCATATTGTATTCGGCATTCTTAAACTCCAATACTTTGGTGATATCCTTAGCAGGTTGGTTTTGTGCCATGGTGAACAGGCCGGTAAACAATGCGGCCATTAATACGAGCATCTTTTTCATGGTTCTTGTTTTCTGGGCTAAAGATAGAAAAGCCCGTGCAACTTCTTCTGAATTTGTGGTTTTTTGACAGGGCTTTAACCTGAATGGATGGTGAAAAAGATTTTGGGGTAAAAATGGGTGCAGTCCCGCTATTTTCAGTACTTCGCAACAAATTCCCGACGGACTTTTCCGTAGGTAACCAATAAGTTTGAGTTGTATGGAAACAAGTTTACAAAGTGCTGCTGCCAATGATATGATGTCTTTTGAAGGCTTCCGCAATGAAGTACTGCATGATTTTCGCATCGCAGTAACCAGTCGCGAAGCCAGTTTACTTGGTAGAAGAGAAGTGCTTACCGGTAAAGCCAAGTTTGGCATTTTCGGTGATGGTAAGGAAGTAGCCCAGCTGGCCATGGCCAAATTTTTCCGCGCAGGCGATTTTCGCTCAGGCTATTACCGCGATCAAACTTTCATGTTTGCAGCAGGTTTGGCCAGCGTAGAACAGTTCTTCGCACAGTTGTATGCAGATCCCGATTTGCGCAATGATCCATTCAGTGCAGGCCGACAAATGAATGCCCACTTCGCTACCAGAATGGTAGATGACAATGGCAACTGGTTGGATTTAGCCAACCGTAAAAACGTTTCATCAGATATCGCACCAACTGCCGGACAAATGCCTCGCGCATTGGGTTTGGCTTTTGCGTCTAAATGTTTCCGCAATACCCATCAGTTGCATCGCTTCGATCAACTGAGTCATAATGGTAATGAAATCTGTTTCTGCACCATCGGCGATGCGAGTACCAGTGAAGGTCATTTTTGGGAAACCATCAATGCTGCCGGTGTATTGCAAGTGCCGCTTGCTGTATTTGTATGGGATGATGGCTATGGTATTTCTGTACCGAAAGAATATCAAACCACCAAAGGTTCCATCTCTGCAGCGTTGAAAGGCATGCAGAAAGCTGAGGGTACCAACGGTTTGGATATCTATCGTCTGAAAGCATGGGATTACGCCGGTATGTGCGAAGTGTTGGAGCAAGCTTTACAGCGTGTGCGCGATACACATGTGCCTGCAGTATTTCACGTAGAAGAAGTAACACAACCGCAAGGGCATTCTACCAGTGGTAGCCATGAACGTTATAAGAGTCCTGAAAGACTAGAGTGGGAGCGTGAGTGGGATTGTATCCGCAAGTTCCAGGAGTGGATTGTCAGCAATCAAATTGCTACTGAAGAAGAGTTAACGCAAATTTGGAATGAAGCCAAAGAACATGTGAAAGAAAGCCGCAAGTCGGCTTGGGAAAAATATCAAGCGCCTATCAAGCAGCAATTAGATCATGCGGCTACGCTGATTGGTAGTATGATGGTGAACGACATGGATGCATATACTCGTTTGCAGAAAATTGCAGCAGATATGCGTGCCATGAAAGAGCCTTTACGCAGAGATGTGATGCATCAGATTGTATTGGCTTTGGAAACTGCGGGTAACTCGCCTTCTAAGTTTGAATTAGAGCAATACTATCAGCAACTGATGCAAGAAAGCGCGCAGTTGTTTAGCTCACATTTATACAATGAAGGTCCGAAAGCGGCTTTACGTGTGCCAGAAGTGAAGCCTTTGATTTCTTTTGACGCACCTACTGTTAACGGTTACGAAGTACTCAATAAATATTTCGATGCCTTGTTTGCATCTAATCCACGTGTGTTTGCGTTCGGTGAAGATGTAGGCTATATTGGCGATGTGAATCAGGGCTTTGCTGGTCTCCAGGAAAAGCATGGTACAAACCGCATCTTCGATACAGGTATTCGCGAAGCAACCATCATGGGTCAGGCCATTGGTATGGCACTGCGTGGATTAAGACCCATTGCTGAAATTCAATACCTCGATTATCTGTTGTATGGTTTACAGCCATTGAGTGATGATGTGGCTACCGTACATTATCGTACAAAAGGTCAGCATAGCTGTCCGGTAATTATTCGTACACGTGGCCATCGTTTAGAAGGTATCTGGCATAGTGGTTCGCCTATGGGCATGATCATTAACGCCTTGCGTGGTATGTATGTATGCGTACCTAGAAATATGGTGCAGGCAGTAGGTATGTACAATACACTGTTGGCTGCGAATGATCCCGCATTGGTGATTGAATGTTTGAATGGTTACCGACTTAAAGAAAAAATGCCGGCTAATTTATTGGAGTATACAGTACCATTGGGTGTGCCTGAGGTGTTGAAAGAAGGTTCTGATCTGACGATTGTTTCTTATGGTTCTACTTTGCGTATCATTCAAGAAGCGATTGAAAGACTAGAAGCAGAAGGTATCAGTTGTGAATTGATTGACGTGCAAACCCTTTTGCCATTCGATCGCCCGCAAAGCATTCTTGCTTCATTGAAAAAGACCAACAAGATTTTGTTTGTAGATGAAGATGTAAGCGGCGGTGCTGCAGCCTATATGTACAATCAGGTAATTGAACAGCAAGGCGGTTATAAGTGGTTGGATGTTGCTCCAAGAACATTAACGGCAAAAGATCATCGTCCTGCTTATGGTAGTGATGGAGATTATTTCAGCAAGCCGAACGTAGAAGATGTGATTCGTGTTGCCAGATCAATGGCCAACGAGTAAGCAAATACTATTTGTAGAATAAAGCCTGCAGGTCCGGAGTCGGTAGCCAGCAGGCTTCTTTTTTACCGAACCATTTATATCTATTGTGGGCAATAAAATCATACACTGCATTGCGGATGAATGCTGGCGCAATCATGAAAACATACAGCATGGGCCATGCGCCTGATAGCTGACGCGCAATGCGTAGTGCAGCAGTAGATCGCTGATAAATTTTTCCATTCTCCAGCAGTACTAAAGAATCGAATGTTTGTGTGTTGAGTTGGTGCTCTTGTAAAACTTCCTGACCAAATGCACTTTGCAAAGAAGCGAAACGGAATTTTCGCTTGGGATCTCTTTTGATGATAAACTGCACGCTGCTGGTGCAGAGATTACATACTCCATCAAATAAGAGTACTGGGCCTTTATGTGTATTGGTTGATTGCATAAAAAAGTCCCGCTCTTGCGGGACTAATATCGGTTAACCCATGTTATGGAATACCTTACTTACATCATCATCCTGCTCTAAGCGTTCAATCAATTTACTGATTTCTTCGGCTTGTTCATCACTTACCGGAACGGTAACGGTAGGAATCCATTCCAATTCTGCGCTGATGGTGGCAATATTCTTGTCTTCCAAAGCCTTCTGCATATTCCCAAAATCAGTAAAGCCGCAGCGTAATACGATGATGGCTTCACCATTTTCTCCTGTGCCTTCACCCATTTCTTCCAAACCAAAATCAATCAGCTCCAATTCCAGTTCTTCGATATTCACGTTCTCAGGCTTCAGCTTGAAAACGCCCATTTTCTTGAACTGAAAGCTTACGCTGCCGCTGGTACCCATGCTGCCACCACCTTTGTTGAAATGGCTGCGCACGTTGGCAACAGTTCTGGTATTGTTGTCGGTAGCGGCTTCTACCAAGATGGCTACACCATGTGGTGCATATCCTTCGTACAAAATTTCTTCGTAGTTGCTGGTATCCTTACCAAGTGCGCGCTTGATGGCAGCTTCTACACGGTCTTTCGGCATGCCCACGCTTTTGGCGTTCTGCATACAGCGGCGTAATGCCGGGTTAGTAGTATGATCGGGGCCACCGGCTTTAACGGCAATCACGATTTCCTTACCAATTCGTGTGAACTGCTTGGCCATGCGATCCCAGCGGGCAAACATGGTGGCTTTACGTACTTCAAAAATCCTACCCATAGTCCTGTTTTTGTTGGGGTGGCAAAATTAGGTTTTGTATACCACAAGAAAAAACCCCGTATGAACGGGGCTTTTTTCTTTATTCGAAGTCAGATGCTTTTGGAATGATATCTGAAGGATTCCTCAGTTTACTGTTGTGCTTACTATACAAGAAGTACACCACTAGACCAATTGCCATCCAGATAAAGGCTACTGTCAGGGTTTGCTTGTCCAGGCCTGCAATCATAGCCGTACAGATTAATGCGCCTAAAGTGCCTACCACTGGTGCAGCCGGTGTTTTGAAAGGACGCTCAATGTTTGGTGCTTTTACACGCAGAATCCATACACCGATGCTCACTAGTACAAAGGCGAATAGGGTACCAAAGCTGGTCAAGTCGCCAGCCACGTGGCCGGGAACGAAAGCAGCAAATGCGCCTACAAATAAGAATAGAATCCAGTTGGCTTTGTAAGGAGTTTTGTACTTAGGATGCAATTCTCCAAATGCTTTTGGAATCAGTCCGTCATTACTCATGGTATAGAAGATACGGCTCTGGCCCATCAACATTACCAAGATTACAGATGAGAAACCTGCAAGGATGGCAACGGTTACGGCTTGCGCCAACCATGTGTAGCCAATCATATAAGTAGAAATGGCATAGGCTACTGAAGCTTCACGGCCCTTTTCGGGATCCACAAAATCTTTCCAGTTGGCAACACCGGTTAATACGTGGCCAAAGAGGATGTATAAGATGGTGCATACCACCAGAGAACCAAGGATACCTATAGGCATATCGCGCTTAGGGTTCTTGGCTTCCTGTGCTGCAGTACTTACCGCATCAAAACCAATAAAGGCAAAGAATACGATAGCGGCGCCGCCGAGAATACCACCCCAGCCATGTTTATTCCAGCCACTATAGTCGGCAATCACTTTACCTGCCTGATCTGTTACAGCGGCTGTTCCTTCCGGAATCAGGTATGGTGTATGGTTTTCAGGCTTGATAAACTGCCAGCCAATAGCGATAAAGAGTAATACAATCGCTACTTTAATGAATACGATCACAGCATTCACCAAAGCAGACTCTTGTGTGCCTTTGATCAGTAATAAGGTTAATAATAAGAGAATTACCAATGCTGGAGCGTTCATCATGCCCTGATGTAAGACGCCCGCAGAATCTGTGTAGGATTCAAAAGGCGAGTGGCACCATTCATAGGGAATGCGGCCTCCAAACAGCTTGTTTAAGTATTCACTCCAAGCAATAGATACTGTAGCTGCACCCAATGCATATTCCATGATCAGGGCCCAGCCAATAATCCAGGCGATCAATTCGCCCATGGTTACATAAGAGTATGCATAAGCACTACCTGCGATAGGAATCATGGCAGCGAATTCTGCATAGCATAAACCTGCAAAAGCGCAGCCTACGGCTGCAAGAATAAATGACAGTGTTACACCAGGGCCTGCGGCCTGACCAGCCGCCGCGGCTGTTCTTACAAACAGACCAGCACCAATGATGGCACCAATGCCCAATGCGATCAAATTGCCTGCACCTAATGTGCGCTTCAATCCTTTCTCACTATCTGCTGCTTGAGCAAGCAGTTCATTGAGGGGTTTTTTGACAAATAAACTCATACGTGTGCGTTGGATAGTTAGTTATTCGGGGCTGAAAAATAAGGATTTATTCATCTAGACATAGAAATCTTTTATGATCAGCGCTATCCCCCTCATTGCCCCTTAATCATTATATTGCCGCATTAATTCAATGCTTGCATGGAAATAGCTGCTAACGCCCCAAAGAAGAATCGGCTTACTTTATATATCATTATCGCAATGTTTCTCGGTATTGCCGTAGGGTATCTGGTGCATGAGCAGTCAAGTCCCGAAATCATTAAGGCTTTTTCTAAGAATATCAAACTGCTAGGAACGATCTTTATCCGTTTGGTGAAGACCATTATCGCGCCGCTGGTATTCTCTACATTGGTGGTAGGTATTGCCAAGTTGGGCGATCTGAAAACGGTGGGCCGTATCGGCGGTAAAGCCATGCTCTGGTTTATCTCCGCTTCATTGGTGAGCCTATTGTTGGGTATGGTATTGGTGAATGTGTTTCAGCCCGGTTCTTATATCGATTTGAGCCAAGGCGATCAGGCCGGATTAAAAGACCTGATGAGCAAGACCTCAGAATTCTCTTTACAAAAATTTGTAGAACACGTGGTGCCTTCAAGTGCTTTCGAAGCGATGGCAACCAACGAAATTCTACAGATCGTTGTGTTCTCTATTTTCTTTGGCGTAGCTGCCGCTGCCATGGGCGATAAAGCCCAGCCTGTTATCAAGGCATTGGATATTGTTGCTCATATCGTACTGAAGATTGTAGGTTATATCATGAATTTTGCCCCCTTCGGTGTGTTTGGTACACTGGCAGCCGTAGTTGCTGAAAAAGGCTTGGGCATTTTCAAATTCTACTTGGTGTATTACGGCTATTTCGTTTTGGGAATTGCATTGCTTTGGGTGATCCTCAGCGGTGTTGGTGTGTTGATCCTGAAAGGCCGCATGCGTGAACTCTTTCGCAGAATCGGTAATCCATTGTTGATTGCTTTCAGTACAACCAGTAGCGAAGCTGTATTTCCAAAACTTACAGAAGAGTTGGAAAGATTCGGCTGCAAGAATAAGATTGTCTCATTCGTGTTGCCTTTGGGTTATTCATTTAATCTGGATGGTAGTATGATGTATATGACATTCGCCAGTCTGGCGATTGCACAGGCTTACGGCATTCACTTAGATATTCCTACACAGTTAACGATGTTATTGGTACTCATGTTAACCAGTAAGGGTATTGCAGGTGTGCCTAGGGCATCATTAATCATCGTTTTGGCTACCTGTGCTATGTTTAAGATTCCACCCGAAGGGGTTGCTTTGATATTACCTATTGATCATTTCTGTGATATGCTGCGCAGTGCTACCAATGTATTGGGTAACGCACTGGCTACATCAGCAGTAAGTAAGTGGGAAGGTGAATTAGCAGATGGTGATACTTTAAATGCATAAACATGCTTACGTCAATTTTATTGGAATTTCATTGGTCGCAATTATTACAGCCACAGTTTTATATTGAGAATGGTGGTTTGTGGTTGTTGTTGTTTGTGGTGTTTGCCGAAACAGGTTTGTTTGCTGGCTTCTTTTTGCCCGGTGATAGTCTCTTGTTTGTGGCAGGCATTTTTGCTACGCAGATGGGCGATGGAGCGAATGTAGAACCAGGCCTGGCTTACCAGTTCCTGAAGCTGATTGGTTTAGGTGGTGTGCGCAACGAGTGGCTCGACTTAATTGTCTTGGTAGGATTAATTGCTGTAGCCGGTATTCTCGGCAATAGTGTGGGGTATTGGTTTGGTAAGAAAGTAGGCCCCTCTATTTATCATTGGAAAGACACTTTGTTGTTTAAAAAGAAATACCTGCATCAAGCGCATGATTTTTATGAAAAGCATGGCGCTATTGCTATTGTTGGTGCTCGTTTCCTGCCATTGATCAGAACTTTCGCACCCATCATTGCGGGTGTGGTTGAAATGGATAGAAAGAAATTCATGTATTACAATGTGGTGGGTTCTTTCGCATGGGTATCCAGTATGATTTTTGCCGGACACTTTTTGCAGAAATGGATTTTATCGCAGTTTGGTTTCGATCTGAAATCACATCTCGAAGTAATTGTACTTGGTATTGTCTTAGTAACCACTGCACCAGTATTGATCAAAATCATCATGCCTTCTAAGCCAAAGGCAAACACCCCTAAATAGTGCTGATATGCAAAACAAAAACCAAGGAATCTTTTCCCTCGCAGTAGTAGTAGCTGCGCTTGGTTATTTTGTAGATATCTACGACCTGCTTTTATTCACGATTGTAAAGAAGCCAAGTATGCTGGGCGTTGGTGCTACAGATCTCACCATGCTAGCTGATAGTACCAAAGTGATTAACTGGCAGATGACAGGCTTGCTGATTGGTGGTATTTTCTGGGGCGTGCTGGCAGATAAGAAAGGAAGATTGAGTGTGTTGTTTGGTTCCATCATTTTGTATTCTGTGGCCAACTTTGTTACGGGATTTATTCAAACAGTAGATCAATACGCATGGTGTCGCTTTGTGGCTGGTTTAGGTCTTGCCGGCGAATTAGGTGCAGGGATTACTTTAGTCAGTGAACTCTTGCCAAAAAACAAAAGAGGTATTGGTACTTCTCTTGTAGCCGGTATTGGTTTGTTTGGCGCAGTTGCGGCTTATTTCACTTTCGACTATACGCAGGATTGGCGTCTGTGTTATAAAATTGGCGGCGGCTTAGGTATCATGTTATTGCTACTTCGCGTAAGTGTCGCAGAATCGGGCATGTTCCATGAAGTGAAAACATCAGGCATTGCTCGCGGTAACTTCTTCATGTTCTTTACCAGTGCCAAGCGCTTCAAAAAATATGTACTGGCTATTCTGATTGGTTTGCCAACTTGGTATGTAATTGGTATTGTGGTAAACCAAAGCGATCGCTTTGCGCGAGAACTTTATGGTAGCGATGCGATCAACTCAGGTCGTTCCATCATGTTCGCCTATGCTGCCATTGCAACCGGTGATATCCTGATTGGTTTGGTGAGTCAGTATTTTAAGAGTAGAAAGAAAGCCTTACTGTTATTTTACACGCTTTGTATTATTGGCCTGTTGTTGTTTTATTCTTCGGTGAACAACAGTGATGCACGTATGTACGCTATTTGTGCTTTACTTGGTTTCAGTACAGGTTTCTGGGCCATTTTCGTAACGATGGGTGCAGAACAATTTGGTACCAATTTACGTGCAACGGCTGCTACTACAATACCCAACATGGTGCGTGGTGCTTTGCCACTGATCAATATGTTATTCTTAGATCTATTCCAGAAAAGCTTGGGCTGGTCCTTGATTCAGAGTGGCATTATCACTGGTATCGTGGTGATGACAGTTACATTAATTGCCTACTATTTTACCGAAGAAACCTTCCACAAAGACCTGAACTATGTGGAAACAGAGGAAATGCTGCCCTGATAAATCTGTAGAATGAAAATCCTCATTATCCGCTTTTCATCTATCGGCGATATTGTATTAACCACGCCGATTGTCCGCTGCTTAAAACAGCAACTGCCGGATGCAGAAATTCATTACCTCACCAAGAAGAGCTTTGCGGGTATTCTGCAGCAAAATCCATATATCGACAGATTACATTTATTGGATCATAGCTGGGAAATTGTTTTGCATGAACTAAAAGATCATCAGTTCGATTATGTCATCGATTTACACCACAACTTGCGCAGCCTTCGGGTGAAGCGCGCGTTGAAAGGCACCCCCGCTTTTTCATTTGACAAACTCAATGTAAAAAAGTGGCTGCTGACAGCACTCAAGATTAACCGATTGCCCAATGTGCACATTGTAGATCGTTGCTTTGATACGGTAAAGTCTTTGGGCGTGGTGAATGATGGCAAGGGCCTTGACTATTTTATTCCTACAGCAGATGAAATAGCACCTAAAGACATTCCTGCCGCACATAGTTTTGGGTATATTGGTGTGGTAATTGGCGCAGCTTTGGCCACCAAGCAAATGCCTATTGCCAAGCTACAAGAACTTTGTAGCAAGATTGCTTATCCCATCATTTTGTTAGGAGGAAAAGAAGATGCGGCTGCAGGAGAAGCGATTGCTTCCATTGATCCTGTGCGCATCTACAATGCTTGTGGCAAATTCAATCTAAATGAAAGTGCTGATTTGGTGCGTAAATCCAAACTCATCATTACGCACGACACAGGCCTAATGCATATCGCAGCAGCACTGCACAAACCCATCATCAGTATTTGGGGCAATACCGTGCCTGCTTTTGGTATGACGCCTTATTACGGCGATCATCCTGCCGCCAATCAAGCTTTTGAAGTCACCAATATCTCTTGCAGACCTTGCAGTAAAATCGGGCATAAGAAATGTCCGCGTGGTCATTTCAAGTGCATGCAATTACAAGACACGAGTCTGATTGCTGCCACAGCCATGCGTTGGTTGCAATAAAGAATCCCCCTGATTGCTCAGAGGGATTCTTTTGTATTCGTGTATCGATTAGAGTGTTTTCAGTACATCGTTCATGCTGCGAACTGCATCTGCGCTCTTGTTGAACAGCGCTTGCTCGTCTGCATTCAGCTTGAAGTCAACAATCTTCTCCCAACCATTGCGGCCAACAGTTACAGGTACACCCAGACAAATATCTTTCTGACCATACTCGCCATCGAGGGCTACGCAGCAAGTGAAGAGTTTCTTCTCATCGCGTACAATGCTTTCCACCAAAGCAGCTCCGGCAGCACCTGGTGCATACCAAGCTGAGGTACCAATCAATTTGGTCAGTGTAGCACCACCCACCATTGTATCGTTCACGATCTGCTGTTGTTGTTCAGCACTCAGGAAATCAGTTACAGGCGCACTGTTCCAAGTTGCATAGCGGATCAAAGGAATCATCGTTGTGTCACCGTGGCCACCTACCACTACTGCATTCAGGTCAGCAGGGCTGCAGTTCAGGTGTTGGCTCAGCTGATATTTGAAACGGCTGCTATCCAAGATGCCACCCATACCAATGATGCGGTTCTTAGGTAAGCCAGTTGATTGCAATGCCAAATAAGTCATGGTATCCATTGGGTTGGAAATCACGATGATGATGGCATTAGGAGAATATTTCAGGATGTTTTCGCAAACACCTTTTACAATACCTGCGTTGGTGCCAATCAGCTCTTCACGAGTCATGCCTGGCTTACGAGGAATACCAGAAGTAATCACTACCACATCAGAACCGGCCGTTTTGCTGTAATCATTGGTGCTACCAACAATCTTGGTATCAAAACCCAGCAGGGTAGCAGTCTGCATCATGTCCTGCGCTTTACCTTCTGCCAAACCTTCTTTGATGTCTAATAAAACCAGTTCGCTGCACAATTCTTTACGGGCAATATTGTCGGCACAGGTAGCTCCAACAGCACCGGCACCTACTACAGTTACTTTCATGAGAAAAATATTGATACGGTGAGGAATAATTTACGCCGCAAAGGTAGGGGTTGGGGCCGTGCTGCAAATGATATTTTACAGATTTTGCCTATTCGCTGCGGCTATAATGGTGGGCACATCTGCGCCGCCTTCAAAAGCTTCTACAAAACGGCCTTTTGCATTGTATACCGCCACAAAAGGCGTGAACCTTACACGGAAGAAACTGGGGATTTTATAATTCGGATCTCGAGTGAAAAAATGATTGGCTTGTTTGTCCAAGCCGGACTGCTGTGCAAAATCGCGGATGCGTTCAATAGGGTGGTAGCTAACCCAGATAAATTGAAACGAGGTCACACTGTCCTTAGCTGCAGCAAGATCTTTTGCTTCGGTTTTGCAATGCTGGCAGTCGGGACTGAAATAGACAAAGACCACTGGCTTAGCTTCAGATAACTGTTGTTTCACCAGCCAGTTGCCATCTGTTTTCAGTA
>JACCDH010226506.1_pt1 | contig 13312 bp, 11 predicted proteins | sample 7442481 | NCBI WGS metagenome assembly JACCDH01 (sample SAMN15323433, study PRJNA562643) | freshwater metagenome | isolation source: river surface water | place: USA:Blue River Watershed | collected 2017-08-15
TCTTCCCTGCCAGTATCTCAGTCGAACAATGTTCATCCGAGCAAACAGCCCGCTTTAAGTCCATTGGTCACTCAGGTGACTGGATGATAGACCTTACTGGTGGCTTTGGAGTGGATTGTTATCACATAAGTGAGAGGTTTGAACATGGGGTGTATTGTGAGCAACAAGCCGAACTTTTCAAGATCACCAAGCACAACTTAAGCACCTTAAATCCGGGCAAGTTCACCTTTGTGGAAGGCGATGGATTGGATTATTTACGAAAAACAACAAGGAGATTTGATTTGATTTATGCGGATCCTGCCCGTCGGGGTACAGGCAATCAGAAATTGTACAAGCTCCAGGATTGCGAACCGAATGTGGTGGAGGCTTGGCCCCTATTGCAAAGCAAATCCGAGTCTATTCTTCTAAAAGTTTCGCCCATGCTGGACTTGACTCAAGCTTGGATAGAGCTCCCAGACCTCCAAAAAATAACGGTAGTATCGGTTCGAAATGAGGTCAAGGAACTACTCCTCCATTGGGAAAAAGCAAAAGAAGGGACGCCAAGATTGATCACTGTGGTAGATCTGGAGACTGGATTGCCTCCCTTCGAATTTGAGCCCAGGGCTGAAGAACGAGCACAATCCCAATTTGCCGAAGCAGGTAGGTTCCTGGTTGAACCCCTAGCAGGAATACTCAAAGCAGGTGCATTTAACCTATTTGGCGATCGATTTGGACTCAAAAAATTGGAGAGGAACAGTCATCTCTACACCACCGAGAGGCTTCCCACAGGCATTCCAGGCCGTATCTTTGAAGTGATTCAAGAAATCAGCCCAAAAAAGCAGGAGGCCAAAGCTTTTTTTCCATCTGGAAAGGCCAATGTAATCTGCCGCAACTACGTGATGGGTGCTGAAGAACTCAAGAAAAAATTAGGAGTAAAGGATGGTGGAGAGGATTTTTTAATTGGAACCAAGACGGCAACTGGATTCAAATTGTATTGGTGTAAACGAATGCAATAAAAAAAGTGAAGGTCAATCCTTCACTTCTTCGAAGTCTACATATTCTCCGCCTTCTATGTCTTTCTTCATTTTTTGAGGGGATTTTTTTGGAATAAAATCCACATGAACCCCGTCCTTAGGTCGCTGGGCCTGCTGCTGCGCGCGTTGCTGCTCCATAGCTGCTTCATTGACTTTTCGTGCCAATTGTGCCAGCTTGGATCGCAAAAAGTAGCGAAGAAGCTGACCCAAAAGCCAGCCAACACCTAGAAGTATAAATAGAAACTTAATCAAGACTTATCGTTTTTAGGTACTACTACTTACTCAAGTAGATGTTTCGCTCCGCGTAAATTTTCAAGAAATAATCATCCATCAAATCGTCAATAAAGTAGATGGCCTCCCCTGTAGACTTCATCTCAGGGCCAAGTTCCTTGTTGACATTCGGGAATTTATGGAAAGAGAATACCGGCTCCTTGATGGCATAGCCTTTCTTCACAGGCTTGAAATTGAAGTCAGTCACCTTTTTTTCTCCCAGCATTACTTTTACGGCATAGTTGACGTAAGGTTCTTGGTAGGCCTTGCAAATGAAAGGAACCGTCCGAGATGCTCGAGGATTTGCTTCAATCACATACACCTTGTCATTTTTGATGGCAAACTGGATATTGATCAAGCCCACAGTTCTCAGTGCTAGGGCAATTCGTTGGGTGTAGGTTTCAATTTGCCGAATCACCAAATCCCCCAAATTATAGGGAGGCAACACTGCATAGGAGTCACCTGAGTGAATCCCTGCTGGCTCAATGTGCTGCATAATCCCGATGATGTAGACATTTTCGCCATCGCAAATCGCATCGGCCTCTGCCTCGATCGCTCCTTCAAGGAAGTGATCCAGTAGAATTTCGTTGTTTGGAATATCGCGAAGTACGTTGACCACATGCTCTTCCAACTCTTTCTCGTTGATTACAATTTTCATCCCCTGCCCACCCAGGACATAGCTAGGTCTTACCAGCAGCGGGAATCCAATGGTCTTGCACAGCTCGAGGGCTTCATCAGTATTGTGGATGGTACCAAACTCAGGGTAAGGCACGTTATTTTCCTTCAATAGCGTCGAGAATAGTCCTCTATCTTCTGCCAAATCCAGCGCTTCGTAGCTCGTTCCGATGATTTTGATTCCATACTTGGAAAGCTTTTCAGCCAATTTCAAGGCAGTTTGGCCACCTAGCTGCACGATCACCCCAACTGGATTTTCATGAAGAATAATTTCATAAATATGTTCCCAGAATACAGGCTCGAAGTAAAGCTTATCTGCCACATCTGGATCCGTGGATACCGTCTCTGGGTTGCAATTGATCATGATGGTTTCGTAGCCGCATTCCTTCGCCGCCAAGACCCCATGCACGCAGGAATAGTCGAATTCAATGCCCTGACCAACGCGGTTGGGACCGGAACCTAGAACTACTACTTTTTTCTTCTCACTACGAACTGATTCGTTTTCCTCTCCAAAGGTGGAGTAATAGTAGGGAGTTTGTGCTGCAAACTCAGCCGCGCAAGTATCTACCAACTTGTATACGCGCTTGATTCCCATTTCCTGATAGCGTTTGTGAAACACATCGCTTTCAAGACAATCTAGCAAATGAGCGATTTGACGGTCTGCATAGCCTTTTTTCTTGGCTTCATCCATCAATTCACGAGGAATGGTGTCGAGCTTATACTTGCTAATCTCCGCTTCCAAGTGGATTAATTCTTCGATTTGCTTCAAAAACCACTTGTCGATCTTGGTTAAGTCGTGGATGGTTCGGAAGGAGATTCCCAACTTGAAGGCATCGTAGACATGAAACAATCTGTTCCAGCTTGGATTTGCTAAAGAATACAAGATTTGAGCCTGATCCTTGAGTTCTTTCCCATCGGCACCCAAACCATTTCGCTTGATTTCAAGGGACTGACAGGCCTTTTGCAAGGCTTCTTGGAAATTACGTCCGATTCCCATGACCTCCCCTACCGCCTTCATGGAGAGTCCGAGCTTACGGTCAGCACCCTTGAATTTGTCAAAGTTCCAACGAGGGATCTTCACAATCACGTAATCAATGGATGGCTCAAAATAAGCCGAGGTAGTACCTGTAATGGAATTGGACAATTCATCCAAGTTGTAACCGATGGCCAACTTCGCAGCGACTTTTGCAATGGGATAACCAGTAGCTTTAGAAGCCAAGGCAGAGGAACGAGATACCCGTGGGTTGATCTCGATGCCGATGATGGTTTGGTTGTCTGGACTGACCGCAAACTGTACGTTACAGCCTCCAGCAAAATTGCCTATGCTATTCATCATGGTGATGGCATAATTACGCATGCGCTGGTACACGGTATCAGGCAAGGTCATTGCAGGAGCCACAGTGATGGAATCTCCTGTATGCACCCCCATGGGGTCAAAATTTTCGATGGAACAGATGACAATCATGTTGCCAATATTGTCACGCATCACCTCCAATTCGTATTCCTTCCAACCCATGATGCTTTGCTCAATGAGCACTTCATGTACTGGTGAGGCTTGGAGACCTGCAGATAGGTAGTGCTCAAAATCTTCGGCCTTCTCTACAAATGCACCACCAGCGCCTCCAAGTGTATAGGAAGCTCGAATGATCAGCGGAAAACCAATTTCTTGAGCAATTTCTTTGCCTTGGAGCATGGATGTAGCTGTATCTCCTTTGCAGACACCCACACCAATTTTCTCCATCAAGGCCTTGAACTTTTCTCTATTTTCAGCCGTATCGATTGCCTCGATATCTACGCCAATCATCTTCACCCCGTAATTTTTCCAAATTCCGGCCTTATCGCAGTCGATGGCAAGGTTCAAGGCAGTTTGTCCACCCATGGTCGGTAAAACTGCGTCGATATCGGGGTGATCGGTTAGAATTTTTCGAATGGATTTTTTCTCCAGAGGAAGCAAATACACATGATCGGCAGTCACTGGATCCGTCATGATCGTCGCCGGATTGGAGTTGATCAGCGTGACGGTAATTCCCTCTTCCCGAAGGGATCTGGAGGCCTGAGAACCAGAATAATCGAATTCACATGCTTGCCCAATGACGATAGGACCTGATCCAATAATTAATACGTGTTTGATGCTCGAATCTTTAGGCATGGGAAGTGGAGAAATTAGATTTTACTTAGGTCCAAATTGGCGTAAAATTAGAAAAATAATCCGAAGGGGAAAGAAGAAATTTGAATTAAGATGCCTTAGATAAGTCAGCACAGTTTTCGCAAAAAAAATTCATTTTTCAGTGTGGGAGGAACACCTATTTTTACGGGTATGAATTGGAACAACCTAGCCATTTACCCTGTCATGGGAGAGCGCCTGAGTAGCAAAAATGCCCTTCACTTAGATTTGACTGAAGGCAATGAGTCGCTTCAGCAGGTGGCGGTGAGTGACACGGCCGCATTCGATGCGTTTGTTTTCGAGCAGCTTCGAGCGGCAGGAAAGACCTATGGCTTTGGAGGTTACCTTGAAAAGAGAAGTATTTACCGACGCAGCGAGGTGTTTGCCACCGCACAGGAGTCTTTTCGAAACATTCATTTGGGAATCGACATATGGACATTGGCGAGCAGCCCTATTTATGCACCGCTGGATGGCAAGGTTCATAGCTTTCAGGACAATGAAGGTTTTGGAAACTATGGCCCTACCATACTCTTGCAACACCAAGTAGAAGGGAGAACTCTCTATTCCCTGTATGGACATCTACAAAGAAAAGATTTGGAAGGGGTAGCAGTAGGGCAGGTCATTCGGGCAGGCGAGCAGTTTTGTCGAGTAGGTCCCTTCCCAGAAAATGGAGATTGGCCGCCACATTTGCATTTTCAACTGATTTGGGATTTGAACAATTTGTGGGGCGATTATCCAGGCGTGGCAGCTGAAAAGGATCTGGAGTACTACCGGCAAAATTGCCCAGATCCAGCACCTTTAATTGGTATTTTCTGAAAGGAATAGCATATGACAGCTCCTTTACATCTATTGAATGGCGATCAATTGGCACAGCAGCTCCAAGGTGCATCCTATTTTCAAACTCATTTGGTATTTCGGGAGGCACTGATCGTTGGCCCTGTAAAGAGCAAAAGCCTGGACGAGTTTTGGAAGATTCGAACTGAATTTATCACCTCGAGCTATAGGGTTCCGTCAGAGGAATACATTCAGAAAACTGTTTCAGAAATAGAGCGGCTGCATTCCTTACCAGAGGATGCCGAAATTTGTCTCTGGTTTGAAGACGATTTATTCTGTCAGGTCAACATGTGGTTTGTGCTATCGATACTTGTAGGCAAGCCCCAACTCAACTTATTTCGGGTTTTTCCAGCTAGTTCAACTACAGAAGACCGATGGACTGGATTTGGGAAAGCTGATCTAGATTCACTCGGAAATTCCTACCAAGCAAGGGTTCCATTTACTGCTTCGGATGTGGAGCTGGGAAGTTCGCTTTGGAAAGCCTACAGTAACCAAGATTGGGAAGTATTCGAAAAACTTTCGTTCCAACCTTCCCCTTGTTTTCATTCCCTAAATGAGGTTTGCCAGGCTCAATTCGATCGACTTCCAGATGCAAGCGGCTTAGGCAAGCCGGAAAAAATCCTGCGCGAAATTCTGGCGAGGGGAATTACTGACTTCTCCCAACTCTTCCAAGAATTCAATCGGCAAGCAGGAATCTATGGGTTTGGGGATTTGCAAGTGAAGGCAATGGTAAATTCCTTTTACGCAGGCATGGGCTAGTTTACTTCCTAGGATGAAAGTTGTGTAGCACCTGCTTCAAATAATCCCGATCCAAGTGTGTGTAGATCTCGGTGGTGGTGATGCTTTCATGTCCGAGCATTTCTTGAACGGCGCGTAAGTCAGCCCCTCCTTCAATCAAATGCGTCGCAAAAGAATGTCGGAAGGTGTGCGGGCTGATATTTTTCTGAATCCCTGCTTGCGCTGCAGTCTTTTTGATAATCAAAAACACCATCACACGAGTCAATTTCTGCCCTCGCCGGTTAAGGAACACGTATTCCTCCTGCCCTTTTGCTGGGGTTTGCTGAGATCTCACGTGCTCTTCGTACAGCTTCAGGTAGTACAAGGCTGCCTTGCCAATCGGTACTAGTCTTTCCTTGTTTCCTTTGCCGACCACCTTCAAAAATCCCACTTCTGTAAACACCTGGCTTTTTTTGAGTTCCACCAACTCAGAAACGCGCAACCCGGAACTGTACAATACTTCCAGCATGGCCCGGTTGCGGTGCCCTTCGGGTTCGCCCAAAGGGATGGCTTCGAGTAAGGCCTCCACCTCCGGGAAACTCAAGGTATCGGGTAACTTTCTTCCCAACTTGGGTGCCTCAAGCAACTGGGCAGGGTCTTCAGTGATTCGATCCTCATACATCAGGAAGCGGTAGAAGGCTTTGATACCTGAGATAATTCTCGCCTGGGAATAGGGAGAGATCTCCAACTTGGCCAAAGCCGTCACAAATCGCCGCAAGTGCTCCAATTCCAGTTCAAGCGGGCTTTTAGAGGGAAACTCATGGGACACATAATCCGCAAGCTTCTCTACATCCCGAGTATAGGCCTCAATGGAGTTGGCACTCAAGGAGCGCTCCAGGGTGAGGTAATGACGAAATTGACGGATCAGCTGGGGCCACATGAAGCAAAGATTGAGGCATTAAAGTTACATGGAAAATGTATTCCCAATCACGGGGGCGCTTTACGAATTCAACCGGAAAAATTGAACTGCTAAAAATTGACTCGAAATTGATTCTTGACTAGGATTGGGATCTCCTCTTCAATGGGTTCATTTTTGTTGGAAAAAAATCAATTACTGAAACAGTAGTTTTTAATTGATCAATCAAATACAAGATTTTTATCTCGAATTGATCAACAGATGTAAATATCAAAAAACGAACTTCTCGACCTTTGTAAATTAAGGCCCTATCAATAGCCCCCCTGCTTGGCATAATCCTTAAAGAATTTACTTTTTCAAATAACTCTTCTACGATTTCAACTACCCGATTCTGGTGAAAATGTCTTTCTAAATAGGGGAAAATCTCTTGCTTGAATCTTAGCATGGATGAATCAGTTAGGATTAAATCCAACCTTTTTCCTTCATCCATTCTTTGTTCATTTGCTTAAATTCCTCCAAGGTATGGACCCTTCCAGCATCGATGTCGTCTAAAGATTCCTGAATTCTTTTCTTCATTTCTTCTTCTATGTTGGAGTCTCCTATTTCCTTCACCCCTTTTTTTCCTTCTAGCTTCCTCTTTTCTATCGTCATTGGTGCCCAGTTTAGTGTTGTATCTAAAGTTAACTTTTTTGGGGAATACTAAACGGCACTAATCCAAAAACTTCCAGCTGGCCCGGTGGTCTTTGGCTAGAGGCTTGCCCGTTACCTTGGCCCTCAAAATTTCAATTGGCATGGCGTTCTGGGTAAGAATCAAATCGTGAAAGGTTTTTTCAGGCATCTTTCCAGAATCCACCATTTCCTTGCGAAGCGCATAGATCTCCAAAGCGCCAATCATGTAGGCGATTTGATACAAGGGTCCATAGCTCCCCTCAAACGATCTTCGTACTTCAGCGGAAGCATTGGCGTATTCATGCCCTACTCGAGAAACAAGCAAATCAATGCATTGCTGAGGGGTCATTTTCCCCAAATGGTAGTTGAGTGAAAAAATTATTCGTGCCGCCCGGTGCATCCTCCAGAAGAGCATACCTACCTTGTCTTTTGCATCTCTAGGAAACTGTCGGTCCCAAAGAACAAACTCCCAATACAGGGCCCATCCCTCCGTCCAAAACGGCGTGCCAAATGGACGACGGTGGATCAGGTGCCGCTGATTCATAAATTGTTGGAGGTGGTGACCAGGGATCAATTCGTGTTGCACCGTAGCTCTGGAAAAGTGAGGATTGTTGCCCCGCATGGACATCATTTTGTCCTCTTGGCTCATTTCAGAAGTTGGGTAGGCAATTTGAATGACTTCACCCCCTAGGAAAAAGGGGCTCACACGCTGACGCTCTGCTGAGATCATGCTCGTTCTCCAAGTTTCAATCGCCAAAGGTGGCACGGTCAACCAGTCGTTTTTGACCATCAAGTCAATGGCTTCCTCTCCCAGTCGAACTACTTCCTGAGGCCAGGCGCCAGCCGGGAGGTAGGTGTTCTTGACCATTTCTAAGGCTGCCTTCCAATCGTTGCCAAAGCCCAATTCATTGGAGGCCTTTAACATCTCCTTTTCACACCAGGCAAACTGCTTTTCTGCCTCAGCGATGAGTTCCTCCGGGCTATAGGCAATCATTTCATAAGCCAACTGCTTTTCCAGTGCCTCTCGTCCAATCGGCTTGCCGATAATGCCAGATCCATCGTCTTTCACAGAGTTGGTGTAATGGGCACGAAGCGCTTTGGCGTATGCTTTCATTCCGGCGTCCAATTTTTCCCAAGGGGTAGGCATCCACCAGGTAAATGCGGGATCAAAGTCGAAGTAAAAATCGTAGGATTCTTTGACCACCTTGTGCAAACTTTCTACAGCCTGGGCCGCTAGTTCCGCCTTTTGCCAAGAATCGTATTTGGAACTCGAGGCAAGCGCCTTGTGCTGGGCATCTAGGGCTTGGGCCACCTGATTCCATTTTGCAGCGAGCGCTTTGGCATCGGGCTGAACAGCCCTCCGTCTAGCAACCGTGAATTCCTCTAGGGGCTTGCCAAACTCGAGCACAGACTGGATCTGCATAAAATCACGCTTTTCCAAGTCGAGCTCTGCCAATTGCTTCTCCAGATAGTTTCGAAATAGCTGGTAATCAATCTTTCCGTCCTCAGATAGTGCCGCGTAATTTTGGGACTGAAGGGTCTTGAGATAATCCTTGTTAAACGATTCCATCCGAGCAAAGTACTCGCTGGATAGCCGATGGGTATACAATCGGCCTAATGCTCCACGGTCAGCTTGGTAGGTTTGGATGAGAGATACGAGCTCAGTGGCATTTGCTAGGAGGGAGAAGAGGGAGAGTGAAAGAAAAAGAACTAATTTTTTCATGGCTAGAGATTTTGGCTAGGAATTACCTGTCAGAAACATAGAAAATCTTTCCCGAAATGCCTAACTGATTTACATGGTCAATACACTTTAGTAAACCATATAGGCACCTAGAAAAAACTGATGTGTCTATGTGGTTTAATCAAAAAAATCACCCTCTTACTGCTCTCGGAGTTTTGCCAGCAATGCGTTTAAAGCTCCGGTTGAAATAGGATAAATTTTCAAAGCCTACCCGATACGCAATTTCTGAAATTCCCAATTCTGTCTCTTGCAGCAATTGCTGGGCCTCATTGATGCGCAAATGCAAAAGGTAATCTGTGAAGGTTTTACGGGTGCGCAACTTGAAAAATCTGCAAAATGCCTCCTTAGTCAAGTTTGCCTCGGCGGCCACTTCCGCCAAAGTGATTTTTTGAAAACGATGGGCCAATATGTACTGCATCACCCGATCCATCCGACTCCCATCTTTTTCGGAAAGACCCAATAGCCTTCCACCCGAATTGAGTTGCTGTAAATCCTCCCCTGCCTGTTCGAGGAGATCTAGGAGTCCTATGGCCGCCTGGAACCGTTGAAGTCCCTCTAGAGAACTGAAGGAATGAAGCACTTCTTGAATGCGCTGAGCCGCGGCACCTTGAACCTGAAAACACAATCCTTCAAAGTCTCGAAATCGGCTCAATGCTTGAAGCTCATCCAAATTCATCAACCCATTTTTTATAGCCTCAAAATCAAAAAATACCGTATTCCCAGCCACAGTTAAGGGAGAATTTTCCTCAAAATAGACCCCGTCGCTTCGAAATACGTGCGGCGCATTTTCACCTAAAAAAAATACATCTCCCCCCTGGAATCTCCCCACGTAATCTCCACTGAGAAACTGCCCACTTCCTTCTAGAATGACCGTCAACTGACATTGAGGATGCTGGTGGAGCTTGTCGTAAAAATAAGGCCCTCGGTCCTCTTGGTAGCGCACAAATTCCCGCTGAGATTTTGGGATTTGAAAGGAAATGATTTTCTCCATGGTTAAAATTGGTATAAAATTAAAGCCATTGCAACCTTAATCGAACAATTTTGATCAATATAGTATGTATATGGATTAATTCAGGAAAAGAATTTAGTGGAAGTGGGTGCTATTTTTGAAGAATAAATGTTTCACCCCGCCACCTTTGGCACAAACTGATATCCGATGAACTGGAAAGGCGTATTTCCCGCAGTAACCACTAAATTTCATGCAGACGGCAGTCTTGACATGGATCTATTTTTCAAAAACCTAGACTTCCAACTCGCCTCAGGTGTGCATGGAATTATTCTGGGCGGTACACTCGGTGAGAGTTCTGTACTCTCCCAAGAAGAAAAAATCACACTCACCCGAGAAACAGTCAACTACGTAAACGGAAGAGTGCCCGTAGTATTGAACATTGCAGAAGGAGCTACGCAAGACGCACTATTCTGGGCCAAAAAAGCAGAGGAACTCGGTGCTTCTGGATTGATGATCCTGCCTCCCATGCGCTATGCGGCAGATGCTCGTGAGGTAGTCGCCTATTTCATAGCAGTGGCTAATTCCACCAAATTACCCATGATGATCTACAACAACCCAGTAGATTACAAGACGTTGGTGACTCTGGACATGTTTGCTGAACTCGCAGACTGCCCCAATATCCAAGCCATCAAGGAATCTACCCGAGACATATCGAATGTCACCCGCATGTACAATCGATTTGGTGACCGCTTCCAGATTCTTTGCGGTGTAGACACCTTAGCCCTTGAAGAATTGCTCATGGGTGCTGTAGGATGGGTCGCAGGATTGGTTTGTGCATTTCCGAAAGAGACAGTGGTCATTTACAACTTGGTTCAAGAGGGAAAAATCGAAGAGGCACGCAAAATTTACCGTTGGTTCTTACCCCTATTGGAGCTCGATATTCATCCAAAGTTGGTGCAATACATCAAACTTGCCGAGCAACACTGCGGCATAGGTTCCGAACATGTACGTGCTCCTCGCTTGACCCTAATTGGTGAAGAACGCGCAAGAATTGAAAAAATAATCACGGAAGGGATAAAAAAACGTCCAGCATTAGGATGAAGAAATACAGTAGAAATATCTTGAAATAGACCCCGCAAGTGGCGTGAAAAATGTCCAAAATTTTATTTCACTGAGCGAAGCGAAGTATATTTCCATTGTATTTCCACGGCATATCTTCATTTTCTAAATTTTGATAATCATGAATCCAGACAACCTTTTCAGTGCTGCCCAAGAAGCATTCCTATTCTACAAAAACCTCTCTGGTAAAGAAAAAGGGGCTTTTTTGGATAAAATTGCAGATATCCTGGAATCCCAACGGGCAGAAATCGTACCGCTTGCAGTACGCGAGTCAAATCTCCCCGAAGGGCGAATCAATGGAGAACTGGGTAGAACCACGGGCCAAATAAGGCTTTTCGCCAACTTGGTAAAGGAAGGGTCTTGGGTAGAAGCCACCATCGATCCTGCTCTACCGGATCGAAGCCCCCTTCCACGAGCAGATATTCGCCGATTTTTAACTCCATTAGGTCCTGTAGTGGTCTTTGGGGCAAGTAATTTTCCTTTGGCATTTTCCACCGCAGGAGGAGACACCATCTCCGCCTTGGCGGCAGGCTGCTCGGTGGTCTACAAAGCGCATCCCGCGCATCCAGAAACCTCTAGAAAAGTAGCCGAGTGCATTCATAAAGCCCTTGCTGAATCTGGACTTCCGGCTGGATTATTTACCCATGTAGAAGGTGGAATTCCTGAAGGTCAGGCCTTGGTACAGCACCCTAATGCCAAAGCAGTAGCCTTTACAGGTTCTCATGCTGGAGGGATGGCCCTATTCCAATTGGCTAACCAGCGAGAGGAGCCTATCCCGGTGTATGCTGAAATGGGCTCCGTCAATCCTATTTTCTGCTTCCCTAACAAACTTGCCAATGATATTGAGTCTCTAGCAAAGGCATTTATTGCTTCGCTCACCTTGGGTGTGGGACAATTTTGCACCAACCCAGGATTGATCTTTGTACCTGCTAGTCATGCCAAGGCCTTCGAATCTCTTTTGATCGATGAATTGAAAGGCATTGCTACATCTCCCATGCTCCATCCTGGAATCGCGAAAGCCTACTATGATTCCATTCAACACTTGGAATCCCGTAAAGAACTGCGTTGGATAAAGGTTGCAGATCCCAAGCACCTCCTAAATGGCAGTACTGCCTTGGCAGAAATTCAGGTTGCTGATTGGTTGAAAGACAAACAGTTTCAAAAAGAAGTATTCGGTTCATTTGCGCTGATGGTCGTTTACCAGGATGTGGAGGAATTATCGGAAGTAGCCAAGCAGCTTCATGGCCAATTGACCATTACGGTATGGGCAGAGGCGGAGGAATTGCAGTCCCAACTTTTCCTCATCAACTTGCTTGAAGAAAAATGTGGCCGCCTCCTATTCAAAGGGGCACCTACAGGTGTGGAAGTAGGCAATGCCATGCAGCATGGCGGACCTTTTCCTGCTACAACTGCTCCCAATAGTACCTCGGTGGGTGCTTACGCCATCAAGCGTTTTGCGCGTCCCATCGCCTTTCAAGACATGCCTTCTGCGCTTTTGCCCGATGCTCTACAGGACCACAATCCTCTAGGAATTTGGAGAATGGTGAATGGGACTGTAACTAAATAATTGAAATAGAAATACGATGGAAATAGACTACGCTTCGCTACGTGAAATAGGTTGAGAAACGAATTTGGTTCTATTTCTCCGAGCTTGCTCGGTTTATTTCTATTGAATTTCCAGTGTATTTCATTTAATCATTCTACCCCACCCCAAAAAAAATGCCTTTACGCCATACTTTCTCTTGCATTGATGCCCACACTTGTGGCAATCCGGTTCGGGTAGTTTCAGGCGGCGTACCCTTCCTAAAAGGGGACAATATGCTTGAAAAACGCCAATATTTTCTAGATTACCTGGATTGGATTCGAACCGGCCTCATGTTTGAACCACGCGGTCACGACATGATGTCTGGCTCCATGCTATTTCCCCCGCACAATCCGGAGAATGACTTTGCGGTGCTTTTCATCGAAACCTCTGGCTGCCTTCCCATGTGTGGGCACGGCACCATCGGCACGATCACCATTGCCATCGAAGAAGGCTTGATTCACCCCAAAACACCCGGTTTTCTTCGGATGGAAGCTCCAGCCGGCTTGGTATTGGTGGAGTACCGCCAAGAGGGAAATAAAGTGAAATCGGTCAAATTGACCAACGTAAAAAGTTACCTCGCTGCAGAAAATCTAGACATCGAAATCGAGGAATTGGGTACCCTCAACGTAGATGTTGCCTATGGAGGCAACTTCTATTGCA
>JACCDH011327563.1_pt1 | contig 13311 bp, 12 predicted proteins | sample 7442481 | NCBI WGS metagenome assembly JACCDH01 (sample SAMN15323433, study PRJNA562643) | freshwater metagenome | isolation source: river surface water | place: USA:Blue River Watershed | collected 2017-08-15
ATTGGGAATAAATGAATATTATTGCCAATCAATAAATATTAATTATGAGTGAACAAGCTACTAAAGGACATCCTAAAGGGTTGTATGTTTTATTCGTGACTGAGATGTGGGAACGTTTCAGTTACTATGGCATGAGAGCACTATTTGTGTTGTTCATGACCAAAGCACTGTTGTTTGACAAGGCCTTCGGCTCGCAAGTGTATGGCAGTTATACCGGTTTGGTGTATTTAACCCCCTTGATTGGTGGCTATATGGCAGACAGATACTGGGGCAACCGCAAATCCATCATTGTTGGTGGCGTATTGATGGCTGCTGGTCAGTTTTTCATGTTCCTTGCAGGCACTTTCTTCCAGCAAATAGATTTTGCATCGATGATGATGTATATTGGATTGACCTTACTAATATTAGGTAATGGTTTCTTCAAGCCAAATATCAGCACCATGGTTGGTCAACTATACCCGCAAGGCGACAAACGTGTGGATTCAGCTTTCACTATTTTCTACATGGGTATCAACCTGGGTGCATTTATTGCGCCTCTGCTTTGCGGTTATTTGGGTGACACCGGCAATCCGGCTGATTTCAGATGGGGATTCCTGGCCGCTTGCGTTGGTATGATACTGAGTTTGGTATTGTTCATTTTCTTAAAGAACAAATACATTGTTACACCTGAAGGTGAACAAATCGGAATGGCACCTAACAAAGCCAGAATGGAAACTGCAGACGTAGATACAGCCGGCGAAGTAAAAAGCAATTTCCCTATCAGCACCATCATTATATGGACTGCGATCTGTATTGGTTTATTTGCCTTCTTTAAACTCTATATGGAAATGGACATCATTGGATGTTTTATATTCTCCTTAACCATTTCTGCTCCAGGTTTGATCATCTCCGATCCTAGTCTGAATAAAGTTGAAAAACAAAGAATCTGGGTAATTTACATCGTGGCCTTCTTTGTGATCTTCTTCTGGTCGGCTTTCGAACAGGCAGGTGCCTCTTTAACCTATTTTGCTGAAGAACAAACCAATAGAACCTTATTCGGAAAAACCATTCCTACCTCTTACTTCCAAAGTATCAACGCTGTGGCCATCGTAATTTTTGCGCCATTGTTTGTTTGGTTATGGGGTGGCTTAGGCAAACGCAATATGGAACCAGCTTCGCCATTCAAACAATCTATCGGTTTGTTTTTACTGGCATTGGGCTACCTGGTAATTGCCATGGGTGTTCAGGGCATTAACCCAAGCACTAAATTGTCTATGATTTGGCTGGTGAGTTTGTATACCATTCACACCTTTGGTGAATTGTGTCTCTCTCCTATCGGCTTATCTATGGTAAACAAACTGGCACCAGTAAAATTGGCTTCATTGTTAATGGGTGTATGGTTCTTATCAACTGCTGCTGCCAACAAGTTTGCCGGTACCTTAAGTGAATTGTATCCTGAAGAAGTGAAGATGGAAAAATCCATCAACAGTCACGCTTCTCCTGAAATCATGGCCATGTTAAATGCACAGAGTATCGATACCAATACCTGGAAAATGGATCCTAGCACTAATACTCAGATTGCTTTTGCATCTGTTTCATTGAGCAAAACCAACGATAAGAGCAAAGCGGCTGACAGCATCAGTCAGTTAAGCGTTGACAGCGTTAAAAAAGACATATCTGTTTACGCTTTAAAAGTTATCAAAAGCAATAACAGAAACTTCAACAGAGCCATCTTAACCGATGTAACCGTTGGCGACGAGACCTATCCTGCCGTTATCACTCACGATTCAGTGGAAGTAGTGGTAAACCGCGTATCTTCTAAGAAAGAAGTGGTTCAGGTTTGGAACTTAAAACCTAAGAAGCCAAGCTTTTTGGGCATGCAAATCAGCACCTTGTACGACTTCTTTATGTTGTTCGTCTATATGGCTGGTATCGCCTCTATCATCTTATTCTTCTTGTCTAAGAAGTTATTAAGCATGATGGGTGGTGTACGCTAATCACAATCAGAAATCATCAAAGAGGGGCTCAAAAGGCCCCTTTTTTTATTGGTATAACATCGCCATTATCCATGGAAAGACAATGAGCGGTAATTTTCTGGATGTATCCGGTAAATTGAGATGAGAGCGAATAAAGCGGATGGCTATAGTAATTTGGTTCTCAACGGTTTTTTCGGAGATATCCAGAATGGCCGCAATTTCTTTGTTGCTGAGATACTCGCGTCTGCTCATCACAAAGATTTGACGGCATTTGTTTGGCAGTTTTTCGATCAGGGCATGTACCTGTTGTTCGGTTTCGCGGGCTTGCAGCAGATCGACTGCAGATACATGATGAGAGGCCACTTCAAAACCATTTTCGAAATCGGTGGTATCGATTTTTTTCTTTTTAAGCCAATTGAGACTTTTGTTACGGACTATGGTGTAGAGCAAGGATTTCAGCGACTGTCCCTCGATGAGTTCATCGCGCTTTTCCCACACAGCCATGAAGGTATCGTTAACGATTTCGTTGGCATCTTCGCGAGAGCGGACGTATTGCATACAAAACCAATGCAGCGCCGCATGGTGCTGTTTATAGAGCGTTTCAATAATTTTTAGTTTGTCCGTGTTAATGGAGCAAAGTTATGTTATAGAAAGTTTTGTGTTAAAAAAAAGTATTCACATGTGTCTGCAGACACAACAGATGGCAGGTGTCTATTAGGAGAAACGGCCTTTGTATTTCTCTTTGATATCAGAGGTTATGTCTTTAACCTCTTGCTCCTTGCTCAGGTGCGAGATAAAGAGAATATCAGGCGTATCAACGATAATGGCATCTTCGAAACCTTCTACCACTACTAGTTTTCCTGGATCAGCTTCTTCGACTATAAGACTGTTTTTAACCCCATACAACTCGATATTGTTACCGTGTAGCAGGTTATTATTTTCATCTTTGTCTCTCAGTACAAATAAAGATTTCCAGGTACCTAAATCACTCCAGCCAAAATCTACCGGTACGATGCCTGCAATTTTAGTTTTTTCCATGATGGCATAGTCGATAGAGATACTTTTACAAAGCGGGTATTGCTTATTGATGAAGGCTTGTTCTTCGTTGGTATTGTATTTTTTGAGCCCTTTTTTGAACAACTCATACATATCCGATTGGTGTTGTTCGAACTCGCCCAGAATATCTTCAGCCTTCCACACGAAAATACCGCTGTTCCATGAGAAGTCGCCGCTATCCAAAAAGGTTTGTGCAATTTCCAAAGTTGGTTTTTCGGTAAAAGTTTTCACTTTATAAACACCTGGTTCTATCGCCTTTTCGTGGTGTTGAATGTAGCCGTAGCCGGTATCTGGGCGATTGGGTTTAATACCAAGTGTAAGCAACATTTTGTTCTTGGCGGTGAACTCAAGTGCATGGTTGAGACTCTCTACAAAAGTAAACTCATCCGTGATCAGGTGATCACTAGGTGCAAAGATGATATTGGCATCCGGATTTTTAGCGTAGATTTTAAAGCTGGCATAAGCCACGCAAGGTGCGGTATTCATAGACGCAGGTTCGTCGATGATATTGGCTTCTGGCAATTCAGGTAATTGATCGTGCACCAACAGTGTGTAACTGGCATTGGTGATAATGTATATGTTTTCGGTTTCAATAAACTTGGCAAACCTGTCGAAAGTAAGGCGTAAAAGCGACTTACCGACACCGAGGATATCGTGAAACTGTTTTGGGTAGCTGCGTTTGCTCAGTGGCCAGAAACGACTGCCGATGCCACCGGCCATAATAACGACATAATTGTTTTTGTTTTTTTCCATGTTGTTTATAACAAACCTTCTTTATTGAGATCGTGGATATGAATCATACCTGCGTATTGGTGGTTGTCCATAACGGCAAGTTGACTAATTTTTAGTTCTCGCATGAGAGCCGCTGCATTAAAAGCCAGCTCAGATGCCTGAATAGATTTAAAATTTGGGTTCATGATATCGGCAGCAGAGATACCTTCGAGGTTACTGCTTTTCTCAATCATTCGTCTAATATCGCCATCGGTAATAATTCCCGAAAGAGCATCTTCACTGCCTACCATAGTAGCACCAAGACGGTTTTTAGAAATTTCTAACAAAACATCTTTGATATTATCATTGGCCCTTACCAACGGTTTCATATTATTCTGAGCAATGTCTTTACAAGTGAGGTAAAGGCGTTTGCCCAGCGCACCACCAGGATGGTATTTAGAGAAATCGTCGGAGCTAAAGTTCTTGCATTTCAGGAGCGCAACGGCCAACGCATCTCCCATGAGGAGTTGAGCAGTGGTACTGGTAGTTGGGGCCAGGTTATTGGGACAAGCCTCTTTCTCTACCGTGGTATTAAGCACGAAATCGGCCGCCAGAGCCAGACTGGAAGCAGTATTGCCCACCATGGCTACAAGCGGATTGCCAAATTGTTTGAGCAATGGCGCAAGCGCTTTAATTTCAGGCGTATTACCACTTTTAGAGATGGCAATAACCACGTCATTGGTTTGAATGATACCCAAATCGCCGTGAATCGCATCGGCAGCGTGCATAAACACAGAAGGCGTGCCGGTGGAGTTCATGGTAGCGACAATTTTCTGAGCAATGATGGCGCTTTTACCAATGCCGGTAATAACAACACGACCATTGCTTTTGAGAATGAGTTGCACTACAGCGGCAAAAGCCTCATCCATATACGAGGACATGACAGCAAGACTGTCCAGCTCGTCCTGAATACAGGTTTTTCCGTAACCGATAATTTCTGTGGTGTTTTCGCGACTCATGAGGAAGTATCCTAAAAAGTTTCGCAAATTAAGGCCAAAAATCGATAAGAAAAATTTTTTTAAATTGATTTGGTAATATGGTCGTAACAGTATTAATTTAGTGTACTTAATTGGTTAACACAAAATATAAGCAAACACAAGAGGTATGAGTATAGCGCAGAGGCCACTGGACGCGAAACAGGCGTTAAAAGACTTTTTCGGATTTGACGGATTCAAAGGAAATCAGGAAGCGATTATCCAAAGCGTCCTCAACCGTGAAGATTGTTTTGTCATTATGCCTACAGGAGCGGGCAAGTCTTTGTGTTATCAGTTACCGGCATTAATGTTGCCGGGAACCGCCATCATCATTTCGCCATTGATTGCGTTGATGAAGAATCAGGTAGACAGCATCAGAGGTTTTGGCGAGAACGACAACATCGCGCATTTCTTAAATTCTTCTTTATCTAAGAGTGAGATTACTAAAGTAAAAGACGATATGGGTGCGGGCAATACCAAATTGCTATATGTGGCACCGGAGACTCTAAAGAAAGAAGAAACCATTGAGTTCTTAAAAAGCATAGAGATATCTTTTGTGGCCATTGATGAAGCGCATTGTATCAGTGAGTGGGGTCATGATTTCAGACCAGAGTACCGACGCATCAAACAAATGATCAAAGAGATCAACGATGTGCCGATGATTGCATTAACTGCTACTGCCACACCAAAAGTTCAAAGTGATATTCAGAAGAACCTGGGCATGAGTGAAGCTAAGGTGTACAAATCTTCTTTCAACAGAACCAATCTATACTACGAAGTTCGCCCTAAAGGCAGCAAGGAAAGGGTGTTTAAAGACATCATTTCCATCATAAAAAACCGTCCGGAGAAATCTGGTATCATCTACTGTTTAAGTCGCAAACGTGTTGAGGAGATTGCCGAAATGCTAACCCTTAATGGCGTTAAGGCTTTACCTTACCATGCAGGTTTAGATGCTAAAACCAGGGTGCACAACCAGGATGCCTTCCTGATGGAGGAGTGTCATGTGATTGTTGCCACTATTGCTTTTGGTATGGGTATAGACAAACCGGATGTGCGTTTTGTGATCCACTTTGATGTACCAAAGAGCTTAGAGGGGTATTACCAGGAAACAGGTCGTGGCGGTCGTGATGGCTTCGAAGGCGATTGTATCTTGTTCTACAACCCAAGCGATATCGAGAAGCTGGAGAAGTTTATGAAAGACAAGCCGGTGGCTGAACGTGAAATCGGCACGCTCCTACTAGACGAAACTTCTGCTTTTGCGGAAAGCTCCCAATGTCGTCGCAGAACCTTACTCAACTACTTCGGCGAGAGTTTTGACGAAGATAATTGCAATCAGATGTGCGATAATTGCCGTCATCCAAAACCTAAAACGGATGTCAGCAATGAGGTGGTGACAGCCTTGAAAGCTTTGGATACCCTGAAAGCGGAAATGGAGATTAACCATTTGGTGAACTTCATCATTGGTAAAAAATCTGATTCTGTCAAAGACCACGGTCACGATCAATTCCCGATGTTTGGGGTTGGCAGTGCACACGATAAAGTATTCTGGAAGGGTGTTATCAGAATCTGTCTCTTAAATGGCTACATCAACAAGAATATTGAAAAATATGGTCTATTAAGTGTTACAGAAGCTGGGCATCAAGCCATAGCCCATCCTAAGAAATTTGAGATGGCTTTGGATACCGAGTTTGAATTTGTGAGCGATGAGGACTTTGAAAATGCGGTTCTAGAAAGTATAGCCGATGAAGTGCTGATGCGTGAGTTGAAAGATTTGCGTAAGAAAGTTTCCAAACAAGTTGGTTTGCCGCCTTATGTCATTTTCCAGGATCCTTCTTTGGACGATATGGCAACCCGCTACCCTATTACCATGGATGAACTTGAAAAGATCCACGGTGTTGGCAAAAACAAAGCTCAGAAATACGGACAAGCCTTTATTGAATTGATTGACGAGTATGTCAAAGCCAATAACATTGAGCGTCCTATGGATGTGGTGGTCAAAACTTCTGGTGAAAAATCTAAAAAGAAAATCGCCATCATCTTAAACATTGATAAGAAAATGGCTTTGGAAGACATCGCACGTTCCCAAGGTGTCACCTACCAAGAGTTGATGGAAGAATTGGAGCAGATGGTTACGATGGGCACCAGTCTCGACCTCCACTATTGCATCGACGAGATCATTGAGGAAGAATATCAGGAAGAGATTTTCGAGTATTTCAAGAATCAGGAAGAGGACGATTTGAATCAGGCGGTGATTGATTTCGACAACGACTTCACCTACGAAGAATTGCAGCTGATGCGTTTACAATTCATCAGCAATATGGCTAACTAACAATATTAACAGCGTACAAAGAAAAAGGGACTTTTTAAGTCCCTTTTTCTTTGTATCTAATTGATAGATCCTCTCACCCGTTGACTATAAGCGCGAATGGCCTGATTGATATTGAGACCTTCGGCAGCCATTACTTCCTGACAGAATATAGCAGCCAGAGTATGTGTGAGTTGTTCGCCCTCGTCTACGCCTTCAATTTCAATTTGCAGAGGGCGCTCATTTAATAAGTCGTCTTCAGCTTGTTTGAGTTGTTCGGGCGTATACGACTCGACGATGTGTTTGATAATTTGAATGTTCATAGGTTTTCCAGCATTTGAACGAAGACATCTTCTTTGGTCGTACTTTTTGTTTCTACCAAAATGCCATCTTTAAAGGTTGCGAAAAAAGGCAAGGTATCGACATTGGCCATTTTACGTGCATTAGGATTATGTTCGGCATTGACATCCAGGAAAACAATGTCTTTAAAGCGTTCGTCATCACTAAGGCGTCTGAATTTAGGTGCAAACAATTTACAACTGCCGCACCAGTCGGCGTAGTACTTCACCACCACTTTACCCGATTGAATATCGGAATTGAACTTGTTGTCTTCTGAGGTTATAACTGACATAATATTGTATTTGAATTGATAAGGATCTATGTATTGACTATTTGTATTGATCAACCAGACTATTGAGTTGTGCTTCGTCCATATAGCCTTCTGAGCGATAAAGGACTTTATTGTTTTTCATAAAAACCAGCAATGGAATGCTGTATGCCTGGTATTCTGCCTGTAAGTCTTTGCGTTGATCCACATCGATGCTATAAACAATTACTTCAGCATCTCTGTTATCGTGTATGCGGTGCACAAATGGCTCCAGCATTTTACAAGGTTTGCACCAGGTGGCATTAAAATCTACCATCACCAATTTGCTCCCTTTACGCGCTTCTTCAAAAGGAATGGTATCGCTTTCGTAGATTTTTCTTGGCTTCTCAGCTTCCAAAGCTAAACCAGACGCAGTCCATGCACTGACACCGCCTTTTAGGACAAATAATTTTTTAAACTCCAATGCCGATAACGTTTGTGCAGCTGACATCGCTTCAGCTTCGGTATTGCCATAAATATAAGTAGGCACATCCGCATATAGACTAGCTGTTTGGGCCTCAAAGTCGGTCGACTTAGAAGATATATTGACGGCATTTGCTATATGCCCTTTTTTAAAATCTGCTTCATCCCTGATATCCAAAATTTGCGCATTGGCTTCAGATACCTTTGCTTTAAAATCTGCTGGCTCTAAAACATGTTGGTTGTTATTGAGGTTGCAGGCAGAGAGCAATAATATTAAAGCGACAAAAACTGGGTTTCTCATTGGGTGCAAAATTACTTGTTTAATCATTATAAATAAAATTAATAAGAATCATATCGATATAAGAAATATCTATTTACCAAACATGCTACCCAGATTGCCCAGTCCTGGCAAACCTGCTATTTCAGCAACATCGCTCATAGCCGCTTTTTCGGCAGCAGAAAGTGCGTTGTTAACAGCCAACACGATGGTATCTTCCAGTTTAGTCTTATCCTGCATCATTTCTTCTGAGATGTGTACAGCAAGAATTTTACGGTTGGCATTACAGTCGACAGTTACGCCACCAGTTTGTTCTGTTACTGTAATAGATTCGAGTTTGGCCTTTAATTCTTCGGCCTTCTTCTTCATTTCGATTAATTGAGAAATATTTCCAAACATAGGTTCAAAATTACATCAAATTACTGATTTACACTTACTCAAATTTCAATTAAGACAAACCACTGATCACACCATTGTCGTCTATATGCATACCTTCAGAAGCAGGCACATCCGGCAATCCAGGCATGCGCATCATACTGCCCAAAATAGGGATGATGAAACCAGCACCTGCAGCAATTTCGAATTCGCGCACTGTGATATTAAAGCCTTTTGGTCGACCGATTTTCTTTTCGTTATCGGTAAAGGATTTTTGTGTTTTGGCCATACAGATGGGCAAGTGACCGAGACCAATCTTTTCAATTCTTCTCAAGTCGGACAAAGCTGTAGCAGTATATTCAACATCGTCTGCCCCATAGATGGTGGTAGCGATGGTTTTAATTTTTTCTTTCACGGGACTGTTCCAGTCGTACAAAGGTTTGAATTGGTTGTTACCGCTTTCTATTTCCGCCACAACAGCTTCTGCCAGTTGTTTGGTGCCATTACCCCCTTCGGCCCAGCCTCTGCTGAGCACGGCATTCACGCCCATATCGGCACATAGTTCCTGCAAGCGTTTCACTTCTTCATCCGAGTCGGTGATAAAGTGGTTGATGGCCACGATTGGATTGAGTCCGAAGCTTCTGGCATTTTCGATATGTTTTTGCAGATTTTCGAAACCTTTTTCTACTTTAGCTAAGTCGGGGGTATTGAGCTCCTCTGGCGCTGCACCACCATGGTGTCTGAGGGCTCTTATGGTAGCCACCAAAACCATGGCATGGGGTTGCAAACCGGCATAGCCACATTTGATGTTCATGAATTTTTCTGCACCTAAGTCGGCGCCAAAACCTGCTTCCGTTACCACATAATCCCCTAAAGACAGACCCATTTTAGTTGCCAGTATGGTATTGGTACCTTGGGCGATGTTGGCAAAAGGTCCGCCATGTAGAATAGCTGGATTACCTTCCAAAGTTTGCACCAGATTAGGTTTTACAGCATCTTTAAGCAGGATGGCCATAGCTTCCTGCACATTGAGTTCGCGGGCATAGACAGGTTGGTTATCGTAAGTAAAGCCTACGAGGATATTGCCAATTTTTTCTTTGAGATCGGATAAACTTTGCGACATACAGAGAATGGCCATGATTTCAGAAGCCGCTGTGATATTGAAACCATCTGAGCGCATAACGCCATTGGCTTTACCACCGATACCAATGATGATATCACGTAAACTGCGATCGTTCATATCAATAACCCTTTTCCAGATAACAGAGCGCGGATCAATTTTAACCGGGTGTTTAGGATTTCTGATCACATTATCTATGATAGCGGCCAAAAAATTATTGGCTTTTTCGACGGCGCTGAAATCACCAGTAAAGTGCAGATTAATATCTTCCATTGGCACGACCTGCGAATAGCCTCCACCGGCAGCACCGCCTTTGATACCAAAAACGGGACCGAGAGAAGGTTCTCTCAGCACCACTACAGAGCGTTTACCAATTTTATTGAGACCTTCGTTAAGTCCTATAGAAACAGTGGTTTTACCCTCCCCAGCCGGGGTTGGGGTTATAGCAGAAACTAGTATGAGTTTAGACTTTTTCACTTTCTCTGCATCGATGAGAGACAGCGGTAGTTTGGCCTTATAGCGACCATAGTATTCGAGCACAGATTCTGGAATTCCAATTTTTTCGGCTACCTCCTGAATGGGTAACATTTTAACGGATTGGGCAATGGCTATATCTGACATATTGTTATACTTATGTAACAATATTAAAGTATTTTATCGAAACTATATATTGATAATGCTCAGTAAACTCAAATTTTAAATCACTCATTTTCAGCAATTTAAAAAGATATTATATTTTTTTTAAGAATCTGCTGCAACCCTTCAGACACTCGTCGGTCAAACAGACAGAAAACAAAAAGATTGAAGGATTGCTAAAGGGCCCTTTAACAGTACACAAATCACAACACCAATTATTAAACACAAAAAAGTCATGAAAAACACATTTAAACTTCCGATCGCATTTATTGCCCTATTAGTATTTGCAGCTTCTTGTTCAAAAGAAGACAAGGCCATCAGTTCAGTATCACCAAGCAGCACCGAGCTTGTTTTACCTGAAGTAGATCAACTTGGTGTACAAGCCGACGAAGCCTTCATCAACACAGAGATCAATGGAGGAACAGAAACAGAAGATTTCGCCATTACCAACGATGGTATACCTGATCAGTATATGGTAACAGCCTCAACTGCTGACGAGATTACCACTACCAAACGCGATGGCAACGCCCGCCGTATGAGAGCATGCTTAAGCGAACTGGAATTGAGTGGCGAACAGATTGCAAAAATCAGACGTGTCTTTGGCAACTACGAAGACTGCAATAAAAGCATCATTCACAGACACCGTGAAGCCATGAAAAACTTGACAGATTCTATGAATGTCAGACTCAGATATCTGGTAGCTGCGCTTAAAAATGGTCGCATTACCCGCGAGCAATTTGAAGTTAAAGTGAAAGAATTGCGCAGCAGTTTTAACTCACACAGACTGACAATTGCCGAAAAATCCAGAGCTGCTTTAAAAGAATGCTATACCAGAATGCTCAGAGGTCTCAACCAGATCTTAACAGAAAGACAGTGGAAAGCATTTGTCATCTGCTACAAACTCTAATATCAAATACAGAAAACACATAAAGAAAGCTTGCAATTATTGCAGGCTTTTTTTATGCCATCTTTTGACGTTTTGCAAAGAAAGGCATAAGAATCTGACTGAAGTCTTTGCGCACATCGGCTTCCACATAATCAATTTTATACTGGTTGCACTTCAGTCGCAATGAGGCATTGAATTCTTGAATCTGTTTTAAATATTGCGCTTTCACATCTTCAGGATACAGTTTCAACTCTTCACCAGTCTCGGCATCTACAAATTTATAAGGGCGGTTTTCAAAGTTAAATTTCAGTTCTGATTCGCCATCCACGATATGGAATAATATCACTTCATGTTTTCTGAACTTAAGGTGTTGCAGAGCATCAAAGATGTGAGAAGTATCTTCAGATGCATCAAACATATCACTAAAGATCACCACCAGACTTCGTCGGTGTATCTGTTCGGCAATCTGATTGAGGGCATCGGCCACATTGGTGGTGTTTTGCCTCGGTGTGCGCAGCAAAGCATTTTGAAGTTCGTTGATCAACAAGCGGTAATGCGATGAAGAAGAGCGCACATCTATGCTGCTTTCGATGGTCTGACTAAACTGAAACAGACCAAAAGCATCCCTTTGTTTCTTCATCAGGTTGGCCAATACAGCAGCTCCAATGGCAGCAAAACGAATTTTAGCTTTGCTATCTTCAGGGTAATACATGCTTGGTGATACATCCAGCAAGAGATGGCAACGCAGATTGGTTTCTTCGTCGAAGCGTTTAACAAAGAGTTTGTCGGTGCGACCAAAGAGCTTCCAGTCGATGTTCTTGGTAGATTCGCCGGTATTGTACAAGCGGTGTTCGGCAAACTCTACCGAGAAGCCGTGAAAGGGACTTTTATGCATGCCGGTAATAAACCCTTCCACTACCTGAGCTGCGAGCAGATCAAGGTTATCAAATGAAACGGCTATTTCCTGGAGGTTCATGCTTAGTTAAACAAAGTTTGTTTGGCTTTTCGTAGCAGTGGCGAGAGATATATATCCCCGTCTGGAATGTCTACAGAACGCAAGAAATCGGCAATAAATTGCTCTATCACATCTGAACTTTTAGAAGGTCTTCTAAACTCAATGGCTTTGCAGGCGGTCAACATTTCAATGGCAAGCACTTGTTCGACATTTTCGCAGACTCTGTAAAGTTTGGTAGCGGCATTGGCGCCCATGCTGACATGGTCTTCCTGACCGTTACTGCTAACGATAGAATCGACACTGGCAGGCGTACACAATTGTTTATTTTGAGAAACGATACCGGCAGCGGTGTATTGAGCAATCATGAAACCACTTTCCAAACCGGCGTCTTTGGCCAGAAATGGCGGCAATCCACGTTCGCCAGAGATGAGTTTGTAGATACGTCTTTCAGATATATTGGCGAGTTCTGCCAGAGCAATAGCTGCGAAATCCATACTCAGAGCAAGTGTTTGTCCGTGAAAATTTCCACCACTGATGACCATATCATCATCCGGAAAAATATTTGGATTATCGGTCACTGCATTCAACTCCATCGACATGATGTTGTTGACATAACTGAGAGCATCCAAACTGGCGCCATGCACTTGCGAAATACAGCGGAAGGAATATGGATCTTGCACCTGCGTTTTCTTAGCATAATGGATTTGCGAACCCACTAACAATTGCTGAATAGAAGCAGCGGCTTGTTGTTGACCGGTTTGATTTCTGATCAGGTGGGTATGTGGCAGAAATGGCTCCGGACGGGCATCGAAAGCTTCTATGCTCACTGCTGCAATTTTAGAAACGGTTTCTGAAATCGCTTCGGCCTTTATTTGACACATGATGCCATAGGCAGACATAAATTGTGTGCCATTAATGAGTGCTAGTCCTTC
>JACCDH010252445.1_pt1 | contig 13306 bp, 9 predicted proteins | sample 7442481 | NCBI WGS metagenome assembly JACCDH01 (sample SAMN15323433, study PRJNA562643) | freshwater metagenome | isolation source: river surface water | place: USA:Blue River Watershed | collected 2017-08-15
ATGAGCATACCTTCGTACCCAATTCATCCACAGCCCTCTTTCGCCTCATCGAGATGCTGATAAAAATCATCGGCAATGAACGTCAGAACCCACCTTGATAAGTGAACACTGATTAGGATGACCCATGAACCCAAAATGCAATCACATCCTTGCGGCTTTGAGCGAGTCCATGTTCCAGCGCTTGCTGCCCAAGCTTGGGTTGGTGTCCCTCTCCAAAAATCAGGTTTTGTATGAAGAGGGAGGCGGGCAACAAGGGGCTTACTTTCCCATCAACGCCACGCTTGCCCTGCAAAATCATGGGGCAGATGACTTCATCAACGACGTTGCGCTCGTGGGCCATCACAGCATGACCATGGCGGGCAAGTGCTGTAGTCTCGTGAGTTTTGATCGCACCATCGTGCGTCTGCCCGGTTTGGCTTATCGAATGGGCATCGAAGAATTTGTCGCCACGGTTCGTGAGGATGCGCCTACCCTGATGCAACTGCACGAACTGACCCAGCATCGCATGAAGCAGATGGCAAAAAATATCGCGTGCGCCAGCCACCACTCTGCGGAACAAAGGATTGCCCGGCTTTTGCTGGAATTGATGGACCTGACATCCCTGCATGACATTGATCTCACCCACCAGGAAGTCGCCGACAGCATCGGGGTCCGGCGCGAGTCGGTGAGCATCCACCTCAAAGAACTGGAGCGAGAACAGGCCATCGAAATTCATCGCGGGAAAATTTGCGAACTGGATCACCACCGGATTCATCATCACAGTTGCGGGTGTTACCAAGGGCTTGAAAACCAACACCCCAAAAACACGGCACTGCTGGCCGTGCATTGATCCTCAACTCACCTGAACCACCGGTCTTCGGTTTTTTTCAGGGCGCTGCAACAGCCAGCTTGATCCAACTCACGATCTGATCGGCTGCAACCGCTGGGGTGGTCAGGTGATTGGCCGAGACCTCCAGGTACTGGCTCTTGGGGTTGGGCGGCAATTTGTCGAACACGTAGGCTCGCCCCTCACGGATCAGGTAATCCTTATCGCCAATGACCCACAACACCGGGATGTGCGCCGGGATCTTGCCCGCCGTCATCGCCATTTCTGCATCTGAGTCGGGCTCGAAATACGACAGGTAGTCACGCGGCGTCATCCAGACCACATTGCGCCGCCCCTGGTTGATGTCGGTCAGCGCTTGTTTTTTATCGCCGTTGCCGGCTTCCATCTCTTTGCGGGCGTACTCCACGCCCTCCTTCACGGCACACATCCTGATGGGCGAAAACGGAATGCAAAGGCTGTAGTAGTAAGGGATGTGGCCAGGCGCGAGCAAGGCAATCGCAGCGACGTCGGCGTGCCGCGCTGCATAGCTCATGGCTGCGGGGCTGCCCAGGCTGTGCCCCATCAAGACCACCTGGGTGGCACCGGCTTCTTTGGCTTTGGCGACATGGAGTTTGATCTCGTCCATGGCCTTGGCCCAGTTGCCATCGATGAAGCGATTGAAAGACCAAGGCATTTCGGGTTTGATGACCACCATCCCCGCCTCTTGCAACTTCTTGTGCAGCACATCGAGGCTGGAATCCCTGGGACCACCGCCTTGTTTGCCATGCATAAGGACCACGCCCAGCTTGTCCTGCGCCAGGGCCAGACTGGACGTAAGCAGCAAGCCCCAACAGAGAATGAAAGTGCGGATCTTCATGGGGCGTTCGCCAAACCTTCGGTCACCTGAACCACTGGTCTTCGGTTTTTTCGTAAAAAAAGCCCGCAATCAAACCGATCAAACCGCAGATCACCATGGGGATGATGGACTTGATGTCAAAAATGCTGGTGGCGATGGCGGCGATGACGACACCAATGATCAAGCCAATGGCGGCTTTAAACAGCTTGTCCAGCAATGGCGAAAAAAACCCCAGCACTGCGCCCGCCACCGCGCCGAGCAATACCCCTTTGATGGAATGCTCCGGGAACCAGGGAAAAGTGGACAGCAAACCAAACCATGCCGCAAGCGCCAATGCGATGGCACCCATCACAGCACCGGCTTCGCTGACGATGCTGGGGTCAAAGGGTTCGGTGACCACCGTTCGCTTTTCAGCCCCGCAATGCCCACAGACGATGGCATCGCTGGGGATGCTGAAGCGGCAATAAGGACATTTCTGACTCATGCGTTCACTCCACAATCCGTCGAGGCTAACGCATTTCTTTTTGATCAGGAATTAGCCCATGGCAAAAATGAAATGCTGTCTACTTCTTGAGTAGCATTCAGACCACCAAGCAACACTTAATGGTTGAACAAGAGCTTTGAAGTCAAAGACCAGGCTTACTCTGCGCGATTGACCTGGATGGGAATGTCCTTGAGGCCCACTGCGTCAGAGATGTCTTTGAAAAGCAATTCATAAACCTTTGGATCAGCGTGCTTCACGATCTTCATCCCCCTAGGGCCATCATGAGCAAAACTCTGGGCGTAAATTCGAACTTGAATCTTGTTGTCAGCGAGATTCACGCCTTCCAGCCTGAAAGACGTTCTCATAAAGCCTCGATTGTTCAAAGAGGCAGTGTCATATTCACTACATTGAAATACGCCTTGACGATCAAAGAGTTTCGGATCACCATAAAAATGTCCGCCTCTAGATTTGCAGGCTTCTTTCATCCCCGCCAAAAATTCCGTTGCCGCGATCTCATAAATCCGGCTTTGCATGACACGCATCTCAAGAATGGTTGGCTCATTCGCTTTGGCAAAAGGCATCAGTAAGAACATGCCGCAAGCCATGCCCCATAACTTCAATGTGTACTTCATGATGGTGATCTCCCAAAAAAACTTCAACGACTTTTCTTGAACACAAAATCCCCAACCAGGCTGGAGTTGTCCCAGGGGACTTGTTCATTCTTGGTGTCCTCAAGGACAAGTCGGCGTACCTCTTTGAACATGAGCTCAATGGGCACATCCGGGGTCTGGATCGCCCGCAACAGGTTTTTGGTGAAGGGGCTGTTGCGCTGCCCTTTTGCACCATCCATCGCCACCTTGCCGGGGGCGGTGGCAAAGGCGATGAAGGTGCCCGTGGGCGCATCCATGCGGGCCAGGCCACGGCTGGATGAGCGCCATCCGCGCGCGAGATCGTTATTGCGGCAGGCATCCAGGATCACGATGTTGATGCGCTGACGATTGGTGCCCTTGATGTTTTCGAGCATGTCCAGCCAGCGCCCGGCGTCGTAGGCCTGGTCTTCCAACTCGAACTCGTGCTTGATGTCGGCCGAGACCGGGAGCAGGTAGTTGCGCCCCCTGGCCTCAATGCCATGCCCCGCAAAGAAGATCAATGCCACGTCACTGGTGGCGACATCGTAGGCGAATTGCCGGGTGGCATTGCGCATCTGCGCCATGGTGGCGTCTCGCAGGAGTGTGGTCTTGAAGCCAAGGCTCTTGAGTGCAGCGTCAAGGTCAGAGGCATCGTTCACAGGGTTGTCCAGCGGGTTGTAAGCGTACTTGGCATTGCCGACGATCAAGGCCACGCGGCGTTCGTTGCGGCTTGCCACCACGGGCGAATGACGAAGGGTGAGCTCATTACGCTCAACTGGCTCACTGGCTTTGTTTTGGATGACTGGTGCCAATGTCTGTAGCGAATCAGTTGCATTTTTGGGATCAAGGATACGAGCCAGCTCATCCTTAGTAAAAATTTGAAAGATTCGCATCACCCGGTTAACACCTGAGACCTTACTGGCGACCTCGACAACTCGGGCAGACTCGTCTTTCGTGATTGGCCCCAAGAGATAAAGCGATCCTCTATTCGCGATCAATTTGAGAGCAAACAGAGATGGGGTGTCAGAATCAATCAAAGCTGCTTTGACTCTTCCAGCCAAGAGCATGTCATTGGCTTGTTGCCCCACTGGCATCACGGGGCTGAATACAAGTTCATTGATGACCATCTCAACATTCGCAAGCTTGGAAACGGTTTCCTCCGCCAACTTTTTGGTGGCTTCGTCTGGAACCTCACCAGTGAGCAAAACTCTGCGGTTGTAGGCTGTTGCCACAACTCGGGATCGGTCGTCCAAGGCAGATCTGAGCCACCTGCTGGCTAGTAACTCAATGTTTTCATCCTCACGCTTGATCTGTGCAATGGGTCTGAATTTCGCTTCGACTTGGGCAGGCCCAGGTGCGGGTTTGATTGCAAAAGTGGTTTCATCCAAGTTGAATGGAAAGCGACGGATATCGATTGCAAATGACTGCTCTAGCTTGCCATCAACCCACCTGCCAGATTGCAGGACTGAGCCATTGCGTTGATATCGTATGCCCTGACCGTTGAGCTTATCGTCCGACCATTCACCAACATCTCTAATTCCGTCAGCCCAGATATAAATTCCCAGACCTTTGCGTTTGCCTTCTGTGAATTCGCCAGCGAATTTCTCTCCAGTCGGCGATGTTTGAGTACCCTGACCATGACGTTTGCCATTCTTATATTGACCGACGTATTGAGCCCCATTTGGAAATGTTCTAGTGCCTTGGCCGGTGATGCTGTCGTCTTTGAATTCCCCTACGTACTGTTCACCATCTGACCATGTGTAGGTGCCTTGCCCATGGAATTTGTCATTCTTGAATTCACCAACATAAGTCCACTCGGCTCCGTCCGAGTTCGTTCCCTTCATCCCCCCAAAGCACATGTGCAAAATTCCAGAGAGCGGACATGGAGGAAGCGAAGACTGAGCCAGGGCAGTCAGCGGCACCAATAAGAAAACAAGACGAAACAGATACTGCATTCTTGCAGTGTAATTTTTGGCAATCTGCCCATTAAATTGAGGCTTTTATCGACACCCGTGCGAGTCACCGACCATGGTCAAGCCATGGCGATGAGCAGCCCTACTTCGACCTGATCGCAGAAAGCACCAATGCGCCCCCGGTCAGGCTTCCATAATCCCAAGGCTGCTGCCGGTTGTTGGTGCGCTGCATGACCTTGGCCCTCACGGTTCTGAGCACCAAACTGATGTCCTCAGGGTCATTCAGATGCTCGAGCAATGCGCGTGTGAAGGGAGAATTTTTATCGTCCGCACCATCATCAGCGGTTTGTCCATCCTTGGTGGCATAAGCAATCAGCGTGCCCTCAGACACGTTGATGGGCGCCAAACCCTTGCTCACGCCCCGCCCGGTCGAGGCGAGCAACGGGTTGTCACGGCAAGCGTCCAAGAACACCAACTTGGTTTTGCCGGGCAGATAACGCTCCACCACCATATCCAGAGAAACCGCTTGCAAGGGAGCTTGGGCCACCTCGTTGAGTTTCATGTCGGTGGGGATCATGTAGTTGGTTCCAGAAATCTGTACACCGTGACCCGCGTAATACATCAGCGTGAGGTCGGCCTTGGCTGCGGCTCGGTTGAACTCACTGAGCTCTTTGACCATAGACTCTCGTCCAGCGTTGATGACCTCTTTGACCTCAAAGCCCATGGCGCGAAGCTTGTCGGCGATTGCCTTGGCATCGTTGACAGGGTTGTCCAATTTGGCGCTTCCAGAATAGGCCGCATTGCCAATCACCAACGCATGAGCTGACTTGATGTTGGACACAGTGGACGATCTAGGCTGTGCGGGCTGTTGCCTCAAGGCATCCGCTTCGGCCTTGAGGCGAGTAATTTCCCCTTGCAGCCTGGCCTGCGCTTGGGCAATGGCCTGCTGCTGCTGGGAGCGCTGCTCTTCAAGACGCTGACGAAGGAGTTGGTTTTCATCCCGGTAGAGGATTTGCTCGACCTGATTTCGATCCACAGTGACGCTACTTTGTTGGGAAATGGCCTGCACTGGTACAGAGGGCAATGTGACAGTTGCCAATTGAAAAGAATTCTGTGGATTGGAGTCTGAAGGAAGACCTCTGACGCTGTAGCCACTGCCATCCACAACAACGGCCTTTAAACTGATCTCGCCAGTTGCCGAGACCTCAAAGTTTGGGGACACATTCAAAGTCCCGAGCGATGTGAACGCTGCTTTCCTCAGCTCTTGTGATGCATTTGCAAAGGCAAAAGCTCGTTTATCCAAGCCTTCAACTTGAGCGGACATCGTCAGAGTGCCTGTTTGCTGATCGAGCGTCACATCAGACATGGTGATGGATGGTTTGATGACATTGAGCGCGATCGCAATCAGTTCTTGCCGGCGAGAAGCAACTCCAGCCTCACGGACTGTCCTAAGCTTGTTGAATTCATTCACTCGCAGATTTCGATTCTCAACTTTTGCTTTGTATTCCGCCTGAATTTTGTCGATGGCCAATCGACGTTCGTTACGCGCTTTTTCTACACGGCTTTCGAATTCTTCATTTTTCTCCCAAGGCTCTTGCTTGATTGAAATTGCCGGGGGATAGTTCGGTGGCGGTATTTCTTCAAGACCAGCATCCGATAGGGTCAACCATTTTTTTAGCTCAGCACTTACAAATGCATTGATTCGATCCTTGATCGGTAGTTTTTTTAATCTCTCTTGGTTGAGCAGGCTCAAATCCACAATCAAATTGGCATCCTCTGGAAACGACTTGTTGGCGAGTCTGGTGTCAATTCCAAGGGTCCATGAATTTCCGTGTGAAATTGATTCCATCAGTGCAAATGGAACCCCCAGCATTTGAAATTCATGTCTTACGTTATCAGCTACTTTTTGACCAATGGCTAAATTGAATTCTTTGCCCGGCGTTCGAAATCCACTGCCAATGACAACCAACCGGTCTGACTCTTTGAGCTCATTTTTGATTTTTTTGATGTCACCCATCGATTGCCGGGTCGGCCTGAAATCTTCAGGGTTGATTTGAATCATCGAAAGGAGACTTCTCCCCTCTCCAATGATCCAAACGTAGGCAACCAGCTCTTCACAAAACTCTTTTTGACACCCAGATGCAGTCCGCCATTCGGAGGGAATTAAAGGCTGGACTGAGTCTATTTTTGCAATGATGTTTTGTTCTACAGTTTTTATTCTTGTTCGTAATTCAAGGATGGCCCTGCGTAGCTCATCGTCTGAACCAATCGAAAACACCGACGACTGTTCATTTCCAATAGACAGAAAAGGCCTCAATTCAACCCCGCAGGTTTTTTCCAGATTCAACGTCTGACGGCGCAGATTGACAATTGCAACTCGGGCATCCGCATCCCCAAAATCAAGGTTGGCTCGCCCCATGAACTTTTCGGGGTCAACTTCTAAAGCCTGTTTTTTTTCAGCGCACTTATTCATGTTCAATTCGTTGATGCGACTTCTTAATTCCAGGAGTGCCCTTCTGGCGCTGCTATCTTCTGCCGCATAGATAGCGACCGAGAAAATCAAATTCATGCCCAGGACAGCAAGAAATCGCATTGCAATGCGCTTGGATGAACTTGATGCAGGATTTCTCATGTAAATGATGAAGCAAAAACTACTTGGCCGTTCGTTTGAACACGAAATCCCCAACCAGGCTGGAGTTGTCCCAGGGGATCTGCTCCCCTTTGGTCTCTTCCATCACGTTGCGTCGCACCAACTTGAACACCTGTTCGATGGGTAGATCAGGCTGGCGCATGACCTGGAGGAGGTGCTTGGTATAGGGGCTATTTCTTCCCGTGCCATCTGAGGCCACTTTGCCCGGAGCTGTGGCAAACGAAATGAAGGTGCCACCAGGTGCGTCCATGCGTGCCAAGCCATACCCCACTGATCTCCAGCTTCTTTGGAGATCGTTGTTGCGACAAGCATCCACCAAAAGGATGTTGACGCGCTTGTTGTTAGGGCCACGAATGGCGTCCATCATCTCGGTGAACTGACTGGCATCAAAGGCTTGGTCACTCACCTCGTACTCTCGTTTGATGTCCGCATTGACGGGAATGAGGTAATTGCGGCCTTTGACTTCAACGCCGTGGCCAGAGTAATAGACCAAGCCCACGTCACTGGACGCCAGCCTGTCTGCAAAACGGCGCGTGGCATCCCGCATTTGGGCGAGTGTGGCGTTATTGATTTCGATGACTTCAAAGCCTACAGATCGCAAAGCACGTGCCATGTCGTTGGCATCATTCACAGGGTTGGGCAGTGGGTTGACGGCGTACTTTGCATTGCCAATGACCAAAGCAGTTCGGCGCTCAGCTCGACCCATCACGGGTGAATTGGGTTGAACGATTTGACTTTCAACTGCCTTTTGCTCGAGTTCGAGGGCTTCTCTTTTGCGTCTTTGCTCTTGCTCAAGCAGGAGTTTTTGCGATGCCTCCTCGAGCAAGCTTGAATTTGCTTCAGACCCCATCCGTCTGACACACCTTGTACCGCCGTAAGGTTTGCTGCGGCACGAATAGCCGCTTTGACAGTCCGAATCGACTTCACACTCCATGTCAGTGGCTTTGATGAGTGGCTGCAAGGATGGTGTCGAGCTGTTGCCATCCACATCAACGATTCTTCTGCACCGAGTGCCCCCAAAGGGCGTACTGCGACATGAAAAGCCCTTAAGACAGTCGGTATCGTCTTGGCACTCCATCTTTGGCGAATTGGTGATCCTGTCAGTTGTCTGAGCAACTGAAACCACGGGCATCAGCAAGAAAAGAAGGCTGAGTAGAAACTGCATTTTGATCAGTTTAATGACACCTAATGGGCTTATCTCTGCACCCTGAAATAGAAGTCCCCACTCAGGCTGGTGTTCTCCCAAGGCGTCTGCTGGTTCTTGGTCTCGGCCTGCACGGACCGGCGCACCTCTTTGAACACCTGCTCGATGGGGATGTTGGGGATTTGCATGGCCCGCAGCAAATGCTTGGTGTAGGGGCTGTTGCGGTCTTTGGGGTCGCCGTCCGAAGCCACTTTGCCCGGCGAGGTGGAATAGGCAATGATGGTTCCCTTGGGCGCATCCATCTGCGCCAAGCCCCGCCCTGTGGATCGGAAGCTGCGCCCAAACGGGTCGTCGCGGCAGGCGTCCACCACCAGAATGTTCACGCCCTTGCCGGCGGTGTTCATCTTTTCCAGAATCAGCCCCGCATCCAAGCCTTGGTCGGCAATTTCGTCTTCGCGCTGGATGTCGGCGTTCACCGGGATGAGGTAGTTGCGCCCTTTGAGCTCCACGCCGTGGCCCGAGTAGTACACCAGCCCCACATCGCTGCTAATGAGTTGGTCGCCAAACTCGCGGATCTTGGCGCGCATCTGCGTGAGGTTGGCATTCCTGACATCGATCACCTGAAAGCCGCTGCGCTTCAAGGCGGCAGAGATGTCGTTGGCATCGTTCACCGGGTTGTTGAGCGGGCGCACCTTGTAGGCGCCATTGCCAATCACCAAGGCCAAGCGGCGTTCATTGCGACTCACTTGCCCAGGCTGCGCTTGAGCTTGAGTGGCATTTTGCAAAGCCACCTGAGCGGCCAAGCGCTCCTTCTCTGCCTTTTCTTGCACCAATTGCTCTTCAAGTTCGAGTTGGCGCTTACGGGCGGATTCAGCTTCAGCGACTAAGCGATCTCTTTCGCTTCTTGATGCGTCTGGCGCTGAATTTGCGGGGGTGATTTTGGGATACAAAGTGGCGACGCTGATGGGAATGCCATCTTTGAATTCACCCACTTTCTTGATTCCTGAAGGCCAGGTGTATGTCCCATACCCATTGGGCTTATCGTTCTTGAATTCGCCAGCGTATTTGACCCCGAATTCCATGGTCTCTCCAAAGCACATGTGCTTTATTCCCGAGTCAGGACAAGGCGGCAGAGCAGACTGCGCCTGTGATACCACCGGCACCAGCAGGAGAAGAAGGCTGAACAAGTACTGCATGAACCTAGTGTAATTAGTAGGTTGGCTCCCATCAATCGGCCCCAAACCAGCCTCCTCTCATAGAATGCGCCCGACTAGCCCTGCCGCCCATGAGCGGCCACCGCCTAGCCCGCTGTTTCGCCCCTTTGTTCCACCCGCTTCTTTTCGAGTTGTTGTGATGTTTGAAAGAGCGACAAGATCACCCCGGAGTGCTCTTGCCCGCCGCCAGCATCAACGATTTGAAAGCCCGCTCCCTGGCCTTTAGCCAACGGTGGGCTGACGCCTGCGACGAGGCCGCGCAAGCCAAGCCCTTCTGGCTGGACTTCCTCGAAATCTTCGGGCAAACCGACAAACGCCTTACCAACTTTGAACACCAGGTGCGCCGCCTGGGCGAGCGGCGCGGCTACATCGACCTCTTTTGGCCGGGCAAGCTGCTGGTGGAACACAAGTCCCTTGGCAAAGACCTCGACAAGGCCATGCACCAAGCCATGGGCTACCTGCACGGCCTCAGCAACGAAGAAATGCCCGAGCTGGTGGTGGTGTGCGACTTTGCGCGCTTTGAATGCCGCAACCTGCAAACCGGCGACACCCTGAGCTTTGAAACCCGCCACCTCTACAAACATGTGATGTGGTTTGGCACGCTCGCGGGCTTTCGGGCGCAAACCTTGAAGGCCGAAGACCCGGTGAACGTGAAAGCCGCCGAACGCATGGGGCGCTTGCACGACGCCCTCAAGCAAAGCGGCTACCAGGGGCACGAGCTCGAAGTGCTGCTGGTGCGGCTTTTGTTTTGCCTCTTTGCCGACGACACCAGCATCTTCTTCCCCGCGCAAAGCTTTGCCGACTTTGTGCGCGACGACACCCGCGCCGACGGCAGCGACCTGGGCTCGCGCTTGGCGCAACTCTTTCAGGTGCTCAATACGCCCGAGGCGCAACGCAGCCACAAGCTCGATGCCGCGCTGGCCGCTTTCCCCTACGTGAACGGCAAGCTGTTTGAAGAGCCCCTGCCCCTGGCCGACTTTGACACCGCCATGCGCCAAGCCCTGGTGGAGGCCAGCGTGCTGGACTGGTCGCAGATCAGCCCCGCCATTTTTGGCAGCTTGTTTCAAAGCATCATGAACGCCGAGGCACGCCGCAACCTGGGCGCGCACTACACCAGCGAGGCCAACATCCTCAAATTGATTGGCCCGTTGTTCCTCGACGAGCTGCGTGCCGAGTTCAAGCGCATAGAGCACCACCGCGACAAGCTGGGCGAATTCCACCAGCGGCTCGCGCAACTGCGCTTTTTAGACCCCGCCTGTGGCTGCGGCAACTTTTTGGTGATTTGCTACCGCGAGCTGCGCCTGCTGGAGCTGGAGGTGCTGCGCGCCATTCACAACTTAGGCCACCACCGAGGCCAACTGAGCGTGGACGTAGACACCTTGATCCGCGTGAACGTGCACCAGTTTCACGGCATCGAGATCGAGGAGTTCCCCGCGCAAATTGCCCAGGTGGCCTTGTGGCTGGTGGACCACCAAATGAACCTGCGCGTGAGCGAGGAATTTGGGCAAACCTTTGCCCGCATCCCGCTGGTGAACAGCCCGCACATCGTGCATGGCAATGCCTTGCAAGTGGACTGGGCCACGGTGCTGCCGCCCGAGCAGTGCGCGCATGTGCTGGGGAACCCGCCGTTTTTGGGCAAGACCTACCAAAGCCCGGCGCAAAAGGCCGACCTGGCTCGTGTGTTTCACGGCATGCATGGCGCTGGCGACTTGGACTTGGTATGCGCCTGGTACATCAAGGCCGCGCACTATGTGCAAGCGGCACACGCGAAAGGCTTGCCCCCGCCCCAATGTGCTTTTGTCAGCACCAACAGCATCACCCAGGGCGAACAGGTGCCCGTGCTGTGGGGCGAGATGCAGCGCTTGGGCATGGAGATCCGCTTTGCCCACCGCACATTTCAGTGGAACAACGAAGCCAGCGGCAAAGCTGCCGTGCACTGCGTGATCGTGGGCTTTGGCTTACCAAGTAAACAGCCCAAGACCTTGTTTGAGTATGAGGACATCAAGGGCGAAGCGCATGCGGTGAGCGCCAAACAGATCAATGCGTACTTGGTGGATGCGCCCACCGTGCTCATTCAAAAACGCCGCACCCCCATCACCGATGTCGCGCTCATGGTCAACGGCAGCAAGCCGACCGATGGAGGCCACCTCATTTTGAGTACCCAAGAGAAGGACGAACTGCTGGAGCTTGAACCCGCAGCCGCGCCCTGGATCAAGCGCTTTACGGGTGCAGATGAATTCATCAACCGGATTGATCGCTGGTGCCTGTGGTTGGTTGACTGCCCGCCTGATCAGTTGAAGGCCATGCCCCATGTGATGAAGCGCGTTCAGGCTGTCCAAAAAATGAGATCCGAAAGCAACGATAAAAATACACGAGCCGATGCGGCAATGCCAGCACGATTTCAAGAAGTTCGACAACCCCAAACCAACTACTTGCTGGTGCCCAGCGTTTCATCTGAACGCCGCGCGTATGTACCAATTGGGTTCATTCACTCATCAGTGATCGTGAGTAACCTTGTTTATGCAGTCCCCAACGCCACGCCCTATCACTTTGGCATCCTGACCAGCACCATGCACAACGCATGGATGCGCTACACATGCGGGCGACTAGAAAGCCGCTACCGCTACTCAGCCAGCATCGTCTACAACAACTTCCCCTGGCCAGAGCTGGCCAGCGACAAGCACCACGAAGCCATCGCCACCGCTGCTCAAGCCGTGCTGGATGCCCGAGCCAAATTCCCCGATGCGTCCCTGGCCGACCTCTACGACCCGTTGACCATGCCCCCTGCCCTGTTCAAAGCCCACCAGCAACTCGACACCGCCGTGGACAAAGCCTATGAGCCCAGCGGCGGCAAAAAGGAATGGCCCAACGACGCCGCCCGCGTCGCCTTTTTATTTGAGTTGTATGAAAAGAAAACCAGTGCGTTGATCACGTCAAACAAACCCAAAAGGAAAGCCAAATCATGCTGATCATCAAACCTTATGGACGCACTCGAACAGAAGACAACGAATCTTCAGGAAGACAACGCAAATTGGTTGGAAAGCAAATCCAATTACAAAGTGAGCCTGTTACCGTTATCGCAGAAAAAAATGAATTCTTGATGGCTCAGTGGATTTCGATCATTGACAAAATCATCAGCAAGTCACCCGTCAAACGAATCATCGAGGGCAAGATCAGACCCTGCATCGCCCCGACCCAAAGACAAGCAAGAGAACGCATTGGGCAGGCTGCGCTCAAGTTTCAACCTGCATTAAAAGAATTGGAAGCAAACTGGAAGGCCAAAATCCATGCCTACAAAATAACAAGAACTGTCTCAAGTGGCGATCCAAAGGACCGCATCAAGGGGCGAAGTTACGCAAAATTTGTCCCCCATGGCATTGAACCAGAGCAGATCACCACACAAATAGCAGAGGAGATTGCCAAAAAAATCCACGACCATCTGAATCACCACGCACTGAATTCAAAGGGTACTGGGGGAAAAGGCAAAGGCAGCATTGCGCATCAACTCGGTAGCATTGCCCAGAACGTACACCAAGCCGATAAAGAAAGCGGTCAAGAGCCATCTGAAGTTGAATGGCAGAAGTACTTTGATCATCACGATGTGGTGGCTG
>JACCDH010495440.1_pt1 | contig 13302 bp, 12 predicted proteins | sample 7442481 | NCBI WGS metagenome assembly JACCDH01 (sample SAMN15323433, study PRJNA562643) | freshwater metagenome | isolation source: river surface water | place: USA:Blue River Watershed | collected 2017-08-15
CGAGGAACAGGGCCACAGAGACGAGCGTATTCAGTTACGGTGAAACGCGGTAACCTCCACCCGGAGCAATTCCAAATAGGCATGCGATGACGTGGCTCGCCGAGCATGCGGGTAGGAAGCTTGAGCGCCGGGGCAATCCGGCGCCTAGAGGAATGACTGTCAGGGCCGCGCAAGCGGTCACACAGAATCCGGCCTATCGGTCTGCTTCACATTCTCTTGCTGATGATATGCGGTGGCGCTTTATGCAGTGGCGCTTTCAGTGGCTTTTGCTGTGGCGTTTGCTGTGGCGTTTGCTGTGGCGTTTTTTTGGGCGCTTGTTTATTCACCAGCGATCTCACTACCGCTTCCTGAAGATTCTGCTTGGCTGATCATCCAGCTGCACGATCCAGTCGGCGATTCTGCGCACCATTTCCGGTTTTGGCAGACGATCGAATTCTTCGTATTTCGACAGCGCAGAGGCGCTGATGCCCAGCTGCTCGGCGACCTCCTTGTTTCGCATGCCACGCGCCTGTCGCAGCTGTTTCAGCTGCAGCATCGTGTTCCGGGTGTCTTCAGGGATCTCGAGTAGCATGGTCTGCCTCCTTGCAGGATAAACACTGCCGCAAGAAAAGAGTACTCCTGCCACCACATCAAAAGGGTCGATGCAGCACCGGTTTGCCCGGCTATTCAATCCACGCGCACCGGGGTAAGCCTTTGGTCTTCATGGTAGGCGTAATGAATACGGAGAAAGAATCCCCGATGGTTTGCCCCCAAACTGGTTGCAAAAGCTATTGTGCGAGCATGATTCATAGCGAGCCATGACAAGAGCACCACGGGCTTCACCATGTGCTTACGCGACGTTGCCGTCAGATGAAGCTGATCGAGCGCAGCTTCAGGCAAAATGCGCCCGCTTGCCGATTCGCGATCATCAGCCCGATCTGCTGTATCTGAGCGCCGGAAGTCAGCGGCGGTGCCGTCACCGCCCGGCCGCGAAACATGGGCATGAACTGATCCAGCCCGAGGTCGATGTCCATCCATTGATGAGAAGCAGGCAGAAAATCAGCCTGATAGCTGATGCCATCGAAGGTATCGTCCGTGCGCAGCGCGAGTTTGTACATGTGGCCATCGCCGAGCGCGTGCAGGCGGATTTGTCGGCATTGTGTCGAAGGCCGCTGACGCAGCCGGTGCCTGACGGAGGCGAAGCCTCCGTTGTTTTCCAGCGAGACCATGCCTTCGAAGCGCGCGACACCCTCGGCATCGAGCGCAAAGCGGCTTTGCGACAGGCCACCCATCACACCATCGTTGACGGGTGCCCAGTCGCCGGTGTGGCCGGGTTCGGTGACATTCAGGTGCAGGCTCATGTTGCCAGTGTAGCCGGCGGCTGGGCTTGCCGCCGCGACGTGACTTTTATCAGAAAAAACCTTTCTCCTTCGAAATACATGTCGCTCAGACAGCAATTTCATGCTGAGTCTGCAATGAATCATGCACGCAAGGCACAAAACACATGTGTATTACTAAAGTTCTACTTTCAGTAACAGCGCTAAGTCCTTCATTTTTCGAGCCTATTCGATGCTCAATCCGCTTCAACAAGTGACGCTAAGTCCTTGACTTCATTGAAAAAAACCTGTGTTTCACCCGGTGATATTCCTTGACCGAAAATTCTCCATCCTCTAAAGTGGGCGATAGTGTGAAAAAGTGTTTTTTTGTGGGGGGAAAATTTTCATTTCTTCCAACATTGCGGCGCTTGCGGTTCCAGTGGTGTTCACTAATTTTTAACGACAGGGGAGAGAGCCTCGGTGTATCAGGGTGCGTCTGCAATGAGCATGGATGCGAAGGGTCGGGTATCGATACCTGCCCGGCATCGTGACGCGCTGTCGGTGCAGTGCGAGGGGCGCGTCACGCTCACGCGCCATCCCCATGGCTGTCTTCTGTTGTTCCCACGTCCTGTCTGGGAAATCCATCGCGAGCAGATCGCGGCATGGCCGATGTCGGCACGCGCCTGGCAGCGCATCTTTCTTGGCAATGCCTCGGATGTGGAGATGGATGGCGCTGGCCGCATTCTGATCTCTCCCGAGCTTCGCAATACCGCAGGACTGACGCGCGACGTGATGCTGCTCGGCATGGGCAGTCACTTCGAGATCTGGGACGCAGCAAAACTGGACGAGAGCGAATCGCAGGCGATTGCCGAAGGCATGCCTGATGTGTTGAACAATTTTTCCTTCTGACGGCAGCTGATGAATCAACCGACGGTGCCCGAGTATTCGCACCGAACCGTGCTGCTGGAAGAGGCCGTGGAGGCGCTGGCGATTGCCGATGCGCGCCGCGATGGCATGTATGTCGATGGCACCTTCGGACGGGGCGGGCACAGCCGCCGCATTCTGTCGGCGCTGTCGGAACGCGGACGACTGGTCGCCTTCGACAAGGATCCGCAGGCGATAGCGGTGGCGCAGCAGCTCGCGCGCGAGGATGCCCGGTTTTCGATCGTGCATGACAGCTTCGCAACGATGGATGCAGCGCTCACTGAGATGGGCGTAGAAAAAATTGATGGCGTGCTGCTGGATCTTGGCCTGTCCTCTCCCCAGGTCGATCAGGCGGCGCGCGGCTTCAGTTTCCGGGCTGACGGCCCGCTGGACATGCGCATGGACACCACGCGTGGCATGTCGGCGGCTGAGTGGCTGGCCAACGAGACGCAGGACAACCTCGAGAAAGTGATTCGCGACTATGGGGAAGAACGGTTTGCTTTTCAGATTGCAAAGGCGATTGTTGCTCGCCGGGCGGTCGAGCCCATTGTCGGCACGCGAGACCTCGCCGCGATCGTGGCTGGCGCCGTCAAGACCCGTGAGCAAGGGAAGGACCCGGCCACCCGGACTTTTCAGGCTATACGGATTCACGTCAATAAGGAACTTGAGGAACTGGAAACAGGTTTAGCGCAGGCATACGGCCGGCTCGCGCCGTACGGGAGAATGGTGGTGATCAGTTTTCATTCGCTTGAAGATCGCATCGTCAAGCGGTTCATGGCCGGCAAGGCCAGTGTGCCGCAGCCCGACCGTCGGCTGCCGATTCGTGCCGCCGACCTGCCGCAGCCCGAAATGAAGCTGCTTGCGCGCACAAAGCCCGGCGAGACCGAGATCGCCGCCAACCCCCGCGCGCGCTCTGCGGTGATGCGCAGCGCGATGCGTGTGCCTGCGGGAGCGCAGCCATGAGCAATCGCGCGCTCCTGCCGCTGGTCGCCTTGCTGGTGGCCTGTTCGCTGCTGCTGGTGAACTCCCAGTTTCATGCGCGCCGGCTGTTCATCGAGCTCGAGCGCGCACAGCTGCGCCAGAAAGAGCTGGAAACCGAATGGGCGCAGCTGCAGCTGGAGCAATCGCTGCTGGCCAAACATGCACGCATCGACAGCATGGCGCGCACCTCGCTGAATATGGCGCCGCCCGGTCCGGGCCGCACCCAGTACATGAAGTACATGACGCTGGGAGGCCGGTAGTGCGCGCGCCCAGCAGAAAGGCAGCCGGACGCGGCGTGGCTTTCGCCGCCAGCCCAGTGCTCGCCGTCAAGCTGCCCGCATGGCGCTCACGTCTGGCGCTGTTCCTGCTTTTTGCCGCTTTCGTTGCACTGGCCGTGCGTGCCTTCTGGCTGCAAGCGCTGTCCACCGACTTCCTGCAGAAAAAAGGTGAATCGCGCTATGCGCGCACGCTTGAATTGCCTGCAGTGCGGGGCAAGATACTTGATCGCAGCGGCGAGGTCATGGCGTCTTCCCTGCCGGTGAAAGCCATCTGGGCGATTCCCGACAGCGTCGAGGCGCCTCCTGAAAAACTGCGTCAGCTCGCGCAATTGCTCGATATCGCGTATCCGGAATTGAAAAAGAAACTGGAATCCGACACCAGCTTCGTCTATCTGAAGCGGCAGGTCGAGAACGATATTGCCGATAAAGTGATCGCCCTCGACATTCCCGGCGTGCACACCAAAAAAGAGTACAAACGCTTCTATCCTGCCGGTCATGTGGCCGCCCATGTGCTGGGCTTCACCAATGTCGAAGACAAGGGGCAGGAGGGCATGGAGCTCGCGCACCAGCAGACGCTGGGCGGAGTGACCGGCAGTCGCCGCGTGATTCGCGACCGTCTGGGCCGCGTCGTGGATGACATTGCGCTGCTGCGTGAACCTCAGGATGGCCGCGATCTCACACTCTCTATCGACAGCAAGATCCAATACATTGCCTTCACGCAGCTGCAGCAGGCCGTCGAGCAGCACAAGGCCAAGGCCGGCGGCATTGTCGTGCTCGACGTGAAAACCGGCGAGGTGCTCGCGCTGGCCAACATGCCGACCTATAACCCGAACAGCCGCGCCGGACTGACGGGCGCGCAGCTGCGCAACCGCGTGTTCACCGATACCTACGAGCCCGGCTCCACATTGAAGCCTTTCACGGTCGCGCTGGCGATGGAGAAAGGACTGGTCTCGCCGACGACGATGCTTGATACGCCGAACAAGCTGACCATCGGCCCGTCCACGATCGGTGATTCGCATCCGCACGCGGGCTCATTGTCAGTCTCGCAGATCATTCAGCAATCCTCCAACGTCGGCACCGTGCGCATGGCGCAAAAGCTGGAGCCGCGACAGATGTGGGACATGTTCTCCTCGGTGGGCTTTGGTCAGCAGCCGCGCTTCGGCTTTCCGGGTGCCGTTGCCGGCCGGATGCGCCCGTACAAGACCTGGCGGCCGATCGAGCAGGCGACGATGAGCTATGGTCACGGCATTTCCGTGTCGCTGATACAAGTCGCGCGCTCGTACATGATCTTTGCGCGCAACGGCGAAATGATTCCGCTGTCGTTCCAGAAAGTGACTCAGCTGCCGCAGCCGCAGCGCGTGATCAGCGAAAAGACCGCGGTCCAGATGCGCGAGATGATGGAGCTGGTGGTCGGCCCCGGCGGCACCGCGCCACAGGCGCAGGTGCGAGGCTATCGCGTGGCCGGCAAGACCGGCACCGCGCACAAGCTGGAGAACGGTCATTACGTCAACAAGTACGTTGCCTCCTTCGTCGGTCTCGCGCCGGCATCTGATCCTCGCATCATCATCGCGGTGATGATCGACGAGCCGAGCGCTGGCAAACATTTCGGCGGTCTGGTTGCGGCTCCCGTATTTGCGAGCGTCGCTGCCAGCACCCTGCGCTCTCTGAACGTGACGCCGGATGCGAGCGTCACCAACGTCATCATGCCGGCCGAGCCGGTGGCGGAGAGCATGTGATGGCCGCCGCCGTCTTCGAGGCCGCAGACGTGAGCCGCTGGCTGAGCGATGTCGCGCCGTCGGCGCAGCTGACGCTCGACTCGCGCCGTGTGCAGCGCGGCGACGTGTTCCTTGCCTGTCCCGGCGAGAGCGGCGATGGCCGCGATTACATCGCGCAGGCCATCGAGGCCGGCGCGCGCGCGGTCTTGTTCGATACGGCCGGCGGCTTCGAGTGGAAATCCGAATGGGCCGTCGAGCATTGCGGCGTGCCGGGACTTGCCGCCAGTGCCGGACGTATTGCCCATGACTGGTATGGCAAGCCCGACAGTGACCTGTTCAGCGTCGCCGTGACCGGCACCAATGGCAAGACCTCTTGCACCCAATGGCTCGGGCAGGCGCTGTCGCGCGACGGCCTGCCAACCTGTGTGATAGGCACGCTCGGCGTCGGCCTGTACCGTCATGGCGAAAGCAGCGAATTCCACGCGACGGGCTTCACCACGCCGGACGGCGTGCAGCTCGCACGCCAGTTGTCAGTGCAGCGCAACAGCGGCGCGAAGGCGCTTGCCATCGAAGCGTCATCGATCGGGCTGGTGCAGGGCAGGCTGGACGAGATTCATGTCGATGTCGCCGTGCTGACGAATTTCACGCGCGACCATCTGGATTTCCACGGCGACATGGCGGCTTATGAGTCAGCCAAGGCAACGCTGTTCGACTGGCCGGGCCTGCAGCATGCGGTGATCAATCTGGATGATCCGATGGGCATGCGCCGGCTGCCGCAGCTGCGCGCGCGCCAGCCGCGCGTGGAGGTGATCGGCTACACGACCGAGGGCGCGGCCGTGCCGGACGTCGCGGTGCTGTCTGCGTCCGACATCCGCATCAGCCAGCACGGTGCCAGCTTTCATCTGTCCTCGCCGTTTGGCAGCGGGGCGGTGCGCACGCATCTGATCGGCCGCTTCAATGTCAGTAATGTGCTCGCGATTGCCGGCGTGCTGTTTGCGCGCGGACTGGCATGGAACAGCGTGGTTCGCCATCTTGAATCGCTGGTCGCGGTGCCGGGGCGCATGCAGCAACTGGGCGGACAGGACGGCCCGCTGGCCGTGATCGATTATGCGCACACACCGGATGCGCTGGAGAAGGCCCTGCAGACGCTGAGGCAGGTCGCAGACGCGCGCCATGGTCAGCTGTGGTGCGTGTTCGGCTGCGGCGGCGATCGCGACCCCGGCAAGCGTTCGCAAATGGGTTCGGCGGCGCTCGCAGCGGATCATCTGGTGATCACCAGCGACAATCCGCGCAGCGAAGATCCCTCGGCCATCATCGCGCAGATACTCGCCGGCACCGGCGATCTGGGTGCTGCGCGCTTGCAGGTGATCGAGGATCGCGCGAATGCGATCCTGTCAGCGATACGCCACGCAGGCAAGCATGATGTGGTGCTCGTGGCCGGCAAGGGTCACGAGGATTATCAGGAAATCAAAGGCAGAAAGCTCGCGTTTCGAGATGCCGATCATGCCGCGCTGGCGCTGGCCACGCGCGCCACACGTTACGGAGGCCACTGATGCGCGCGAGCCTCTCTGATCTGCTGAACGTGCTGCCCGGCGCGCGCCTGACGGCGAATGCTGTTGTCGATGGCGTATCCACCAACAGCAAGGCCGTCGCCCACGGCAATCTGTTCGTCGCGCTGCGCGGCGAGCGTTTCGATGCGCATGACTTCCTGCAGGAAGTTGCAGCGCAAGGCGCGGCCGCGGTTGTGGTCGAGCGCGTACCAGAGGGCTGTGCGCTGCCTGCGCTGGTGGTGAATGACACCCGCCATGCGCTGGGTCAGATCGCGAATTTCTGGCGCAGACAGTTTGATATCCCCGTCATCGGCGTCACTGGCAGCAACGGCAAGACCACGGTCAAGGAAATGATTGCATCGATTCTCGCGGCCGCTTTCGGCGAGGGTCACTATCTGTCCACGCGAGGCAACCTGAACAATGAAATCGGAGTGCCGCTGACCCTGTTCCGGCTGGAACACGCGCATCGCGCAGCCGTGATCGAGATGGGCATGAACCATCCGGGCGAGATCGCGCGTCTGGCCGAGATCGCCGAGCCGACGGTGGGTCTGGTGAACAATGCGCAGCGGGAGCATCAGGAATTCATGGCCAGCGTCGCTGCGGTGGCCGAAGAAAATGGCGCCGTGATCCGCCGGCTGGATGACAAGGGCTGTGCCGTATTCCCTGCGGACGATGAATATGCGCCGCTCTGGCAGGGCTATGCCGGTCAGCGCGCTGTGATGAGCTTTGGTCTGGATCAGCGGGCTGCGGTGACTTGCCTGTGGCAGCCGCGCGATTTCGGCAGCGATCTGCAGATCAGTGCTGCGGGCAAGAGCATCAGGGTATCGCTGTCGGCGGCAGGAATTCACAATGTGCGCAATGCGCTCGCGGCCTGCGCGGCGACGCTCGCTATCGGCATCGATGCCGACAGCATCGCGCGCGGGCTGCAAGCCTTCACGCCGGTCGCCGGCCGCCTGCAGCGCAAGAATGCGCGCAACGGCGCACTGGTGATCGATGACACCTACAACGCCAACCCGGATTCCGTGCGCGCAGCCATTGATGTGCTGGCTTCTGCGCCGGCGCCGCGCACGCTGGTGCTGGGCGACATGGGCGAAGTCGGCAGTGAAGGCGTGGCTTTTCATAAAGAGATCGGCAGCTATGCACGCACGCGGCAGATCGATCAGTTATTTACCCTCGGCACACTGGCCCGCCATGCAAGCCTCGCCTTTGGCGGAGCGGCCCGGCATTTCGACACTATGGAAACACTCAATCAGGAGATCGCTGCCGTGCCATCGGCCGCCAGCGTGCTCGTCAAGGGATCACGCTTCATGAAGATGGAGCGTGTGGTCGAAATGCTTACCGGTGCCTCGGCGGGAGGTCATTGAGATGCTGCTCTGGCTAGCTCAGCAATTCCAGGACCAGCTCGGCGCGCTGCGGGTCTTCAACTTCATTACCTTCCGCGCTGTGTTTGCGACGCTGACAGCCCTGCTGATCGGCCTGCTCTCCGGCCCGGCGGTGATCCGCATGCTGACCACGCTGAAGGTCGGACAGGCGGTGCGCACCGATGGCCCGCAGACACATCTGGTGAAGTCCGGCACGCCCACCATGGGTGGCGCGCTGATCCTGATCGGGATCGGCGTGTCGACACTGCTGTGGGGCGACTGGAGCAATCGCTTCATCTGGCCGGTGCTGATCGTCACGCTGGGCTTCGGCGTGATCGGCTGGGTCGATGACTATCGCAAGGTGGTCTACAAAGATCCGAATGGCATGCGCTCGCGCGAGAAGTATTTCTGGCAATCGCTGATCGGTCTGCTGGCCGCGTTCTATCTGGCGTTTTCCGTCTCCGGGCCCACCAATACCAAGGTGTGGGAATTGTTCATCGCATGGGTGCAGTCCGGTTTTTCGATGGATCTGCCACCCAAGGCAGACCTGATCGTGCCTTTCTTCAAGACGATCAGCTATCCGCTCGGCGTCTGGGGCTTCATCGCACTGACTTATTTTGTGATCGTCGGCACCAGCAATGCAGTGAACCTCACTGACGGACTCGACGGGCTGGCCATCATGCCGACCGTGATGGTGGGCTCCGCTCTGGGCCTGTTTGCTTACCTGACCGGCAGCGCGACCTATGCGAAATACCTGCTGATACCGCACATTCCCGGCGCGGGTGAATTATTGATCTTCTGCGGCGCGATGGCGGGTGCGGGGCTGGCTTTCCTCTGGTTCAACGCCTATCCGGCACAGGTCTTCATGGGCGATGTCGGCGCGCTTGCGCTGGGCGGCGCTCTGGGAACGATTGCCGTCATCGTCCGGCAAGAGATCGTCCTTTTCATCATGGGTGGCGTGTTCGTGGTTGAGACCTTGTCGGTGATGCTGCAGGTCGCGTACTTCAAGTACACCAAGATGAAAACCGGCGTGGGCAAGCGTGTGCTGCTGATGGCGCCACTGCATCATCACTATGAACAAAAAGGCTGGAAGGAAACGCAGGTCGTCGTTCGTTTCTGGATCATCACCATGATGCTGGTGCTGGTCGGATTGTCGACGCTGAAGCTGCGTTAAAAATTTTGTCAGAAACACCTACAGGGATGGAAGCGCAGGGAATGAACTTCGCAGGCAAACACGCACTGGTGCTCGGACTCGGTGAATCGGGTCTGGCGATCGCGCACTGGCTTGCGCGCGCCGGTGCCCGGCTGCGCGTTGCCGACACGCGTCCCCTCCCGGAGCGTCTTGCCGGTCTGCGCGAATGTATGCCGACGGCAGAATTCATCGCCGGCGAATTTACGCCCGCGCTGCTGGAAGGTATCGATCTGGTGCTGCTGAGTCCCGGCCTGTCGCCCGACAAAGAGCTTGCCGCCGTGCTGCCCGCAGCTCGTGAAAAACAGATCCCGGTCTGGGGCGAGATCGAATTATTTGCGCAGGCTCTGGCCGCGCTGAAAGAAGAGCGCAACTATCAGCCCAAAGTGCTGGCGATCACCGGCACCAATGGCAAGACGACGGTCACCAGCCTGACGGGTCACCTGTGCCGAGCGGCCGGCCTGTCCGTCAAAGTGGCCGGCAACATCAGCCCCGCCGCGCTGGACGTGCTGCGCGACGCGCTGGAGCATGACAGCCTGCCTGATTGCTGGGTGCTGGAACTCTCCAGCTTCCAGCTATGGAGCACGCACACACTGGATGCCGATGCCGCCGTCGTGCTGAATATCACGCAAGATCATCTCGACTGGCATGGCGACATGGAGGCTTACGCCAGCGCCAAGGAGCGCATTTTTGGTGCGCATACGGTGCGCGTGCTGAATCGTGATGATGCGCGCGTGATGAAGATGGCCGGCAAGGACACGACCGTGGTCAGTTTCGGCACTGATGCGCCTGCCGAAGCCGATAGCCTCGGAATGACCGAGGAGCACGGCATGCGCTGGCTGATGCTGGCCGTCGGTGCCGATGAAGAAGGCGAGAAAAAACGGCGTGGCAAAGCGAAAGTGGAGACCGAGCTGTTCATGAACCGGCTGATGCCGGCAGATGCGCTGAAGATACGCGGGCTGCACAACGCAAGCAATGTGCTTGCCGCGCTGGCAATGTGCCGCGCGATCGATTTGCCGCTCGCGCCGCTGCTGCATGCCGCGCGCCAGTACAAGGGCGAGCCGCATCGCGTGGAGAGCGTCACCACGATCGCCGGCGTTGACTATGTGGACGATAGCAAGGGCACGAATGTGGGCGCTACCATCGCCGCGCTTGAGGGCCTGGGTGGCTTGCAAGCCGGCGAAGCGCCGCGTCTGGTACTGATTGCGGGCGGCGACGGCAAGGGACAGGATTTCGCGCCGCTGGCCGCTCCGGTCAAGCGCCATGCCAAAGCCGTGATGCTCATCGGGCGCGATGGTCCGGCAATACGCGAGGCGCTCTGCGACACCGGCGTGCCACTGGCCGATTGCTGGACACTGGAGCAGGCGGTCGAGCGCGCCGCAGAGATTGCGAAGCAAGGAGACATCGTGCTGTTGTCGCCGGCCTGCGCAAGCTTCGACATGTTCACCAATTACGCACATCGCGCGGAAGTATTCATCAATGCAGTGCGCGAGGTCGGTCTGTCACGCGGGGAGGTGAGCGCATGAAGCTCACACTGCCCTGGACCGGCGCGAACGAGTCGTCCGCCACGGATGCGCGGATCGGACAGCGTTCGAGCATGCTCGAATACGATCAGCCGCTGGTCTGGGTCACACTGTTGCTACTGCTGGGCGGCATGGTGATGGTGTATTCCGCATCCATCAGCCTGCCCGATTCGCCCAAGTACGCGAATTACAAGAACCACCATTTCCTGCTGCGGCAGGCGATGTTCGTGGGCATAGGCCTGCTGGCCGGCCTGTTTGCCTTCCGCGTGAAGATCGAACAATGGCAGAAAGCGGCACCGGCCTTGTTCATCATTTCGCTGGTGCTGATGGTGCTGGTGCTGATTCCCGGCATTGGCAAAGGCGTCAATGGCGCGCGCCGCTGGATAGGTTTTGGTGGTCTGAACCTGCAGCCGTCGGAACTTCTGAAGCTGATGATGGTCCTTTACGCGGCCGATTTCACGGTGCGCAAGCAGCAGTACATGCACAAGCTGACCAAGGGCTTCCTTCCGATGGCCATGGCGGTCGGATTTGTCGGCGGCCTGCTGCTGCTGCAGCCAGACCTGGGTGCGTTCGGCGTGATTGTCTGCATCGCCATGGGCATTCTGTTTTTGGGCGGCTTCAACATCGTCTGGTTCAGCGGCATCATCGGTGTGCTGGGCGCCGTGTTCTCGCTGGTGATTCTGCTTTCACCGTGGCGGCGCGAGCGCTTGCTCGCCTACATGGATCCGTGGGTAGAAGAAAACGCGCTCGGCAAGGCCTATCAATTGTCACATTCGCTGATCGCATTCGGCCGGGGTGAGCTGTTCGGCGTCGGTCTGGGTGGCAGCGTGGAAAAGCTGCATTACCTGCCCGAGGCGCATACCGATTTTCTGCTCGCAGTGATCGGCGAAGAACTCGGACTGGCCGGCGTACTGCTCGTGACTATCGCGTTCTACTGGATCGTGCGCCGCGCATTCGAGATCGGACGTCAGGCCATCGCCGTCGATCATGTATTCGCCGGACTGGTGGCCAAAGGCATAGGCATCTGGATCGGCGTGCAGGCTTTCATCAACATGGGCGTCAATCTCGGACTGCTGCCGACCAAAGGTCTGACCCTGCCGCTGATGAGTTATGGCGGCTCCGGGGTCGTCATTAACTGCATCGGGCTCGCCGTGCTGCTGCGTATTGACTACGAGAATAGGGTGCTGATGAGAGGGGGGCGTGCATGAGTCGCCTGCTCATCATGGCCGCCGGCACCGGTGGTCACATCTTTCCGGGGCTCGCGATCGCGGACACGATGCGCGCGCGCGGCTGGCAGGTGTCGTGGCTGGGCACCACGCGCGGCATGGAGGCGGACATCGTGCCGCGTCATGGCGTGGACTTCGATGCAATCGATTTCACTGGTCTGCGCGGCAAGGGTCTGCTGCATACGGTCACCGGTGCGATCAAGCTCGGCGTGAGTTTTTTCAGCTGTCTGTCGATACTCCTGCGCCGCAAGCCGGATGTCGTGCTCGGCATGGGCGGCTATGTGACTGTCCCTGGCGGCATCATGGCAAAGATGTGCGGCCTGCCGCTGGCGCTGGTGAACGCGGACGCTGCGCTGCTGATGTCGAACAAGGCGCTGCTGCCCTTCGCGAAAAAAGTGCTGTTCGGTTTTGCGACACAGGATGATGAACCGAATGCCAAGGTACAGGTCACCGGCAACCCGGTGAGACGCGCGATCCGCGAATTGCCGGCGCCGGCGCAACGCTATGCGGCGCGCACCGGCCCGCTGAACATTCTGGTCATCGGCGGCAGTCTGGGCGCAAAAGTATTGAACGACACCGTGCCGGCCGCACTGGCGCTGATCGATGAATCCGAGCGGCCGCAGGTAGTGCACCAGTCCGGCAAACAGCATATCGCTGCCTTGCGTGAACTGTATGCGCAGCACCGTGTGAATACCGAGGTCGTCGACTTCATTGATGACATGGCCGCCCGCTATGCGTGGGCCGATATCGTGATCTGCCGCGCGGGTGCGATCACCGTATCTGAACTGTGCGCGGCCGGCGTGGCGAGTGTGCTGGTGCCTTTCATCGCATCGACCACATCGCACCAGCGCGATAACGCGCGCTGGATGGCCGGTGCCGGTGCGGCCATTCATCAGCCCCAGACTGAACTTAACGTGGATGCGCTGGCATCCCTGATCAAGACACTGACACGCGAGCGCTGCCTGCACATGGCCGATGCCGCGTACCGGCACGGCAAGCGCGACGCGAATGAAGCGATTGCGCAGGTGCTGGAAACTTTGGGAAATAGATGAAACACAAGGTCAAACACATACACTTCGTGGGCCAAGCGGCGTGGTCGCGCTGCGTTCGTTCACAGGCGGCGAAGCCGGAGGCGACGAGGATGCACCACTGACATGAAACACAAGGTCAAACACATACACTTCGTGGGCCAAGCGGCGTGGTCGCGCTGCGTTCGTTCACAGGCGGCGAAGCCGGAGCCGACGAGGATGCACCACTGAC
>JACCDH010195347.1_pt1 | contig 13297 bp, 25 predicted proteins | sample 7442481 | NCBI WGS metagenome assembly JACCDH01 (sample SAMN15323433, study PRJNA562643) | freshwater metagenome | isolation source: river surface water | place: USA:Blue River Watershed | collected 2017-08-15
AAGCCCCGAGCATTCGCTGCCAGCTATGCTGCAGATCGTCTCAAGAGTTTAAAAGTAGCCTAGGAGCAAGCATGGTAGACGCACAAATGGCATCGGCAATTGTCGGTGCTGCCGAGTTTTTGGTGGGTTCAATTCTGGTATGTTTGGGTATTCTGGTAATCTGCAGCACTCTGGTGTTACTGAATCGCCTGTTCACCCGATACTGGGTTCCCATCAAGTTGTTTAGTTATCTCCAGTCGCCAGCCGAAAAGCCGACTCGAGAACCCAAGCTAGACTGATGTCGCGAGTGTGGTGAAATTGGTAGTACACAGCAGACTTAAAATCTGCCGCTCTTGGGCGTGAGGGTTCGAGTCCCTCCACTCGCACCAATACCGGCGTTCGTATAATGGAGAATACAGTGGTCTTCTACACCACGAATGTGGGTTCGATTCCTGCACGCCGGGCCAAATAACATGAAACTAACTGAATACGATCCGTGGCGCAAAAACAACATCGAATATCAACTCGATGTTGGTGCTCCAAAATTTGAGCTAGTTCCAGTCAAGCAACAAAAAGATTTAATGATCAATGCTGCGCGCATGAATGCCCAGCAGGAGTACGATCGCATCATGGAGCTGGTCAGGGTCCTGCAGAAGCAGGCCGAGGACATCAAGCGCCGACTCTGGCTCACCGATCTGGTGCATGCCGCTGAGTATAAATTTCAACTTTTTCCCGGCAACTTCTACTGGCTGATCTGGGACAATCAAAACAACGTAAGCAGACTGGCCCAGCTAGGACCCAATGATTGGACCACGGGAGCGCCCAGCCACTATGAATACGTGGTGCAGATTCAGTGGCTGGGAGATCAGACCTGGCGAGAAGTTACGTAGCTTCGCCCATGTTGGTGGTCACCAGAGTGTGACCCTTGCCAGTACCTAAAACACAGGCTACTCGATCATTGAGCTGTATGAAGGTCCAGCTACCGGTCTTGTTGTTGACCATCATGACATAGTCGGTACCATCATGCAAATCCTTGCCCATCCAAAGCGGCAATTCATCGTAGGGCGCGCCCTGCAGCGAAGCAAATACTTCATCAACTTCGCCACAGACAGTGGGCTTGTCGCTTCTAAACGCGGCGGCGTTGGCCAATCCAGAAACCAATAACAGCATTAAAAACAATTTACGCATGACAACTCCTGGTTAAGGTGGGCCTAGCCGCCCACGGGTTATGCCTTGCCCGAAGGTTCTTCGGACTCTGGCTCGGGGTCTGGATCTGGTTGCAGACGCTCTTGAGCAGCTCGCTGCATTTCCGCACCAGCCATGGCAGCTTCTCGACCCGTGCCAGCCAGCATGATACCGCTTAGAGTGCCAGTAAGAAAAGTCGCCAGAGGGATAATCAGTTCAAAGAATTTTGCGTCTATGGGACTCATGGCATTCAAGGGCTGAGTCACAAAAATCAGACTGTATAGAACTACAAATACAATGCCAATCAGTGTGGCTGCCAGACATGAACCGATAAACACCTTGAGGCGCACCATGAGCTCTTGTTCGGTATAACGCTCACCGGGTTTACTGCCTTTTTGCTTGCTCATTTTCGCGCTCCTTTATCTTGATCTGGGTTAAGGTACTGCTCCATGCTATTTCCGTCTTCGGTCTTAAAAACCAGCTCCGGACAATCTCGATTTACTTCGCAAATGGGTTTCTTGCACTGCTCGGTACCCCAGTTTGCTGGATCCTGACACGGATATCTATAATACTGCTCACAGCCGGTCAGAGCCAATAGTAGAATTAAATATCTCATAATACTTTGGTCCTAATTACTGTTTTCATGTTCTCTGCCAGATCACCAACATCCCGATCCAGGCGATCCAGCAGAGGCCTATAGAAATCATATGTCAATTCATTTAATGCCTGGCTGTAGTGGTTCCAACCATTGCGTTTCAAGTCAACAAACTCGCAGAGAAATTTCTGCTGTTTTTCTATACAGGTATTGATGTTGGGCAATTGTATTTGTTGATTCCACCACATACCAGACTCCTTAGCGGTTAGACAATGGATTGTCCAGAGCCTTTTTAATTTTATCGTCGAGCTCGCGTCGCAGAGTCTTGATCTCGGCCTCGTTTTCTTTCTGTAGCTGTTTAACTGCCTGGTCCACGCTGCGCTGCAGTTCCTTGTTCTGCGATGCCGTGTCTTTTTCCAGACTGCGAGTAATGCGATCTACTTCTTGCTTGGTTTCTCGAACATCTTTGCGGGCATCCTGTACACTTTTATCGGTGTCGCGTTGAGCGGACTTGCTGTCACGTTCTACGCTCTCGACTACGCCTTCCAGTCTGCGGATATCAGACTTGAGATCATTCTTGATATCCTGACTGTATTCCACGGTCTTGTTGGTGTTGGCTTCCAGCACTTCGATCTTCTTATATATTTCAGCTAGATCTGGTGCAACATATTCTTCGATTTTGGTCTTCATGTCCATGTAGTCCTTGTAGACTTCAAAGGCTCCGTAGAGACCACCCAGAATGCTGCTGACTATGGTAAAGGCAATCATGAGCTTGGCGGGCGTAAATGCATATCCGCCGATGCTGATCACGGTGTTGGGGTCAACTGCAGCTTCCAGTTTTTCTACTTGACTGTCAATGTTTTTATTGTTTTCTGACATTTTACTTTCCTATCTGGTATTGTTGTTCTATCATTAATTGGTGCAAAATATCGCTGGCGCCATTGAGGTAGCGCTGCGCATTGCGATTATCAACGGGGGTTTGGTTGGCATATATTTCACGTTGACGATAGAATACGACATCAGGTAAGCGACTGGTTTCATATACATCAAACCCTACTATGGTACCCATGGCAGCGACTATGCTACCCTGGGCGGCCTGTTGGGCTTCCAGGCTCTTGGCTGTGGCCAGATTCTTGGCAGATTCCGTGGCCTCTTTTTTAGCTTTTTCCCGCTGAGCCTGACTCTGAGGACGAGCTTCGGGTTTGTTTTCCGACTTGGCTTCAGGCTTGGCATCGGCCTTGGCATCGGGTTTAGCTGCAGGAGCAGCCGCGGTTTCGGTTTTTGGTGCCACTACTGATGTTACCGATGTTGGTGAAGTTGTTGAAGTAGTCTGTGTGGGGGCAGTACTGCTTACAGGATCAGGAACTGCTCGCACTTCGGCGACCTGAGCGTCTTCTTTTTTGTTGACTAGATTTTTAGCAGCATAAGCCTGGGCATAGTTAGGGCAATCCCGGCTATATAACCCGTTGATATGACATTGCTGGTCAAAGTAGGCCTGTGCATATCCTGGGCAGCCGCTGTCGTATAGAGCGTTGATGCTGCACTGTTGATTGTAGAAGGCCTGCTGATAACCAGGACAGCTGGGACTATGCAGTGGGTTGATTGAACATTGTTGTTGCAGATACGCGGCCTCATAGCCCGGGCAGCTCGGAGACGACAACGGGTTGGTCATACAGGCATCGTATCTGTAGTTTACCGACAACGAAGGATTGCGAACCTGCGGTCCGTAGTAGCCGGCCCAGAATCTGTTGTCATTGCCAGTAAAACTTAGACCAAAACTAGACAGGGCTGCTGTTGGTATAATACTGTTAAATGTTTCTGTACCACTCATGCTGGTCCAGCCATTGTTGGTGGTGCCCAGAGTCCAGTTTTTAGAATACAGGGCCGAGCCATCCAGTCCAATAAAATTGACATTGGCTGATAGCGATCCCGCTGCATCGTTTTGGTTGTAGTATTCCCAGGAATAATTGTAGCCCGAAAAAACCAGACCGCTGTCGCGCAGCGCCTGGCTGACTGCATAGTTATAGGCCGCAGTTGACTGGGTATAACCAAATAATATTGTATTGGTGGCCGAGTTATAGCCTGGCACATTGCCGCCCGAGTAACCACCGCCCTGAGAATCCGTGGGGGTGGTGCCGGTTAGGTTGTGTGGCCCTATTAAATTTCCACTGGTCATGTCCTGCGCTGACGCAGTGCCGACCAGTAAAAACAGAGCAAATAAAATCTGCTTCATCAATCTTTGCTCTTAACTTTCTGCGGCTGACGGCCCGGATTGGCTTGCCAGATTTCCAGCGCTTCAGCACCAATTTTACCGTCTATGGGGCAGGGAGTTCCGGCATTCTGCATGGCAGTGAACACTCGCTCGTCCTGGCATAGTGTGGCCACAGCAGCCACTTTCATGCCCATGTCGTACAGAGTCTTGCTGAGTTTAAGACGTTCGCAGTTTTTGTCTACGAAGGTTGAACCAATGGCTATGCCCAGGATCTGAGTCTGGGCTGCTCCGCTGACACCCACAGCACAGAGGTCGCTGTTCATGCTATTGATGTTAGGGGCTATGGCGGTTGGTGGCGGAGATTTAACCGTGGTTTCGGTTACACTTCTAGAAGTCGAATCGGTAACAATGGGGTCGGCAGCAAAAGCGGTTGCCGATATCATAGCCATGATCATGACTAGACGCTTTGACATTTTCGTTCCTTTTAGGGTTTTTATTGTTCGGTAACGAAGAAGCAGCTCAGACACTGAAAAATCTATTGACAGTATCGTCGATTTTATTTATCATATAGCAGTTGGCAAACAAGGAGAACTATGAAATTTTATACTAGTGTGGTGCAGATCGGTAATTCAATCTGTGTTCGAGGCATTGAAAACGGTCGAAGGTTTGCCAAAAAGGATCAGTACTTCAAGCCCCGACTCTTTGTTCCCAAGAAGAATTCTGGTGCAGCACAATATCACAATCTATTTGGTGAACCCCTGGAAGTCATTGAATTGGCTGACATCAATGATGCCCGGGAGTTTGTCAAAAACTATGAAGGCGTCAGTAATATGCGCATTCATGGTAACACCAACTGGCAATATCAGTACATTACTGAAAAATATGCCGGCGACATTGACTTTGATATGTCGCAGATCGATATTCGCAGCATTGACATTGAAACCGAAACCGAGAGTGGTTTCCCCAACATCGACACTGCCAATGAACGCATACTGCTGATCAGTAGCCAAAACTATGCCACCAAAGATATTACAACGTATAGCATCCGAGATTATGTTTCTGAGGAAGCTATGCTCCAGCAATTCCTTGCTGATTGGGTACATCATTGTCCAGATGTTATCACTGGCTGGAATATTGGCTTGTTTGATGTCCCTTATCTGGTTCATCGTATCCGCCGCCTTCTAGGCGAAGAGGCAGTAAAGTCATTGAGTCCCTGGCGCCAGGTACGGGCTCGGGAAATTCGCATGAACGACAAGGTGCTGGTAACCTATGACCTGGTGGGTGTCAATCAGCTGGACTATCTGGATCTCTACAAGAAGTTTACCTACAATGCCCAGGAAAGCTATAGACTGGATCATATCTGTAAGGTAGAACTTGGCGTAGGCAAGCTGGAAAATCCCTATGATACCTTCAAAGAGTTCTATACCAAGGACTGGCCAGAGTTTGTTAGGTATAACCGGGTCGACGTTGAACGAGTCAGCCAGCTAGAAGACAAGATGAAGCTCATTGAGCTGGCACTGACCATGGCCTATGACGCCAAGTGCAACTATGCCGATGTGTTCAGCGCGGTGCGAATCTGGGACTGTATTCTCTACAACCATCTCTGGAATCAGAATGTGGTGGTGCATCCCCGAGACAAGAGCCGACCGGATCGCAGCATTGTTGGTGCCTATGTTCAGGATCCAGTGCCAGGAAAATATGATTGGGTAGTGAGTTTCGATGCCACGAGCCTGTATCCATCAATCATCATGCAGTACAACATGAGTCCAGAAACTCTGATGACCGAATACAATGCTCTGGCCGAGCCCGTGGGCTATTCTGAGATCATGAGTGCCAAGGTGGACCAGCTCTTGGATCAGCGCATAGAAATCGATCACTGCATGAGTGCCAATGGGTTTTATTTCCGGCGCGATAAAAAAGGACTGTTCCCCGAGATTGTGGCCAAGCTGTTTCAGGATCGACAGGACTATAAAAAGCTGATGCTGGCAGCTCAGCAGAAATACGAAGAGACTGGCGATCCCCGCTATCAGAACGACATCAGCAAGTACAATAACTTTCAGATGGCTCGTAAGATTCAGCTCAATAGCCTGTATGGTGCCTGGGCTAACTATTACTTCCGCTATTTTGACGATCGCATCGCCGAAGGCATCACACTCACGGGCCAGTATATCATTCGCACCGTGGGCCGAGCTCTCAATGATTATCTGAACAAGATCTGTGGTACCAAAGACCAGGTGTACAGTTTCTACAGCGATACTGATAGCTGCTACATTACTCTGGATCCCCTGGTCAAAAAATTCTATGCCGGCAAGACCGATGCCGAGATTGTGAAAATCCTGGACAAGATCTGCGAAGAAAAGATTGCTCCGGCCATTAACCGAGCCTGTGCAGATCTGGCCGGATACACCAAGGCCTTTGAACAAAAGATTGTATTCAAGCGCGAAGCCATAGCCACCAGAGGCATCTGGGTGGCCAAGAAACGCTATGCTCTGAATGTCTACAACAACGAAGGGGTGCAGTATGCGGAACCGAAACTCAAGGTCATGGGCCTTGAAATTGTGCGTTCGTCGACGCCAGAAGTTATTCGCAAGACACTCAAGGATGCGGTTAAAGTTGCAATCACAAAGGACGAGGCTGAGCTTCAGGAATTCATTAAGCGCGAAAAAGACAATTATCTTAAGCTTTCGCCGGCAGAGATTGCCTTCCCGCGCGGCGTAAATAATCTGGCCAAGTATGCCAGCACAACTGATATATACAGTAAAGGAACTCCCATGCACGTACGCGGAGCTCTTTTATTCAATCATCACATCCGCCAGCGTGGTCTGGATCAACGCTATCCCATGATCCAAGAAGGCGACAAAATTCGATTCCTGTATCTGCGCGAACCCAATCACATCAAAGAAAACTGCATAGGATTCATCGGTGATTGGCCCACTGAATTACAATTGACTTCTTTCGTAGACTATGATATAATGTGGGAGAAGAGCTTTATTGAACCCCTGAATGGCATCATCGAGGGGCTGGGGTGGACTGCTAAACCTCAGGCTACTCTGGCCAATCTTTTTGCCTAGGAGACACCATGAAAGTAATTGAAACTAAACGATCCATGATTAACCATTTTACGGTTAGTCTGGTAAAGAGCGCCCTGCGTATTGCCGCGGGTGCCTGTCTGTGCTTTGGCCTGCTGCCCTTGGCCGGCACCCTTTTGGTATTGGCCGAAGTTCTTGGCGTTGTCGAGGAGATTGTATGAGCTTATTGAATAAACTACAGAAGAACAGCACCATCAAGGACACCGCTGTTCTCAATGAAAGCAAATTTTTTAATGCCAAGGATCTGATCCAGACTCCAGTGCCCATGATCAACGTGGCTCTGAGCGGAAAACTAGACGGAGGTCTGGCACCTGGCCTTACTGTGTTCGCTGGACCCAGTAAACACTTTAAAACTGCCTTTGCGCTCATGCTGGCAAAATCCTATCTGGACAAATATGAAGATGCTGTTGTACTTTTTTACGACTCTGAGTTTGGTAGCCCTCAGTCTTATTTTGATAGTTTCGGTATTGACACCAACCGAGTACTACATACTCCAATCACTGACATCGAGCAACTGAAGTTCGATAGCATGTCGCAGATCAACAACATCGAACGCGGCGACCATGTCATGATCATTGTGGACAGCGTGGGTAACCTGGCCAGTAAAAAGGAAGTGGAAGATGCCCTGGAAGGCAAGAGCGTGGCCGACATGACCCGAGCCAAGCAGCTCAAGAGTCTGTTCCGCATGGTTACACCACACCTGACCATCAAGGACATTCCCATGATTGTGGTTAACCATACCTACAAGGAAGTGGGTCTGTTCCCCAAGGACATCGTCAGCGGTGGCACTGGTATCTACTACAGCGCCGACAACATCTTTATCATTGGCCGACAGCAGGAGAAAGAAGGCCAGGAACTCGTGGGCTATAATTTTATCATCAACGTTGAAAAGAGTCGCTATGTCCGAGAAAAAAGTCGCATTCCTGTTGAGGTCACTTTCGACGGAGGCATCAGCAAGTGGAGTGGATTGCTGGACGTCGCGCAAGAAGGCGGTTTTGTTGTCAAGCCCAGCAATGGCTGGTACAGCCGAAAAGGTGAAGAACAAAAGTACCGAATCAAAGACACCTATACCAAAGAATTTTGGGTTCCAATTCTAAGCGACAAGGCCTTCCGTGAATACATTGAAACAAATTATCGAATCAGCAATTCAAACCTGGCGCAGGATCTGGACGACGAAGACATCGACGAAGCCTACACAGCCGCTGGTGCCTGAGTTCGAACTCGTAGCCAATGACATAGACGACAACTGGGATATAAAAATAACCACCGGTGAGTTTGCCGGTGTGTTGTTTAGGTTCGGGCAGGTCAGATTCCTGCCCGAAGACGACCAGTTGACCATCAAGTACGACTATGATATCATAGACAGTGGCGGTCTGGACCTTAGCACATTGACAAGGGCAGAGTTTAAATATACACTGCACCATATACTAGAACAACTGCTAGAAGAAGAGGCTCATGGAGAGAATTGAACGCACCATACTCCGCAATTTGATTCACAATGAAGTCTATATGCGTCGGGTCCTGCCTTTTGTCAGGCCCGAGTATTTTGGTGACAATACTGACCGACTAGTCTATAACAGCATACAGAGCTTCATCGAGGACTATAATAGCCTGCCCAGTGCCGAGGCTCTGGAAATCGCAGTACAGAAAACCAACATCGCTGAACAGGACTTCAAGGAAGTTACTGCAGTCATACAGAGCCTGACCGACGAGCCGGCCAATGCCGACTGGTTGATTACTGAAACTGAACGCTGGTGCAAGGATCGGGCCATCTACAATGCCATCTTGAAGAGCATTGAGATCATTGACGGTCGCAACAAGCAGATGACCGCCGATGCCTTGCCCAGCCTGCTGCAGGAAGCCCTGGGCGTGGCCTTTGACAACAGCGTGGGCCATGACTATCTGGCCGACTGGGCCAGTCGCTATGACTTCTATCATAGAATTGAAAATCGGCTGCCCTTTGATCTGGACATGCTGAACAAGATTACCAACGGAGGCTTGCCCAGCAAGACACTGAATGTGGTGCTGGCCGGTACCGGTGTTGGCAAGAGCTTGTTCATGTGCCATGTGGCTGCGGCCAGTCTGAGTCAGGGCAAGAATGTGCTGTACATTACCATGGAAATGGCCGAAGAGCGCATTGCCGAACGTATCGATGCCAATTTGATGAACCTGCCCATGGATGAGCTGCATGATCTGCCCCGACAGATGTTCGACAATCGCATTGATCGCATCAAGAACAAGACCGAGGGACGACTCATCATCAAGGAATATCCCACGGCTGGTGCTCATAGCGGACACTTTAAAAGTCTGCTCAATGAGCTGAGTCTGAAGCAGAGATTCAGACCCGACATCATCATGATTGACTATCTGAACATTTGCGCCAGTGCCCGATTTAAAAATGCCCAGGCTGCCAACAGCTACATGTACATCAAGGCCATTGCCGAAGAGCTTCGTGGGTTGGCCGTGGAACATGATGTGCCCATATTGACAGCCACACAGACTACCCGCAGTGGCTATGGCAACACCGACGTCGAGCTCACAGACACTTCGGAGAGTTTTGGCTTGCCGGCCACAGCAGACTTGATGATTGCCCTGATTTCGACCGAAGAACTTGAAGCCCTGAATCAGATCCTGGTCAAGCAGTTGAAGAATCGCTATAACGATCCAACCAGCAATCGCAAGTTTGTGATTGGCGTGGACCGAGCCCGCATGAAACTCTATGATGTTGAAGCTCGAGCCCAGGCCACCATCATTGACAGCGGACAGGACGACGAGGAAACCGATTTCCGAAACCTCAGAGCCAAACCACGCCGAGACTTCAGTGCCATAAAAATATAAATACAAAAAAACGGGGGTTTGATATGCAGGATTCTCACCAGATATCCCAGCGGTTGGATCGCTGGAAACCCAAATTTTTGGGTCGTCAACGACTCGAGGATTTGAAAAAGATCGTGGAAAACTGCTTCAAACCCTGGCACGTGCGCTGCAAAATTCAGCACGACGCTGAACTTGGCTGGCAGAACATGGCAGTCAGTGGATTGTTTGACAGTCAGGGTCCGAAGCGCAAGAACATTGACATCATACTGCATGTCAGCTGGGGCAGCGACTGGTACAATGTCTCGGAGAAGAACTGGAACAATTTTAAGTTCGATCTCGGTCAGGTTCTGCAGCACGAACTCATACATCGTCGTCAGGCCAGCTATAGAATGCATCTGGACGACGAGTATAGCCTCTACTATGATGTCAAGGCCGGTGCCAATGCCGACAAACAGAACATGGACTACCTGGCCGAACTCGATGAAATTGAAGCCTATGCTCACGACATAGCCCTGGAAATTCAACACTACTATCCCCGAACCAATCCCTTCAAAATTTTAGCCACCATCAACCGCCGTCGCAAGCTCTGGAGCTGGAACTACTATTGTCGCAGCTTTGCCGGTAGTGAAGACTGGAGCGAAGTGCGCAACCGGCTGCTCAAAAAGACCTATCTCTGGCTCAGCCACCCCGAAAAGGAATAACATGAACATCTTGGATATAGTTGCCCTGCTGGGCTATCCCCTGGTCGGGTATCTGGCCTACAGGGGTGGCAAAATCGATGGCATCGTAGCTGCATTTCAGGCCCTGCACGATCAGGGCGTCATCAATCTTGACGACGCAGCCGATGACTGATAAATATTTTCTTTGATCAAGGAGTATCACATGCCATTCTGGGACGCCAAACCTCGAGCCACGGATCAAGAATGTCTGGACTACATTGCTGCCCGTTTGGACAGCGCTGCAGCCATGGACGAGGCCAGCTTCAGGGCCGCACACTGGGACGAAATTCGCAGCATCGATATCGACGGACAGCCACACTGGCTGGTAGGCCTCATCGAATCCGGAGCCACCATCACTGGATTCTACAATCTTACAGCCGGCACCGGCTATATTTCCCAGTAAAATCAATGACTTAGCGGTGCTTGACATTTTGGATCGTTCCTATACAATGCCAGTATGTTGAATAAGCAAGGAACCGAAATGTCCAAGCCTGCCTACCTGTTTTTCATCAAATTCAGCAACGGCGACGTCATGGTCAAGCGTGGCATGACTCGCCGCGCGGCTGAGCGTCTGTACCAGTTCCATGTTGACAACGTGGGTGGATTCAAAAACGTTGGCTTCAGGGCCGACGACGACAGCCTGAGCAATCGGGTGCTGCTCAAGAACGCAGTAATGATTTAAGGAGTGAGACCATGCCCTACATTCATGTTGACCTGGATGAATTCAGTGACGACGAAATCTTGGAAGCGGCGCAGGATCGAGGACTCGTTGGCGATGAAATCGACGACGAGCTCAAGGCTCTGGTAGAAAAGATCTACATGTGCCGCGTCTTTAAAGTCGATGACTCCGAATACGTGCAGGAGCTCGTGCATCGTGTGCTAGGACGAATATTATGAAAATCACAAAACCCCGCAATCCCGTGGCTCGGGATCTGCGCACCCCCAAATACCGGGCTCGCATCGAGCGAAATCGCAAGCGAGACGCCAAAAACGGCGCGGCCCGTGTCAAACCCATTGATCTGCTTGGCATCTGAAGCCTCAAAAAACGGTTGACTTCTAGCATCGTTCCTATACAATAGTGGTATGTTGAATGAGAAAGGAACCCAAATGACCGAACAGCAACAGCTTCAGGTGTATGGCATGAACGAAGACGATATCCAGGAGTATTACCTGAACAGCATCGCCGCGAAATTCAGCGGCCTGGAAATGGTGGTGGCAGGCATCCTGAGCGACTGCCAGGAAATGATGTCCTACACCAATGCTGCGTCGTACCAGTCAACCGAAGAAGCTGTGCGCAAGCAGCTGAATGTGGCCAAGTACATTCTGGGCAAGATGATCAAAGACAAGGAGGCAGCATGAACAAGTTTACATCCTGGAACGATCGTGATAAGTTCGACACCCGTCACGGCGGTCCCTTCGATCGAGGCAGTGCCGACAGCTACTATCGTCGGGGTCGCCAGCCGCACTACTACACCGGTGGCACGGGCATGAGCGATCGAATCGAGCAGGCTGACATGACAGAGCAGCAGATTGCCGACTACCAGGCTGGCTTCGATTGGAACGAACAGTTTGGTGATACCAAAGACTGGGAGTGACCATGAGCATCAAGAATGATCTCCCCGAGGGAGTCACCGAAGCCGAAATCCAGGAAGCCCTGGCTCAGGCGCAGACCGTGTTTTTGAAGATCGAGGAACACCAGGACTGGCTCTACGCCTGGGATTCAGAAAGCAACGAATTCCTGGCCCAGGGCGCCACAGTCAACGACCTGTTCGAACGACTCTACGAGCGCGCCATGAAGCAGCCCGGTGAGCGCAGCGTGGTATATCGAATGCGACGCGAAGACGGCGGCGATGTGGTTAAACAAAGACTCTTGACAGAACAGACCGATGGTGCTATAATCGATGATGAGTAAATATTTTGAGGAGTCGGACATGGGACGCATGAAGGAACTGAGTTTCTCGCTGCAGGAAGTCGAAGATCATCTGGACTGCATTGGCAGCCGAGATCTGGAAGCACTGCTTCGAAAGGTCGAAATGGTGCTACAGGAGCGAGCTCTGGATGCAGAGTTCGCGGCTACGTTGGAAAACGGTGAAAAAGTTCTTGACTTTGACGCCGCATTCTAATATAATCGAAGTTGTAGTAAACATCACACATCACATCATTAGGAGAATTATATGACCAAGTATATTACCGCAGGCGTTAGCCGCAACAACAAAGGTACCTGGAAGGTGCGTTACAGCACTCTGAGCGTCGAAGACACCATGTTCCGCCAGATGAAGGCTGACAACACCGACAACTATTATGTGGCTCTGCCCGAACCCATGGAGCGAGATGCTGTTGCCCAGTATCTGCTGACTCTGGAAGATTTTAGCAGCAATGCCGATCGTCGCAGTGTGCTGGAGGCAACTGTGGCCAAGAAGGCTCCCAAGCCGGCCAAGGTTGCCAAAGCAGCCAAGGCTGTGGTGGGCAAAGCTCAGCCCAAGCAAGCACTGGCGGCCTAAGCCAGTCCGGTGACAGTTTACCGCCGCTGTCACCGGGTTTTTGTTTTGGCGGATAGGAGAAGTTGTAATGACTCAAAGTGATCGTATCCTCAAAGTGCTGAAGTCTGGCAAGCGTTTTACTTCTGGTCAACTGGCCGGCCTCGTTGCCACCAGCCCAGACGCAGTTCGCTCGCAGATCAGCAAACTGCGCGGTGAAGGCT
>JACCDH011228790.1_pt1 | contig 13292 bp, 13 predicted proteins | sample 7442481 | NCBI WGS metagenome assembly JACCDH01 (sample SAMN15323433, study PRJNA562643) | freshwater metagenome | isolation source: river surface water | place: USA:Blue River Watershed | collected 2017-08-15
AGCTCGTCCAAATCGGAAGCCTCATCCAAAAATTGATTAAGCCCCTGAATGTTTCGGGCATAATCTTTTCTGATGTTATCTGCTTTCCTGAGTCTCGCCTCTATGGCGTTCATAAGATCAGTATCTTCAAATGGCTTCGTGAGGTAATCATCGGCCCCAAGTTCCATGCCCTTTCTTATTTCGCTTTTCTCTGCCTTTGCAGTCAGGAAGATGAAAGGAATAGAAGCGGTCTTGGGATCTTTCGAGAGGATGTGGAGAACCCCGTAGCCATCAAGTTCGGGCATCATGATATCGCAGATAATGAGATCAGGTTTCATTTCCTTGGCCATGACACTTCCGACTTTTCCATTTGGAGCAGTCTTCACTTCATATTGCGCGAGTTCCAGAATCTCGGCCGTGTTTTCGCGCATGATCGTGTCATCTTCAATCAAAAGAATCTTTTTCATCATTTCTCCAACGGAAGTAATATCTTAAATGTTGTGCCCTGATTTTCAATGCTGGTAAAAGTGATCTCTCCACCCATGAGGTCAAGGTATCTTTTCACAATATTAAGCCCAAGGCCCGTGCCCTGGAGATTGGTTACATTCTTCGCACGGAAAAATCGCTCAAACAGATGCTTTTGGTCATCCTGAGGAATTCCCATACCCTGGTCTTCAATATCGATGCGCACGGTATTTCCCATCTTTCGGGTTCGAATAAAAACTTTACTCTCTTCTGGTGAATATTTGATGGCATTCGAAACAAGGTTAATCAAAACATTCCTGATCATTTCGCGATCCTGGTGAACTGTCATCACACTCTCGGTGTGCTCAACATTAATAACCCTTTCCTGGGACACTGTCTCACGTAACTCATCCACAGTGTCATTGATGAACTTAATAAGATCGAATTCGGAAGAGACCGAAGAGATCTTCCCTTGCTCAAGCTTATCCATGGACAAAAAGTCATTCAGAATGTTGGTGAGATTGCGTACCGATTTTTTGATGTTCTGGATATGTTTCTCTCTTTTGGGAGCTTCTTCCGTTTTAGGATATTTGCCAATAAGAGATACAGAAGTAAGAATTCCTCCCAGAGGAGTGCGAAATTCGTGAGAAGCCATGGAAACAAATCTAGATTTCAATTCGTTAAGCTCTTTTTCTTTTTCGAGCATCGTGCGAATCTGAGATTCAATTTTTTTCCTCTGTTCCATTTCCTGCTGAAGCCCCTCATTTGTATGAGAGAGTTCAAGAAGTGCATCGGAAAGTTCTTTCGTTCTTTCTTTCACTTTTCCTTCGAGCTCATCTTTCATCCTAATCAGAGAGTTTTCGGCCTGCTTGCGTTCCGTAATATCATTTACGAAGCTCACAATCCGTGTTTGTCCGTTATGCTCAAAATGCGTAAGACTGATCTCAACAGGAAACTCTTGACCATTTTTTTTCAAGGCCATGAGATTGAGATTACTCCCCATCGCACGTGGTTGGGGATTTTTCGTATACTTCTCACGGTATGAGATATGCCTCTCTCTTAACGGTAGAGGAAGAAGCACTTCCACTTTCTGACCGTTAAGCTCCGATTCGCCATACCCGAAAATTTTTGCAGCATAGGGATTGGATTTTTCGATGACACCATCCTCATTTGAAATAATAATTCCCAATGAGGAGTGCTCAAAAAGGGCCCTGAAAGTCATGTCATCCATAGGTTTAAGGATAGAAAAGACTCCCCTGTCTGCCAACGAATCTTTATCCAAATTTTCGTTTTTCCAGCTCAAAATTGACCTTCCTGAGATTACTTCGCTCAACTTCCAGGAGCCTCTTCAGGATAATTTGATTGCTGATTTGTCCTGCTTGTTCATGAAAATCCGCATCCAGGGGTTCTTTCAGATCGGCTTCGAGCTTTTTGATCCTCCCCTCAAGACCAGTTCGCATGACTTCAAGATCGGACACTGATAAACCTTCATTCATTTCTGCGCGCATACTCTTTCTCCTATGGTAAAAACCAACACCGGGGACGAGGTTCACCCCGCCATCCGGCAAGCATGGTATCCAACCGACATTGAACCTGTGGATAACCGAAATTTGTTCTTGTAACTGCACTTGAATCACAGCGGGAAAGACTGGGTTCCGGCTGTAAGGTGACCTGTGCATAAATCCGACTGAGATTTAAAGCCGCTTCCATAAACTCCGTTTCTCCCAGGCCAAGTTTTTTCGCGCATGTTGCTGAAAAATAATCCGCCTGGCCTTCTGTGGATGACCATCCGGTTCTCGATTTCAAAGGCTGTCCACCCAAAACGTGGCCGATCTCATGGCAAAGAAGAAGGAGGAAAGCTTCCTGACTCAGAAGATCGTGACCAATCATTCCACCCCACACTGTCAAAGTGATGGCCGTTTCCAATTTGGTTATCTCAGCATTCACTCTTGGATTATGGGATTCCAGATTAATGATTAAGTCATGATCCGTAGGAAGATCCGAAGTGATGGATGACTCGAAGACTGCCACCGCAGATTCGATATCTCTCAGATTCAGAAACTTCGGTGAACTCATACCTTTTGAAACAAGGGAGTCAGGCAGACATGCTGCCTGACTTCCACTAAGAGAGAGAAAAAAGATGAGAATCAAGGCATTCATTTTTGTTCTCTCATTCCGAGGATTGCATTAAATGACTTACCATCCATAGTCCGAACATGAATGAGTGGTTCAGCTGTTCTGAGGCTACCAGTTGAAAGTTTCACCGGATAAGAAACCGGCATCATTTTCATCGGACAAAAATCTGAGACTTGCTTTATGATAGGTAGTACAGAGAGAGTGTCTTTCCCGTTGGAAACAACTTCCACCCGATCAAGCTCGACACATGGACTGTATCTCCATCCACGAAGGATATAATCATTTCCACTTTTATGCTCAAGACCATCAATCGCTGCGTAGAGATGTTCATCCACTGCTGAGGAGCTCGCTTCTTCCACCGTGAGTTCATCATTGAGCGTTCCGTTTACGATAACTTTATAATTTCCTCCCTGAAGATTTCCAAGAGAAACAACTTCTTTATAAGGAACAAGCATCTGAGGGCAGAGAACTTTTTCTTCGCCTCTATATAGTGCAGTGATTTCTACTTTGATAACATCATCCTTCACATCCACTTCCACCGTATTCCGCGAGTAGCATGGATTCGGAAAATGGCCGGTAACGACAACTTCGACAGAATCATTACTGTCAAAGCCGGTAGGAACATAAAGATGCTTCACCGGAGCCGAGCGAAGATCGGCCTGGGCAAAAGCCGAAGAAGAAATGAGCAATAGGGTTGCGAAAAAAATTCTGTTCATACGAACCTCCATGGTTGTTGTTAAAAATAAAATAGAACAACCAAAACGGTCTGCGACTGACTGGAAAGAGTGAAAAAGATGATTTTTATCAGTTATGAGAGATCAGGGTAGTTTCACCTGATTTAACAGTGGTTTGCCCGCTTCAAACTGAGAAATATTTTCCAAAGTAGTATCGACAATATTGCCAAGAGCTTCATACGTCAGGAAGCCCTGATGACTGGTAATGAGAACGTTGGGGAAAGTCATGAGACGCGCTAACACATCATCGTCCAGAATTTTCCCGGAGAAATCCTGAAAGAAGATTCCCGCTTCCTCTTCATACACATCCAGTCCTGCAAACCCGATATGTCCCGACTTAAGTCCACGAATAAGCTCACGGGTATCGATGAGGCCGCCGCGTCCGGTGTTAATGAGCATAACCCCTTTCTGCATGAGGGAAAGGGCCTTCTCATCAATGATATGTTTAGTTGCTTCATTCAACGGGACATGGAGAGAAATAATCTGTGAAATCCGATACATTTCTTCAAGACTGACGTAGCGTGCTCCCACTTCCTCGGAGAAATTTTGATCAGGCTCAATATCATAAAGGAGAACCTCGCAACCAAAGCCCCGCATGATTTTTGCAAAAACTTTTCCGATTTTTCCCGTCCCTATCACGCCCACTGTTTTTCCATGCAGATCAAAACCCACGAGACCTGAAAGTGAGAAATTTCCCTCGCGGATACGATTGTATGCCCGGTGCGTTTTGCGGTTTAATGTCATGATCAGGGCCACCGCATGTTCAGCGACGGAATAGGGAGAATACTCAGGCACTCTTACAATTTTGAGTTCAAGTTTTTCAGCGGCTAGAAGATCCACATGATTGAAGCCCGCAGAGCGAAGAGCAATTAAACGAGTCCCCCCCTTCTGCAAAACTCCCAGCGTCTGAGCATCGAGCTTATCATTAACAAAGGGACAAACGCAGGGAAAGCCTTTGGCAAGACCAGCAGTAGACTGCGTGAGTTTCGACTCCAGAAAAATCAGTTCATGACGATGGGAAGAGTTTTTCGCTTGAAAAACTTCTTTCTCAAAATCATGAATGTCAAAGATAGCGACCTTCATATCCTCTCCCTCCTTAGAGTATAGAAGTCTTTTCCTGAAAGGCATGACGAAAATCATATTTTGAAAGGGGAAAGCTCAGTTTTATAACGCATTTACTTGGATAGCGTTTAGGAAATAGAAAAATCCAGGGAGGATTTATGAAACACATCGTTACGTTGTTTTTATTATTAACATCGTTTATTTCGTTTGCTCAAACCAATCCTGAAATCGTCATTTCACCCATTGATCATCTCTTTGTGCCTCAGGGCTTTGATAATAACGATAACGTGGAAGTGGTCGTCACAGGTCATTTTCCTAATCCTTGCTACAGCATCAATAAGATTAACGTCGAAGTCCTTGATGAAACCGTTCATGTGACAGTGACGGCCCTGAAAAAAGAAGTACCATCTTCTGAACTATGTGAACCTTTAAGTGTTCCATTTAAAGAAGAAGTCACTATCGGAAATCTTCAGGCGGGTAACTATAACATCATTGTTAATGGGAAAACTCCCTACGAGCATAGACAAAAAATGGAAGTGGCCATCTCCGACTCTAACAGTGTCGATGACCACCTCTACCCTATCGTTGAATACGTTGAATTAGGTTTTACAGGCGGACTGAGCGGTGATGCGGTTCTCTTTGTGAAAGTACCAAGTGACTGCGTGGTATTTGATCGGGTTGAATATTTGTCGAATAATAAAGACACGCTATCCGTTCTTCCTATCCTGAAGAAAATAAGCACTGACTGTAATAGCAAACAGACCCGTATTGAGATTCCTGTCAAATTCAAGCCTTATTCTTTCACACATAAAGATGTCCTTCTCTATGTACGCTCGATTGAAGGGAAATCCGTCAATACGATCGTTCATAAAAACTGATTTAAATCATAAAAGGCCCTGAGACCTCTCAGGGCCACAATTTCCGCCTCAGGTAAATTAGATTCATGAACATACATATCCAGAAATTTCTCTTCGTCTTCGCACTTCTCCTCTCCTCTTATTATGTAAAAGCACAAACAGAAGGCTTCGATGATGTCACCGTCCTGGCAAGAATACATTCCGTCAAAGATGCCGAAGCACTTACGGGATATGCCATTTCGCTGGAAGAAGAAAACCTTACCAAGGTTCTCTCCGGGCTCGGTCCGGATGACGAAGTCCTCCTTAAAGGAAATATCCGCTACAATCCGGTAACCAAAGATAATAAAACAGAAATGCATCCGACATTTTATGTGAATAAGATTGTCCCCGTGTCCCTCAAGAAGCTGGGAGAAGGGAAATTTCAGGTCACTGATCCAAAGATTGTTTTTGCCATAAATAAATCACCATCAAAACCTTTAGAGATTCCCATCAGCGGGAAAGTCGCAGGAGCCATGACTCTTACTGCGAGTGTTCTCATGATGCAGAATCTCGCCTTATCTGGTTCGCAAAGAACGATAAAAGACCAATTAGAGATGAACATATTTTTCACCACCGGGGTCCTGGCAACGGGGCTCTTCATCTGGGAACAATTACAAAAAACAAAGGATATCAAATGACAAAGCCAGTTCCACAAATTAAAAAATTTATGACAACTGTCCCATTCTCAGTCGAGAAGGATTCTTCTCTTTTGGAAGCGGCAACGATGATGCAAAAGCATCACATTCGCCACCTTCCTGTGATGTACCAGGGGAAAATTGAAGGAATTCTTTCTAGCACGGATGTGAATATGATCAGATCTCTGAATGGAGTAAAGATCGAAGCATTAAGGGTTCTGGACTGCTTCACGCCTAATCCTTACAAAGTTACACCTGAAACACTGCTAGATGAAGTATTGAATGAAATGGCCGAGAATAAGTATGGTTGTGTCCTGGTTGAAGATAATGAGCATCTGGTAGGAATTTTCACCTGGATTGACGCTTTAAAAGCGACGAACACACTACTTGAAACGCGCCTCCGTAAATAAAAGGGATAAGATGAAGACATTTGCCTTTCTTGCATTAGTGATTTCAGTCCATGCTTTTTCGGCACCTGTCGCTCAGATGAACCGGGCCTTCGAGGCCTTAACAGATCTTATTCCCTTTATCACTGACGAAAAGAAATTCAGTGAAAAAACACACGCTCCTCTGATTGAAAAGCGCATCTCAGATCTCAAGATTGCCTTCAAAGAGGCGGGCCATGATTCTCTTTTAAAAGAGGATCTGTTCGCCCCTTCATACGCAATTATTAATCAGAATCTGGGAGATAGCCTTACTGCCTTCAAGCAGGGGAAAAAAGATTATGCTCACTGGCGCCTGCGGGAAGTGACAACACACTGCCTGGATTGCCATACCCGACTTCCCAATAGCCACGCTTCAAGTTTCCAGGATGGTAAGCTTGCAATTGATCTTTCAAAATTTGAGAATGTCTATAATTTGGGAGTGGCACAATTTATCGTTCGTCGCTATGTGGATGCCAAGGCGAGCTTCACGCGGGATATTCAGGACCGGATTCTCAGGAAGGATGTGGAAGAGATCGATCTTCCTTTCAAACAGATTCTTCTTATCGAAACGAAAGTGATGAACAACCCGGAAAACCTGATTTCCTTTTTTAAGTCGTACCAGAAGAATGAATCTGTTCCCGAGCATATGCGTCTCCTGCTTAAGGCGTGGATCATGGATCTCGAGCAATGGAAGACAAATAAATACCTAAAGATTGGGTTAAAGAACGATACCGACGTTGCTAAATTTATAAAGGAAGAACTGGTTCCTCTTGAGAACGAAGCTTTATTTGATGGATCACACGATGTTCCTCTTCTCCTGAGTTCAGGACTCCTCTCCCATTATTTCTTTGAGAATCCAAAATCAAAGATGGCCCCGGAGATCAGTTATTGGCTGGGCTGGACAGAAAAATTTCTGAAGAGAGAACAATTTTTCGGCTCAGGGGACCTCTTTCTTAAACAATGTATCCGCAAGTATCCTACACATTCAGTGGCGAAAAAATGCCTGGAAGCTTATCGTGAGAGTATGGAATTTGAGTTCTCCGGAACTTCCGGAACTCATTTGCCTGAAGACATTAAGCGTGAACTTGAAGAACTTGGTAAACTTGTCAGAAAGAAATGAAGTCGCGTAAGCATATCCGGATCTATAAATCCCATGGGGGGACGGAAAACTTTTCAAAGCGTAAGCTTTTCCGCTCCCTTCAGAGATCCGGTCTTCCCTCATCTCAGTGTCACAGAATTACGGATAAAGTTTCCCGCGAGCTTTACGAAGGTGCTCGCACCAAAGATATTTATAAACGGACCCTTCAACTCGTTAAGCAATCCTCATCAATTGCCGCTGTTCACTACACACTCAAAAAGTCCCTCTTCGAATTAGGTCCAACCGGACATCATTTTGAAACTTTTGTAGCTCGTTATTTTGAAGAACTGGGATACGAGACCGAAACCTGCATCACGAAGAAAGGTCTTCTCGTTTCTCACGAGATTGATGTCATCGCTAAAAAAGATGGGAAGCGATTCTTCGTTGAATGCAAGTTTCATAATCGCATGGGTATTAAAAACGACATTAAACTTGCGCTGTATGTGAAGGCGAGATGGGATGACTTAAAGCAGGGATCGGAGGGAAAGGCACTTGACGGGTTTTACCTTGCGAGTAATACCGCCTTCACCACAGACGCAATCACCTATGCCAAAGGCACAGGGCTTAAGCTCCTTGGTGTTAATGCACCAGAAGAGAGATCCTTCCTGGAACAAATTAAAGAAAATCATTTATACCCTATTACCAGTCTTCGTCGGCTTAGTAAGATTATCAGGAATGAACTGCTATCCCGTAACATTCTTCTAGCTAAAGATTTGATCCAGCAAAAACCTTTACTCCAAAAACTTGGAATGAGCGCAGAAGACTACGCCCTTCTTCTGGAAGAGATTGAACTTCTGAAAGAGAGTAAAAAATGAAAATCCATTTTTGGGGTGCCACTGATGATGTCACTGGTTCCAAGAGTTTCGTTCATCTGCCTGATGGGATCGTTATGATCGACTGCGGTCTCGTTCAGGGAACAGCGGAAAAAGAAAAGATGAATCTCGAGCCTCTTCCCTACCCACCTAAAGAGATCAAAGCTGTCATCATCACCCATGCTCACCTCGATCATAGTGGATACCTTCCACGCCTGGTAAAAACGGGATTCAGAGGAACAATCTATTGTACTCCGGCAACGGCAAAACTTATGCGGATCATTCTTCTGGATAGTGCAGGCCTTTCGGAAGATGGTTTCTACGAAGAGCCAGACGTTAATCTCACTCTTTCCCTCGTCCAAACCAAAGAATGGAATGAACACTTCCAGCTAGCTGGTGCAGATATCCGTTTTTTTTCCGCTGGCCACATCCTTGGAGCATCCTCAGTCATGATGAAAGTCGAGGGGAGGAAAATTATTTTCTCCGGAGACCTCGGAAGATTTGATGACCCCATTCTTCTCCCCCATCTTCCTGCACCTAAGGCCGATATCATTGTTATGGAATCGACCTATGGAGGAAAAAATCGCTCCGGCAATCTCGAGAAAGAGCTCCATAGTTTTCTCATGACTGTTTCCCGGGAGTCACGTGTGGGAATCATAGCAAGCTTTGCTGTCGCCCGCGCTCAGACTCTTCTGACACTCATTCATGAATTTTTTGAAAGACATCCGGAAGACAAAGTGCGCGTGGTTTTTGATAGTCCTATGATGAAAGAGGCGAATCGCGTCTACCAGAAATATGCTCACTTAACATCGCATGCCGACTCACTTTATTCTGCACTAGAAGATGTTGACGCTATTGAGTTTCAGCGCGAATGGGAATCTTTGAAAAAGAAAAGTGGTCCCCTCATTATCATAAGCTCGAGTGGAATGCTTACGGGCGGTCGAATCAATCGCCATCTCTACAACTGGAAAGACGATGAGAAGGCGATCCTTTTTCTCCCCGGCTATCAGGGTGAGGCGACACCTGGTCGCTCTTTAATTGAAGGTAACCGCAATTTACAGGACGCCAAGGGTGTTCATTTCACATGGCAGGGAGAAGTCCTGACATCTGAAGCCTTCTCCTCTCATGCTGACCAAAGTGAATTGCTAAAGTGGCTTGGGACAGAAAATTCAGATGCTGAAGTCTTTCTTCTGCACGGTGAGGAAGAGGCAAAAATTCAGCTTCGTTCAAAACTGGCCCAGCGGGTAAGGAAAGTTACCATTCCGAAGAAAGGTGAGATTCATAAGATAGAAATTCCGCAGAAGTGATGAAATACTTTATCTATGTACTGGAGTAGAAATGCCAGAGATTTATTGAATGAACTCGGAAGCAATGACCTGACAGGTCTTGATCGTGAAGCATACCAGAGGGCCATCAATTCTAACGGGCCAAACACTCTCACTGAAGCGAAACGAATTTCTCAGCTAGCGATTTTCCTGAAACAGTTTCATAACAAAATGTCCTATCTTCTGCTTCTTGCTGCAGGAATTTCATTTGGTCTCGATGAGAAAATTGATGCTGTGGCAATATTTGCGATCGTCATCCTCAATGGGATTGTCGGTTATTTTCAGGAAGCAAAAGCTGAAGCCGCGATTGCCGCTCTTAAACGCCTATCTATACCGCGGGCAAAAGTTCTGCGAGAAGGTAAAGTTGAACTGATAGACTCCATGGATGTCGTACCCGGAGATGTACTTATCCTGGAAGCAGGAGACTACATTGTTGCCGATGCTGTAGTTTTGAATAGTTTTCAACTCTCGGCAGATGAATCGATTCTTACTGGAGAATCGATGCCTGTCGAAAAAATTTCCGGAATCGTTCCAGAAAAGACTCCCCTTGCTGAACGAAAGAATATGCTCCATTCAAGCACGGCCCTCACCTCTGGTTCCGGAAAAGCTTTAGTCGTGAGTACGGGTATGAAAACAGAGATCGGAAAGATAGCCAGCCTTCTCGAAGCGACCAAAACAGAAGATACACCTCTCCAGAAAAAATTAGAAAAAGTAAGTAACAAACTTCTGATCATCGGTCTCATTGTCATGGTCATCATCGCAATCATAGGTTACCGGGAGAATCGTGGATGGCTCGAAATCTTCATGATGTCAGTCAGTCTTGCCGTAGCCGCGATACCAGAAGGTCTTCCCACTATTGTTACACTTGCCCTGACCCTCGCTGTCAGGAGAATGAGTAAGCGAAATGCCATCGTTAGAAAAATGGTCGCAGTCGAGGCCCTTGGTTCAACGGATATCATCTGCACGGATAAAACAGGAACTCTCACCACGGGGAATATGATTGTGAGAGAAACATTTTTACTTTCACAGAATGCTGAAAACGAGATGAAAGTTGCCGCTGTCGCCTGCAATAATGCTTCCCTCGACAATGGTGGATCCGGTGACCCGACTGAAATTGCTCTTCTCCGAATGGCAGTGGGAGAAAAGTCACCTCCTCGTCTTTACGAGTGGAGTTTCGACAGCGACAGAAAAAGAATGAGTGTGGCAGTTAAACACAACGAAGGTGCAAAAATTTACTGCAAAGGAGCACCGGAATCAGTTCTTCCGCTCTGTCTTATTTCAAAAGAAGATTCTACTTCGGCCGAAAAGGCGATTCGAGAATTTTCACTCAAAGGTCAGAGGATTCTTGCACTCGCCACACGAGAGCTCCCTATATTTGATAAAAACACCCCCCCTTCACTGGAGGAAGCAGAGAAAGAGTTCTCATTCCTGGGACTCGTGGCTATCGCGGATCCTCCAAAAGAAGAAACGATTCCAGCCATTGCGGCATGTAGGGCCTCGGGAATCAAAGTCATCATGATTACCGGTGATCATCCTCTCACCGCAGAAGCGATTGCAAAAGAATTGGGAATTATCGATACGCTTGATAGCAGTCTCGTCATGACCGGACATGAACTCGATTCGCTTGATTCAGACGGACTCCAGGAACGTTGCGAGAAAGTTCTGGTTTATGCCCGCGTGAGTCCGGTTCATAAACTCCGGATTGTAGAAGCACTTCAGAAAAATGGTCACACTGTGGCCATGACAGGTGATGGTGTTAACGATTCACCCGCCTTAAAAAAAGCATCCATTGGTGTAGCGATGGGAAGATCAGGAACAGAGGTCGCACGTCAGGCATCCAATATGATTCTCACAGATGATAACTTCGCAACCATCGTTCATGCCGTTGAAGAAGGTCGGGCGATCTTTGGAAATATTAAACGGACAGTTCAGTATCTACTTTCTACGAATCTCGCCGAAATTCTTATAGTCCTGGGCTCAGTACTTCTGGAATTACCAATGCCCTTCGTTCCACTGACACTTCTCTGGATTAATCTCGTGACAGATGGATTTCCTTCGCTGGCCCTGGCGGCTGAACCTGTGGAAAAAGATTTTCTGAAAAAAAACAGAAGTCCCTCAGCGGCAAGTTTTTTTGACAAGAAATTTATGAAGGAAATGGTTTTTGTCGGGCTCCTCATGACGATCATTCATCTGACTTACTATGATTATGAGTTGAAAGAAGAAAGCGTTCTGATGGCGAAAAGTTCCGCCTTCCATCTTCTGGTTTATCTATGTCTTTTTCGCTCATTCTCCTGCAGAAGTGATCATTACATCTACTCACAACTTCCCTTAAATAAATTTCATGTCATTTCTGTCATGATTCCCATTGCTCTTCAGATAACCCTTGAGAACTGGTCTGTCTTTACTGAGATGTTTGAAATCAGCCCCATTGGATTCAGGCATCATTTCTTCCTGATGCTTCTCTCAGTGATTCCGGTAAGTCTGATTGAGATAAGAAAGCTTTTGAAAATGAGGAAGCGTACTCCTGCAGAGCACAATTAAAGAACTGAACACAGAAATTCGTGGGTGTCGCATGTTTTGGGAGTTATAATCATTTGAATGATTAACGAGCGTCTCCATAAGAAAATTCAGGATTGGGTAACTAAACTCGAGCAGTTTGCCGATCGCGCCTGGTACGGTCCTTTAATCGGATTTCTCGCGGCCCTCGATGCAATTATTCTCGTCATCCCGAACGACGGCATCCTTGTCGCAAGTACCATGCTTGTGCCAAGACGCTGGATTATTTTTGCAGTTTGCGTGGCAGTGGGATCAAGTCTCGGTGCGATTGCTTTAAATTACATCGTAGAAATTCAAGGTCTGCCATTTATTCTTGAATATTATCCAGGTCTCGATCAAACCTACTGGTGGAAGATTACGCAAAATTTCTTTGACCAGTATGGGATACTTATCGTTTTCGCTGTTGGTGCTTCACCCATCATGCAACAGCCAGCGATTGTTCTGGCAGCACTTGCCAACACTCCTGTCACACAATTAGCGACCGCGATTTTTCTTGGAAGAATCCTGAAATTCCTTCTCATGGCCTATCTTGCTTCTCACTCTCCGAAAGTTTTGAAAAGAATCTGGGGACTCAAGGGCGAACTCAAAGACGCTGGCGTCAAGCTCGACTAAGGTTCCCGCACACCTACGAAAGGTTCCCGCACACCTGCGAAAATCATCCCTTTGAAACACAACGGACGGATGCCGCATCTCTAAGATCACCGGCATCTGTCTTCTCACCTACTCCATCCCATAAATAGGCCTGGGTGGGCTGGCGACGCCGCCACTTCCTTGCCCGCTTGATTGGCGTAGAAGTCCAGAACCAATTCTGCATATTCGGAAGGGCCGCTTTCATACCGTGAGAAGCAGCTGTATCAAATTCCCGTACTGTCGGAAGTCGCCACTTAAGATCTTTCAGAATTGTTGCTTCAGGAATATCGTCACAAGCTTTCTGTGAACCATAATGATTAAAGTCCGCAATCTGGCGAATGCCCCAGATGAGTTTTGTTTTTACATCCTGATAAACTTCAAGTCCTTTATCATCACTTGCAACGAGGACAAAGTTTTCCTTCGTCACAGCACATTCTTTTATTCTTTCTTCAATCGTGCCGGTTTGACCGCAGATTTTGGATAAAGCAGGAAAAGAAAA
>JACCDH010851125.1_pt1 | contig 13288 bp, 13 predicted proteins | sample 7442481 | NCBI WGS metagenome assembly JACCDH01 (sample SAMN15323433, study PRJNA562643) | freshwater metagenome | isolation source: river surface water | place: USA:Blue River Watershed | collected 2017-08-15
GCGAGCCAGCAGCTGGCGCAGCTGGCGGCACGCACCATGCAGCTGCAGGCCACGGTGCAGGAGGGCGTGCTGATGATCGGGGACGGGCAGCGAAGCGTGGATATCGAGCCGGTTCGCTGGAAGTGAGCCTCAGGCCACCGGGGCAGCGGGCGGCGGCGCCTCGCCCTCGGCGGCCCGCTCGCTGTATCGGTTGAACCGCCACGCATCCCCTTCGATCGTGATGCGCCGCCACACGGCGCGCTTCTCGCCGGGCGTCATCCCCGGCCAGTGCTGCACCTCGTCGAAGCTGCGCCCGCAGCCCTTGCAGGACTCGTCGCCCTGGCTCGTCGAGCAGATCGCGATGCAGGGCGTGTCCGGGGTGGTGTCGTACCAGGCCTTCCAGGCTGCCCAGGCCTTGGGGGGGAAACCCTTTTCGGCGGCCTCGTCCTCGCGGTGGAACACCATCAGCGCGTACACCTCGGCGAGCGCGCGCAGCTCGGGCGCCAGCGTCACGCCGTCGGGCGAGGGCGAGCGCTCGCGCCACCAGTTGATGGCGGCCTCGATGTCGGTGATGTGGATGCTGCCGGACATGGTGGTTTGCAAGGGGAGGCGGATCATAGCGCCTGCCGGGTAACCGCGCCCCTCGGTGCTATTCTCCCCGCATGAAGCTCCTCGCCAAATGGCTGCTCAGCGCCGCGGCGCTGCTGTTCGTGGCCAGCATCTACAACGGCGTGCAGGTCACCAGTTTCGCCAGCGCCCTGGCGGCGGCCCTGGTCATCGGCCTGCTGAACCTGGTCGTGCGACCGGTGCTCGTGGTCCTGACCCTGCCGGTCACGATGGTGACGCTGGGCCTGTTCCTGTTCATCATCAACGCCGTGATGTTCTGGGCGGCCGCCTGGCTGCTCGAGGGCTTCGGCGTGCGCAGCTTCGGCGCGGCCCTCCTGGGCTCCCTCATCTACTCCCTGATCGGCATCCTGATCGATTCAGCGCTCGAGCGCCTGTTCTCGAAGCAGTGAGTCGACCTGTCGGGCGCGGGTGTCGATGATCGACGCCTCGAAGTGGTCGGCCCCCGGGCGGCGGGCGAGCGCCTGCGCGGCGCGCAGGCGGTCCATCGCTGCGCCGTAATCCAGGCGGGCCACCTGGGCCTCGGCTTCCGCGCGGATCGCCCGCAGCACCTGGCCCTCGCCCTGGGCATGCAGCGCGCTGGCCAGGGCCTGCCAGGCCGTCGCATCGCCGGGGTGGAGGGCCACCCAGGTTTGAAGCCGCTGCGAGGCCTCCGCAGGCCGGCCGACCTTCACGGCCGCCTGTGCCCCCATCAGCAGCTCGGGCCGGTCGGTCGGCGCCGCCCCCTGCACCAGGGCCGACACCCGGGCCGCATCGTTGGCCGCCAGGGCCAACTCGGCGGCCAGCAGCCGCCCGTACCGCGCGCTGCGCTCCTCACCCGCTACCAGCGGCTCCAGGCGCGCCAGCAGGCGCTGGGCCACGGCCGGCTCGCGCAGGCGGGAGGCGGCCAGCGTGCCGGCGTACAGCGCACCGGCTTGCCGCAGCCGGTCGCCGATCGTGCCCTCCGCCTCGCGCACCAGCGCGCGCAGGCTGTCGACGCCGTCGGCCGACAGCGCGCGGGCGCGGGCCGACATCAGCGTGTGCTGCAGGTCGTTGGCCGGCGCGGACGGCCGCTCGCCCACGGGCAGGCGCGCGCGCATGTCGGCCAGGCGCTCCACCGTCAGCGGGTGGGTGCGCAGGTAGGGGAAGGAGCCGTCATCGTTGAGCCGGGCGGCGTTCTGCAGCTTCTCGAACATCGCGGGGAAGCCCTGCCCGTTGAACCCGGCCTGCGTCAGCACGCCCATTCCCACGCGGTCGGCCTCGCGCTCCATGTCGCGGGAGAACCGCAGCTGGCCCTGGATCGCCAGCGCCTGCCCGCCGGCGATCAGCGCCTGGGCGGCGGCGGGGTTGCGCCCCACGGCCAGCGAACCCAGGATCATGCTGCCGATCACCCAGGGCTGCTGCTGGCGGTCCTGGGTGACCATGCGGGAGATGTGGCGCTGCGTTACGTGACTGAGCTCGTGCGCCAGCACCGAGGCCAGCTCGTCGCGGCTGCCCGTGGTCGCCACCAGCCCCAGGTGCAGGCCGAACCAGCCGCCCGGCAGGGCGAAGGCGTTGATGCTGCGGTCCTTGCCCAGGAGCAGTTGCCAGGCGAATCGCTGGTCCAGCTCCGGCGGCAGCTCGCCGCGCTGGCGTGCGGCGGCGAGCAGGGGTTGCCACAGGCCCTGGATGTAGTCGGCCAGGGTGGGATCGTCGATGTAGTCGGGGTCGCGATACAGCTCGCGCACGATGCGCTCGCCGATGCGCCGCTCCTGGGAGACGGACAGGTCGGTGTGGTCGCCCAGCGAGGGCAGCTGGGCGGGCGCCGGCGCGGGCTGCCACGCCAGGGCCAGCAGGCTGGCGAGCACCGCCATGCGCAGCGCTGCGCGCGGTCCCCGGGCCCGTATCATCGTGGTCTGCATACCTTCACCTGATTCCTGCTGACGCCATGAGTTCACTGACGCATTTTGACGCCGAAGGCCAGGCCCACATGGTCGACGTGGGCTCCAAGGCCGCCACCCACAGGGTGGCCGTGGCCCAGGGCCGCATCGTCATGGAGCCGGCGACCTTTCAACTGGTGGCCACCGGCACGGCCAAGAAGGGCGACGTGCTGGGCATCGCCCGCATCGCCGGCATCCAGGCGGCCAAGAAGACCAGCGACCTGATCCCGCTGTGCCACCCCCTGGCGCTGACCCGGGTGGCCGTGGAGTTCGAGCTCGAGGCGTCCCACCACGCCGTCCTGTGCCGGTGCACCGCCGAAACGGTGGGGCCGACGGGCGTGGAGATGGAGGCGCTCACCGCGGTGCAGGTTGCGCTTCTTACGATTTATGACATGTGCAAGGCGGTGGACCGGGGAATGACCATCGGCGATGTGCGGCTGATGGAAAAGCACGGGGGGAAGTCGGGCTCATGGACGGTAAGCCTGGGAGCCTGAGCGCCACCCGCCGAGCGAATCCGCAGCAGACATGAGGCGACAGTCCGATCGGGCACAGGGAACGGACCAAGCCGTGCGCCTCGGCCTCATGGCGCAGGCACTGGCGCTTGTCAGCACACCGGTCACGATTGTCCTGGTCGCCACCCAGCTGACGCCCCACCTGCAGGGTTATTACTTCACGATCGCGAGCCTGCTGGCGCTGCAGGTGCTCTTTGAGCTGGGCTTGAGCACGGTCCTGACCCAGTTTTTCAGCCATGAGTTCGTACGGCTGCATTGGCGTATGGACGGATTGCTGGGCGGAGCCCGCGAGGCCAGGCAGCGTGCGAAGGATGTCCTGTCACAGTCACTGGCCTGGTTTGCCGCCGCCGGTTGCCTGCTGGGTGCGCTCCTGACGCCCGTTGGCATCCATATATTCGAGACGGACGCCCTCCCGCGTTCCCAGTGGCTGGCGCCCTGGCTGCTGTCCATCGCAGGGGTTATGGCCAACCTCCTGCTGCTGCCACTGATTGCCCTGGAATCGGGCAGCGGCAACATCGAGGATATGTCCCGGCGCGAGGTCCGTTCAAGCCTAGTTGCAACGCCTGTCGCCTGGGTATTCCTGGCGGCCGGCCTGGGGCTGTTCGCCATCGCGGCGACGTCGATCATCAGGTTCGCATTTTTCTTCGCCTACTTCCTGGCTCGACGCCACGCCTTGTTGCGAAGCCTGTGGAAACAGCGTCGCTCGATCGGCCGCAGGGCCTCCTGGCGCAAGGAAATCTGGCCCATGCAGTGGCGGGTATCCCTGTCCTCGGCGGCCGCCTACCTGGTCCTGCAACTCATCACACCGACAATCTTCCACTTCCAGGGGGCCGCCGAGGCGGGGCGCATGGGAATGAGCATGGCCGCCTTCTCGGCGCTGACAACCATCGGCCTGACCATCGTGAACGTCCGGGCCCCGCAACTGGGGCACCTCGTGGCCTCCCGTCATTGGTCCATCGTAGATCCGCTGTTCTCAAGAACCACGGCGCAGGGCCTGGGCATCGCGCTGACCGGTGCCGTAGTGGGGACGCTCGTGGTATTCCTGTTGCAACAGGGCAGCGCCATCGGTGACCGGTTCATCCCCTACTGGCAGATTGGCCCGCTGCTGGTCGGGGCCTGCCTGCAGGTGGCCCTGGCGCATCTGGGCGCTTACCTGCGTGCCTACAAGCGCGATCCGCTCATGCCCCTTATCGTGATCCACGGCCTAGTTCAAGGCGGGGCCACCCTCGTGCTGGCAAAGGCCTTCGGCACTGTAGGGATCGCGATGGCCATACCGTTGATCCTTGCAGTGATCCTACCGGCAGCCCTGTGGATCTGGTGGCGCTGCCGCCAAGACTTGCAACGCGGCACAGGTGAAGTGGCCAGGCCCGGCCCGCGCGCCCCATCGACGACCCCATGAAGAAAGTCATCTTCTGCGCCAGGAGCGACCTCCTGACCCAGCGGGGTGGAGACACCATGCAGGTTCTCCATACCCAAGCCGCACTGGAAAGCGAGCACGGACTCCAGATCGTGCTCGCACGGGAGCCGGGGGACATCGCTCAGCACCGCGATGCGGACCTGGTCCACATCTTCAACCTCCAGACTATCGAGTCCTCGCTGGCATTTGCCGAAGCCGCCGAAGCGGCCGACCTGCCCATCGCCTTGTCCCCCATCTACTGGAACCTCTGGCCTTCCGCCTTCGTGGAGCGCGTCAGGTCAGTCGCGCCGCTCGCGCCCATCAAAGCCAGCCGCCTGCTGGAACGGACATGGCGCCTATGCCTGCATGGCTCCCGCTTCCAGGCCAGCCTCCTCGGCCAGCAATACGTTGCCGCCGGACGACGGTTGATCGACAAGGCTGCCCTCCTGCTGCCAAACTCCCCCGAGGAGCTAGCCATCATCGGCGCCGACTACATGATGGACACGCAGGCGCTGGGCGCCAAGGCCTGCATCATCCCGAACGCCGTGGATACCCGCCTGTGGCGAGCTGGTGCGGAGAAGGATGGCGCGCGCCAGGCCTGCGTCGCGATCGTCGGGCGTATCGAACCCACGAAGAACCAGCTGGACCTGATACGCGCCCTCGCACCCTACCGGGACATCCCGCTGAAGATCATCGGCCGCTTCTCGTCTAATCCGCTGCATCGCAGGTATTGCGAGGCGGTCCGGCAAGCGATTGATGCACATCCCCACGTGCAACTGGTCCACGAAATTCCGCATCCTGAGGTCCTCAGGCAACTGGGCCAGGTGAAAGTGCATGTGCTTCCCTCGTTCCGGGAGTCGCCCGGACTGACCACGATCGAGGCTCTCTTTGCCGGTTGCAACATCGTGACCTCCGGCCCTGCCCATTGTCCCGTCGAATACTACCGATTCGGCAGGCTGGGGACGCAGTGCGACCCCTTCAGCGTGGGATCGATCAGGCGATCCATCCTTCATGAATTGAATGCACCCCGCCCGCAACTGCCCGACGATTACTTTGACGTCTATTCGTACCGGAACGCGGCGAAGCTCACTGCCCTCGCATACCGGCAGCTGGAGTCCACCCGCACCGGTGACGGGCCATGACCTCACCAATCGCCCCATGAAAATCCTGATCGTCTTCGGAACCCGACCGGAAGCCATCAAGATGGCTCCCCTGTGCCTGGAACTCGGACGGCATCCTGGACTGGAAACCAGGGTCTGCGTGACCGGCCAGCACAGGCAGATGCTGGACCAGGTACTCGACGTCTTCGGCCTGAAGCCAGATTTCGACCTGAACCTCATGCGAACGGGTCAGGACCTGACCGACATCACGTCCAGCGTCCTGCAGGGCATGCGCTCGGTCTTCGCGCGCTGGCGTCCGGACTGGGTCCTTGTCCACGGCGACACGACCACGACCTTGGCTGCCAGCCTGGCCGCCTACTACGCAAGGATCCGGGTCGCACACGTTGAAGCGGGGCTGAGAACCTACGACCGCTACGCGCCCTGGCCAGAGGAAATCAACCGGCGCGCCACGGCCACCATCGCGAGCCAGCATTTCGCACCGACGCCGCGCGCTGAAGCCAACCTGGTCGCAGAAGGCGTCCCGCGCGAGGACATCCTGGTGACCGGCAACACGGTGATCGATGCGTTGCTCGACGCGACACGACGCATCCAGGACGACCCGCGCCTGATGGCGCAGCTGGATGCGCAACTTTCCTTCCTCGACCCGAGCCGCAAACTGATCCTCGTCACGGCTCATCGGCGAGAGAATTTCGGCGCCAGGTTCCTGGATATCCTGCGTGCCGTTCGGGTACTGGGAGAGCGCGCAGACGTCGAGGTGGTCTTTCCGGTCCATCTCAACCCCCAAGTGAGGGACCCGGCATTCGAGGTCCTCTCGGGTGCCAAGGGTGTGCACCTGGTCCAGCCGATGAACTACCTGCCGTTCGTGTACCTCATGAATCGGTGCCACCTGGTCCTGTCCGATTCAGGCGGGATACAGGAAGAAGCGCCTTCGCTGGGCAAGCCGGTCCTCGTTCTGCGTGATGCCACCGAGCGGCCCGAGGCCGTGGAGTCGGGTACCGCCATCCTCGTCGGGAGTGACGGGACCACCATCGTGCGTGAAGCCACGCGCCTGCTCGACGAACCCGTGGCTTATGCGCAGATGGCAAACCTGAAGAATCCATATGGAGACGGCCTGGCCAGCCAGCGAATCGCGCAACGCCTGGTGGCCCTCGCGAATGCCCGCCGGACTTGAGCCTCCGGGCGCATGACGGTTCAACGCGCCGGCGAATCGCCGGGGCTCTGCCTGCCGCCCTGCCTCAGGACCCACTGAGCGTATTCCTTGGGGAAGGCCGCCCGGTAACGGGCACGGTGCATTTCAGCCTCCTCGAGGCGGCCGAGCATCAGGGCGCTCTCGATGACGCGTTCAATTACTCTCGGTTCAGGGGAAAAATGCAACATCTCGCGGGCAAGCAGGTTCACCTGGGCCGCATTGCCAGGTGTCAGCGTCACCAGGGTCAGCGAGGCGAAGCGGACCTGATCGCGATAGACCCAGGAATGGCCCACCTTGGCAACCGTGTCGTCGGCATAAGTCGCTGACCGTGCCGCGGGCGGTCGGTAGATCTGACCCACGCGCCAGAAGTCCCAACTCGCATAGCAAGCCAACACCAGGACAGTGGCGGCACAGGCCCAATGCGTGGCGGTCTGCACGCGAGAAAGTTGGCGCGCGCACAGGATGCCCAATGCGATGCCCGCCGACATCTGGAAGGGTCCGTACCACAGCGGGTACTCGACGAGGCTGTGCAAGGCAAGTGCAGCGAGGATGGCCCAGGCGAAGCGTCGGTCGCCATCGGTTTCGCGCCAGGGCCGGGCCCGCCATGCCGCCACCGCTGCGCCGAGGACCACGAGGACGGCGGCAGGCACACCCAGCTCCACGGCCAGGTGCAGGGGCAGGTTGTGGGCGTTGTCGAGGATGTCGCAAAAGCGTGTGCCATCAAACAGCACCACATAGTGGGCGTAATCGAGCTCGCCCCAGCCCCAGCCGAGCCAGGGACGCTGGGCCAGCAGGGTAAGCACGTTGGACCACAACGTGCGGCGGCTGCTGCACAGGGGCACCTTGGAGGTACGGTCGAACAGGTTGGCGGCATCGAAGCCGCGCAGTTCCAGCAGCCACGGCAAACCGAAGGTCCCCAGCGCGTAGGCCGCCAATCCGGTGAGGCACAGCGCGATGCGCTGGGCGCGGCGCGGACCCGGCAGGGCCATGGAGAAACCCGCCAGCAGCACCAGTTGCAGCAGGCCCGTGCGCGAGGTACTCGCTGCGCTGGCCACGGCCAGGAGCACCACCAGCGGAAGCGCCGCGGCTAGGCGCAGGCCACGCGTGAACAGCCAGGCCAAGGCGATCATGCCCAGGCTCAGGTGACTGGCGAACAGGTTTCGCTGCCGCAGGTTGCCCTCGGCTTCTCCGGGCAGACCGGCGCTGAGCCAAGAGTTCCCCTCCTGGAGAAAGCCTTGGTGCTGGGCCAGGCCGATCAACGCGTTGACGGCGGCGGCGGCCACCAAAGCCCAGGCCACGGCCTTCAATCCGTCCTCGCGCGAGGCTATCGAAGCGCAGGCCGAAGCGGACAGCAGGACCAGGCCGATGCCGCCGGCCATCGCGAAGAAGTCCAGGCCACCATGGCCGCGGATCACACCCCATGCGATCAGGGCGGCCCCCGCAACCAACAGGCCCGCGGGGAGCTGGCGCATCCCTCCTGCGGCACACCATGCCGCCGTGGCAAAGAGGCACACCAGCCAAGGCACGACCTGCGCCGAAGGGCCGCCACTGAAGGTGTTCAGCCAGGGCAGCGCCAGAGCGGCAAAGCACACGACCCATCGAACGGCGTCGGGCACGGCTTCGCGGCCACCCAGGGGGGGCAGGGGGTCAACGACCACGTTCAAGATTCTCGCTCCGGGGTGGCCACCTGCGGCAAGGCAGGGAGGACATGCGGTGGGACAGGACGGCAGCGACGCGCCGCACAGGACAGGCCATTCTAGGCGGGTGGCCAGGCACTGATTCCATAATGGCAGGCCTGCCATGATGAATCCCATGCCACCCCAAGTCGCGGTGCTGATGTCCACCTACCAGGGGGAAGCATTCGTCGTCGAACAGATCCATTCCATCCTCTCGCAATTGCCACCGAAGGGAAGATTGATCGTGCGCGACGATGGATCCACAGACCGGACGATCGAGCGCATGCGTGGGATCGATGACCCGCGCCTGGAGATCACGCCCGGCCCCAACCTGGGTTTCGCAGGCAGCTTCCTCACCCTGCTGGGAGGGGTGGGAGAGGGCGCCGATGTCGTGATGCTGGCGGACCAGGACGATGTCTGGCTGCCCGGAAAGGTCGAGCGGGCCTGCCGGGCCCTGCACGGGCTGGAGGAGGTGCCAGCGCTCTATTTCACCCGCCTGCGGCTGGTCGACCGGGACCTCCGCCCGCTGGGTGAAACCCCGCGCTGGCCCCGGGGCCCTTCATTCGCCAACGCCTTGTGTGAAAACATCGCCACGGGCTGCACCATGGCGCTGAATGCCCAGGGCGTGAGGCTGGTCACCCAATACGGCGACCGGGGGAAGATCTACTTCCACGACTGGTGGATCTACCTGGTCGTGAGCGCGCTGGGCCAGGTTGTCATGGACGACGAGCCATCGATCCTGTATCGACAGCACGGCGCCAACGTGATCGGTCGTGGCCTGGGTTGGCGTCGCTACCAGGCCACCCTGGCCTTCATGCGAAAGCGAAGCTGGATCCACATTCTTTACCGGCAGATCGACAACCTGGTGGCCACGCATGGCGAAGCGCTCTCTCCCGAGCAACGCCGCATGATCGAGCGTTACTTCAATCCTGGGCAGTTGGGCAGCGTCCTGCGCCTGCTCCTGGTTCCCGTTCGCCGGCGACAGTTCTTCACGGACGAAATCATCTTCAGGGCCTTGCTCGTGGCCGAGGTCCTGTCGGGGCGTGGGCTCCTGCCCAAGCCGTCAAAGACGGCGCTCCCAAGGCAATCCTGAACGCCCCCGCACCTGGTGGCAATCCAGGCGGAACCCGGGTGCCAGCACGTCGGCCACCGTGCCCACCAGGTTCGGGTTGAGCGCACGCCAGTACTTGAAGCGGACGGCGCCATCATCCAAGACGTAGGCTCGAACGTCGGCGCCAGGATAGTCGCGCATGAATCCATCCTCCATGCGAACGGTTCGGCCTCCCCCCGGAGGGAACAATCGGGGACATTGCTGCTCGAGCCTCTCGAAGACACGGGCAGCCTCCAGCTGCGCGGCACTCGGCCCAGCGGCAGTGGGCGCAGCAACCGGATAGGCGAGGGGACAGACCCAGAACCCCATGGAATCGGTCCGGCGGGGATTCGGGCTCGACCCGTCCGGGATCATCTGGTCGATCATGGTTTGGGAGCGCCGGGTTTCGCAGGCACCTGAAAGCCCCATCCGATGGGGAGCAAGATGCCGGTCGAGCTCCTCGCGCATCCGCGCCACCGGTTGGCCCCTTTCGTCAGCGTACCGGGGGTCGGAGTGCAGAAGCAGGCGAAGAGGCAACCCGTCGCGCACGGCACCTGCGAGAAAGCGCTGGGCACGCCGGTCGTTGTCCGAGGATCCGCCCTCCAGTCCCGAGACGTTCATCCAGCGAGACCTCGGATCGAACCGAGGCGCCAGCAGCGAATAGGAAAGGCTGGTGACCATCACCCACGCGGCCGGCTGCTCCCTGTCGGCCGCCGTGAGGTCGATCTGGAAGTAAGGCACACCCCAGGGCATCAGGCTCCAACGCCGGCGGGGCTCGGCCTCGGCCACGGCAATGACCTGTGCGCCCACCAGGAGCACGCACAGGAGCAACCGCAGGGATCGACTCACCGGCAGCCGGTACACAAGGGCGATGCACAACGGCCCCACCAGCATCAGCACCGGGATGAAGTAGCGGCCATTGCCCGTGGTGGCGAGCCACGGGACGAAGGCGAGCCAACTGAATGCGACCAGGGGCCACAAGGGACCGCCAAGCGGCAGCCGCCGCAGCCGCCACGACAGGAGCACGGCGCAGAGGGTCAGCAGGAGCAATGCGACGAACCGCAGGTCCGGCGCCATGATCTCGATATAGACGCCGGCGTCAGGCGCCGCCATCGCGATGGGCCGCCAGAATGCATCGCGCCAGGTATCAGGTTGGAACCGGATCATCGGGGAGCCGAGGGTAGTCCTGGGGTGGGGGGCTCAGCGGGCATCATGCCCCCCACCCCAGCGCTCGGCGCACAGGTTCGAACCAGGCGTCATGAAACGGGTACAGCGGATTGCCAAAGCGCTGCCAAAGCAGCCACCCCCAATAGCCATACGTCACGGCATAGCCGGCCAGCAGGGCGCCGCTTGCGGACGCCACCCGGGCCGCACCGGCAGACAAGGACGGTCCACGCCACGCCCAGAGCAAGGGCATCAACAGGACCAACGGCCCGTTGCTCAGTTTGAGGCCTACGGCGACTCCCGCCAGCAGCCCCGACATCAAGGTCAGTCGTTGCCGCCGCGGCCCATGCAAGTCGGGATCGAGCGCCAGTGTCGCCAGCGCCACCGCCCATACCACGGGAATGGCAGACAGGAGGTCGTTGGCCGTGTTGTCCGTGAGGGACAGAACGACCGGCGACATGTAGCCCAGAAGCACCGACAGCCCTCGCAGGGCCACGGCGTCCCAGCCGCTGCCAGGCAACAGGCTGCGCGCAATCAACCACAGGCCCGGTGCCGCCAGGGCGTGAAGCGCACTAAGCACGGTGGCGGCCAGCACGGGTCCCGCCCCATGGATGGCCAGCAGGTAGGCTGGCAGGTACGAGTAGGGCGGCTGCAGGCTCTGCAGGTTGGCCGCGAGGAAGTCCTGATCGAGGCGGTGCGCGGTGGCCGTCCAGCCCAGGTAGATGTGGTGGTTGATGGCGTCCCAGCTCAGGCCGATCCCGCCTTCGCTGGCGGAGAGCACAGACAGCCCAACCCACACGGCAAGCGTGACGGTCACGCACTCGAGGCGGGGCCGGTCCTCAACGAACGATCGACCCATGCGCGGCTCCTATCGCTTCAGGCACAACTTCAGCGCGGCAGCGAACAGGGCACCCGCACCGGCCTGGGCGCCCACGATCATCAGAGTCACGGCCGGGATCACCGACCGCATGGCCTGCTCGGGATCCAGCGCGCTGAACCCGGTGACGCGCCAATCCTGGACCAGCGCAAAAGACCAGCCCAATCCGGCGGCAAGGAGCGCGCCGGCGGATCCCAGGCCCACCTCGAGCGACAGGTACGGCTCACAGCGTGCCAGCCAGCGGGGCGTGGGCACGATGCCCGCAAGGACACCCATCCATTTAGTCAGGACGGCCAGCTGGATCAGCTGCAGGCCGAGCACGATCGCGGCCCCCATGTACAGCAGGGAATGGACACCCAACCCGAGATGCCCCAGGTCGAGCACGCCCGGCTGCAAGGTCATGAACCCCAGAACGCCGACGCCCAGCATGAACAGACCGGGATACAGGAACAGCCAGCGGGGGCAGAACAACAACAGGAACCGCAGGTGCCGCCAACCATCTCGCCAAGTGCGCAGGTGGGGCGCTCGCCCCCGGCCATCGGGGCGGAGCTCGGCGGGCACCTCTTCGATCCGCAGTCCTGCCAGGGCCGCCTTGGCCACCATTTCGCTAGCGAACTCCATGCCTGGCGTTACCAGGTCTAGCGCCGCGATCGCTTCGCGCCGGAATCCGCGCAGCCCACAGTGGAAATCCCCGATCGGCACGCGAAAGAACAGTCGCCCGATGAAACTGAGCACTGGATTGCCCAGGTAACGATGAAGCTTCGGCATGGCACCGTCATGGATCCCGCCCTGGAAGCGATTGCCCATGACCAGTTCCGCGCCGTCGCGCAATCGGTCGATGAATGGGCCCAGGGCCGAGAAGTCGTAGCTGCGATCCGCATCGCCCATGACCACGAAACGCCCCTGGGCCGTGGCAATCCCGGCCATCAAGGCCGCACCGTAACCCCTCACCGGCACGTTGATCACGCGTGCGCCAGCCGTCTGGGCCAGATGCTGGGAGCCATCCGTCGAGCCATTGTCCGCGACCAGGACCTCACCGACGACGCCATGGGCCTCCAGGAAGGCCCGGGCTTCGGCGACGCAGACGGCGACGGTGCGCGCCTCGTTCAGGCACGGCATCAGGATCGTGAGTTCTAGGCCCGGTTCAGCCAGCGCAATGGACTTCATTCCACGCCACCCGAAAAAAAGCCGGCCGCCTCAGCAGAGACGGCCGGCATCGATTCACGCGATCAGGTCAGTAATCGGGATCAGAGTCCCGCGGCGCGGCAGGAGGCCGGGAGGAACTTGGACTCGACGCCCGTACCGGGGCCACACAGCCAGACAGCGATGGAACCGCCGAAGGTCGGCGCCGTGCAGGTACCGCCGGCCTGGGCATCCGCATTGGAGCAGGGACGCAGAATGACCGGGCCGTTGGCGCCGGTGCCGATGTCACGCGAGGTCACCGTGATGGTGCCGGTGTCCGTGGTGGCAATGCTGGCCACGTACTTGCTCACGGCGGCAGTCGATTCGCAGCCGAAGTTGTTCGCGCCGGGCGTCGTGCTCGCGGAGTGGACCACCTCCGTAATCGCCGTCCGGCACCCCGACGCCGCCAGCACCACCTCGGACATCTTCGCCCGCTTCGTGTAATCCTGGTACGCCGGCAGCGCCACCGCTGCCAGGATGCCGATGATGGCCACCACGATCATCAGTTCGATCAGGGTGAAGCCCGCTTGCAGTTGACGCTTCATGAAACCTCCAGGGGTTGCAGTTGAGAATGCGTCGA
>JACCDH011490433.1_pt1 | contig 13287 bp, 7 predicted proteins | sample 7442481 | NCBI WGS metagenome assembly JACCDH01 (sample SAMN15323433, study PRJNA562643) | freshwater metagenome | isolation source: river surface water | place: USA:Blue River Watershed | collected 2017-08-15
CCGCCCTTACGGATGTAGGAATCTGTGCTGTGATCCTAGATCATATTTGTCATCAGCTTGGTATTAAAACTGTTGAAGATTTATACGCGGAGTCTGAAAAAGCAAGGCTTCCAACGACCATGCCATTTGGCAAACATAAAGGCTTGATGTTGGCAGATCTTCCTAGCGACTATAAGCAGTGGCTACTGACTCAAGGGGATATTGACCCCTATTTACGGAAGGCTTTGAGCATCTAACCCTCAAATACTTTTCTATCAATACCTACAATAGCAAATAATTTACTATCGCCTAAGATTAAATCAACATCACACATTTCTTTTCGAGATGCAATTAATTCTAAAAGTGAATTAACTTGCTCATACAAACAAAAGCTTGGAAGCAATACAAGCCTTCTATATTTTCTGGACGAGGTCGTATAAATGTATGACAGACCTCCCGAAACTCCTATAAGAGTTTTTTCGGTTCCGCTACCATTTTTATAACAAGCAACAATGGACAACAACTCTTGATGCTTAAGGCTTCCAAATACTAATTCGGCTAACCATGTATCTTCGATGATGTTCAGAGATCCATTCTTTAAAAAATCTTTATAAGAATGAAGTGCCAAAACATCCGTAGCTAAGGCATATTTTGGAGATTCCTCATTATTTTTTGAAAAAACTGTTACTGGTAAACACTCGCTTTTCCCATCAACATTCTTGTAATCAATAAGACTACTTCTTTTCATTGAAATCGTTAAGTTGGCTTTTTCAGCCAAACGAATCCATCGTAATGTACGCGAATAATCAGTCCATCTATCAACAGAGATAAAAAATCCATTCGTTGCAAGAAGGTCATTGATCTCCAATAACTCATCAACTTTTATTACTTGCTTCGAAAAAGAGAGGTCAGCATCTTCAATTGAAAATCCGCTATCGCCCTCATCAATAGTCAAACCATGGCTATAGCCAAGTAAATCCTGATCAAGTAGCTCATGGAAAACAGCAATTGAAAATACTAGATTAAATTCACCACCAATTTCAGCCGCAGTACCCCTTTTAAGAGGAAGGCATTTAAACTCAACGTTAGAGATATTTAATTGCGACGCCCGTATTTTAGCTATCTCAATTGCTGGCGCGGAGGAATCTATGCCGACAAAAGATACATCAGGGTAAGCTTCAGCTAGAAGACACAGCAAAATTCCGTTATCACATCCAATCTCTAAAACTTTTCCAGCAACTATCCCCTCTTGCAATAGCCAAATGGCTACGGCCTTAAGTTTTGCAGCATCGTACTGAGATGCCACAGCATTCGCAAAATCGAATGATGCATTTTTAATGGGGTATGGATCAGATTCAAGGCCATTTTCTCTTGCGCTAATACAGTCGCCCAACTGAATCGCTAAAGGTCCAAATTTTTTTTCCAAAACTCTCCAAAAAATTTCTCCTTTTTGCTGACCGCCAAGCCCACATTTTTTAAAAAATTGATCAATATATTGCGAGTAAGAGATTGTCATATTTGGTGTATAAATTCTGCTAAGTGAATCTTTTCCCCCAAGGCGTGCTCATGACTGACTCAATATCCTTACGTGAAAGCACCCTTGTACATTCCTCCCATTTATCTTCAGTCTTAACAGTTTTTCCCCAAGTTTCTTCAAAGATATTAGTAACTTCTTTTCTCATATGAAGATGAGTATCAGCAAGCTCTTCAAATTTTTCAAAATCTTCAATCCAATCATCGTCAATGCAGTCAGGTATCCCACCAAAAATATCAAACCTATCCTTCATGCGTTCAGATATTTTTTTGTACACATCCTCATCTCGCGTGCCCTGATAAGTAAGGTTTAGCATATCAACGGATTTCCTTGCTTGGCCAAAGCGCTTAATACGACCAAGCCTTTGCTCCAATTTTGACGGATTCCAAGGTAAATCAATATTTATTAAAGTGCCCAAGGTTTGCAAATTCAAACCCTCACATGCCGCATCAGTAGCAACAACCAACTCAACATCCCTTGTTTTGACAAGTTTCTTAATGACGTCACGCTCAACATGTACAAAATCGGCACCCTTGTACATTCCACTTTTTCCAGCGCCGGCATAAACGGCTACATTTTTATCTGGAAAATCCTTAGCGAGTTCTGACGCTACCCATTTTGCGGTATCGTAGTACTGTGAAAATATGATGCAACCAAGATCTGCCCAAGATTTATCATCGCTTTGAAACTCTTTTAAAAACCATCGTACCGCTTGTAGTTTGGGATCGTGAGCCTCTGGTCTTGAAAGTTCGCTTTTAATTACTTTCAAATATTCGACCTCTTTCTCCGTTAGCGTCTCAAGAACTTTCTTCTCTTCATCATAATCGTCATCGTCATCAATGCTACCAATTTGCTTATCTAAAATTCTTTGAACAGTGGATCTTCCTGACTCAAATGATGAACAAATTCGTTGTAAAAAAATTGATCGGAGAAGCTTTGCACCCTTTGTTCTCTTACTTAGTTCACTCACAAACCCATCAGCAGCCTCATAAGCAATTTCAAATGGCCTGTTAGTGATAAGGCCAATTCCGTCAAATTGAACTCCCCTATATGTTCCAGGCAATGCATTAGGCTGTGGGTGAACATTAACCTCGATTTTCTCCAAAAGGCCCGCATCTTCAAGAGACTTTCTTCTACGAAGAACTACATGCCTTACAAATGGGTTATTTCTTTTGAAAAAATCTGTGCCTAAAATCGGCGCCAAATCGAAACTTCGTGTTTGGATTTGAAGTTGGCTTGGCAAGGCATCAGTGTGGAAAGTTTTATCGTTGATACCCAAATCCATGCGAATATTTTTGAACAATGTTTTTGCAGCTAAATCAAGCATAGGAGGCTTATCAGATGGAAGCGGCGCAATTAATAGCTCCCATGCTGCAAACTCGTCAGAAATTTGGCGATTACCCGTAATTAATGGTTGAATCTTTTCAACCTCTTGCCATTTTGAGATATATTCACGCCCCATCACAAAATCAGCGCCTTGATTCAAAACGCTCATTAAGTCCCAAAGTTCGCTTACCGATGTTTGAATGGGTGTAGCAGTTCCAAGCAATACGTGCCGAGCGTTTGCTGCAGCAACCCTCATAAAAGCCAATAAGTTATTGGGCTCCACATCCTTGCCCATGCCGCCCCTCATCCTAGCTTTATGGGACTCATCAAGAATGAGCGTTCCATACTTAAGCTTACAAAGTATTTGAGCCTCCTCCGACTGATGAATAATCAAGCCGGTAGATACTATAGCCACCTGAAACGGGCATCTTGCTATATCTTCAGCGCCACGGGTTGGTATTGCCCTACCTGTTGGATCAACCCAATACTTTTGATTGGAGACCCAAACACCACTGGGAATTCCCAAGCGATCCTTTAACTCAGTCTGCCATTGAAGCGTAAGGGTTGCAGGGCAAAGAATAAGAACTGGACCATCACCTAACAAGGCAGAAACTAAGGCAGAAGTTGCCATTGCGAGCGTTTTACCCAGTCCGACCTCATCAGCAATTAATAAACGAGCCTTCCCGTAAATCTCTCTGTGCTGAAGAAATGTAGCAACAAAGGATTGCTGCCAAGGCTGAAGTTGTTCACCACCCCGATAAATTGGAGCCTCCACCATAACTGCTGCAGGCAAATCTTCAGGCGATACGTTATCAAACGTTATCTCAGCTCTCCCGCCAATTCGTTTTACTTCAGTAATAATTGCATCGGGCAGATCCTCGCCCATAGCCCATAGCTTCTCAAATTCCTGCTCAACCCAATCGCAACCTTCCTTTGATCGGTCCTCCCAAAGAATTTCATGATTTTTTGCGAATGCAGATCTGCTTTCGTTAATTGACCCTAAAAAGCTTGTTCTACTTCCATCGGCCTGCTCGATAACTCCAGCTTTACCATGAAGAAACACAACGTCTTTAGGTACAACTTTGATTTTTACTTTCCCGGATATTAGGAGCTCATACAGCTTTTTATAGCGATCCCTATGCATAAGAGATTCAACCTCTGGTGAGAGTTCATTCCACCTCTCCTTAAGGGCTGTATCTCTTGCTGCCTTAGAAATCTTTAAATCAGCAGGATCTAAATCTGAGTTACATACGATTCTTACGTCCTCAATAGACTCAATTTCTTCACCAACTAGCTCCAGTATCGAGGATCTAAAATAGCCAGCAATCCTCTTATAAGACTTGGCATCTCGCAACTTATCCGCAAGAAACACATGGTCAAGACGTTCTCTTAAAGAAGAAAACCTGCTAATATCAGACATTGTTATACGCGCTCGTTTCTAATTAGATCCCTTAAAACGCGGGCAGATTGACTTTCATTTTCTCGAATACCTGATGTCTTTTTACTAATATAGTCAGATATTGCAATTAATAAATCGCGTTTCCTGTAAAAGTCGGGGATCAGTTCTTTTAGCTGATGCAATATGTCATCTGACGAAATCTTTGATTCAATTAATAAAAATATCGCATAAAGAATGTTTCGCACATTCGTTAAACCAAATTCGTCAGATGTACCCATGCCTCTTTTTCCAAAAGCTTCTGCCGTCTTAAGTTGTGCCTTATTTGCCTTCGTTTCCCCTAGCAATCCGCTAAAGTCTGCAACCTTAAACGCTTTTGCGAAATTTTGGTAATTAGAGAGGCTATTAATGCCAGACGACTCCATATCAAGCATTTTTAAATAAAAACGCTCAACGCCGCTTAGGTCATCCCAAACCTCTTTTGATAGTCCATGAGGAACTAGATATTCATTGGCAATACTGACAGCAAATTCTATTAAATCATCAACAATTGTTGTTTGCTCCTTGAGTCTAGGTCTCAAAGATTCCTTTTGCATATCAACGCCATCAATTACTGCATATTTTGTTAAAACCCTAAGAGCTGCAGCATAACCAGCCATCTGTATATCAGCATCTTCGAAAAGATTCTCTGAGGATGATTCCTTAGACATCCTATTCAAACCCGTTAATAGCTCAACTTGAGACTTAACTTCATCCTTTAATTCATAAGCAAGCTCATCCCTAAAAGATTCAAGTTGATTTATCCTCTTTCGAAGAACCAAGAGGATTGTCCCCTTTACATACTGACCCTCCCTTAAAGCTGAATCAGTTTCTGTAACTATGTACCAAGCAGCAGAAACTCTTAAGCCTGAAGCCCATACGATATTGGCCATATCGGCCCAAATAGTACCTGACTGATGGGTAAACATAATTACTTGAATACCATTATCAGGCATACATTGAGTCATTTTTTTGTAGGCAGAAACCATTGACAACTTAAAGTCATGGTCCTCACCCTTTATGGCAAGGGCTCTCCGACTATCCCAAGTCCATTTCGCAAATTCTTTAGGGGGATTTTTCTCCAACCACGCTATAAAAAACTCTAATATTTCTTCATATTTAACAGCATCACCATATGGAGGATCTGTAATGTAAATATCACTTGATTGTATTAATTCCTCAGCAGGACTATTGGCAATAGTTACCGATGAAGAGATCTCATCATGTTGATATTTTTGAAGTAGAAAACTTTGGAGGAAAGATAGGCCGCGAGTACCGTAGTTGTATAAAGTATTTAAGGCTTGATTATCAAATACACCAACAGTTTGACCAACTCCGCTATGAGGATTCCATCTACTCAATCTACAATTATTATTCATAGCTTGGAATAAAGGTATCTTATTAGCAGCCTCTTCATTCATATTCCAAAGGGCAAATATTAAAAGCTGGCGTGGATTGAATAAGTGGTGCCAGTGGGTCCATCCTCGCTCCCATATAGGCTGGCTCGTGTTGAATCCAGGCTCAATCTTAATGCTTGGCACGTAACCTTTTTTTTGCCAATCATTTAAATTAATTGAAACATAATCATTAACTATTTTTTCTCTTATTAAATCTTCTTTTGTTACCGACCTAAATTCACTTTCTGTACGAGTTGAACCGTCATCTTTGATCCATTGCACGGCATATAAACGCTCATTAAAAATATCAGAGTCTCGGAAGATAAAATCAGAAACTTCCCATTGTCTTAATTTGTTTCTGCTCACTTTGCCTTCGGATGTAATATTGACATAGTCACCCCGAATTGAAGATATTTTATTTCGATGCTCAACTCCGTCCACAAAATGAATTAGGTACCCCCCGGAACATGTACCGTTATCTGCAGACTTAAACTCCTCTTGAGTAACATTAGACTTAATTAATATGTCATATCTTTTATTTTTAGGATCGGGAATGAGCTCTGCAACTGTTGATTTTCCCTTGCTGATCACTCTACTCGGAAGAACAGGTACCATCCATCCTGAAGATGGGCATTTAACTTCTAAACAGTACAGATAAACCTTCCCTCTCCACCCATTACCGTCAGTTTCGATCTGTAGTTCATCTATCTTTCTTTTTACTGAATCGAATAGTAACTTTTGACTAGATTCAATCTTTTTCTGCTCATCCGGACTTCCCCCGACTATGTTGAAGGCGCTCCAAGTTAACATGCATGAAATTGGATTCAAATCAGAAGCATAGACGTCGCAGCCTAATTGAGCCGCTGCAAATGGAATTTGACCAGAACCGGAAAATGTATCTGCTACTTTTGGGGTATGGCCATACCTCATTACGCCCAATTGAGTTACCAGCTCTTTAATAGACCCTGCCGAAGTATTTAAGTGTTGATTAACCCTTTCCCAAATATGCCCCCTAGGAAAAATTTCAAATTCATCTGTGCGTTTCGCTTTTTTTATAAGCTCACGCAATGGGGCATCAGGTAATTTTGTCGATGATTCACCTAATCTTATTAACAATGATTCATCATCTAGACCCATCAATAAGTCAAATATTTCCAAATCTTTTAAAGGGTCTGTAGTAAGCGGCAATAAAGCCGCCAACACACATGCTCGACTCAATACCAAAGGCTTACGCCCTTTCCAATAGCTACCTGTTGTAGTCAACATTTGACTTTGTCGAGCCTCCCTCTCTTTAAAAGACTCTATTGAGACCTTTTGAGCGGGGAAAAAATGCTCAATTAGTGATGGCGCATCTTTCAAGCTAAATGGAATTACTTTATCTGTCATATTTATTATTCTTCTTATTTTTTAATCAAACAAACCTGGAGTATGTGACTCCTCAAAAATACTTGTCTTTTTATTTCTTTTTGGTGATGGCTCACCATCCGAAAGAGCGTGATACAAAGCTTTTCTCCATCCTCGCTTTAGATCCTCCGCCATTCCGCCTTCGGCTACAGTCATTGCATATAGCCACCAACGCTCCTCCGGTCTTAGAGATGACCATTTACGGCATATAACCTCGATCTCCTCAGAAGAATTTGTATGCTCTATTGCCCACAAAAGAACACATAGCTCTTTGCCTAGCATTCGATCTAAAAAATTTTCATCAGGCTTCCAAGTTGATGGAGCAACCTTTTTAGCTCTTAATCGCGCATTAAAGTCTTTTCTAGATGCATCTGCGGCCGCAGTCCATTTTGCTCTTGGCAGCTTTACCCTCAAATCAGAGTCTGGATTGCCATTAATACCGGCTAAATACCCATAATCCTCAATAACTAAAACATCACCAGATCTGCCGGCGGGAATTTGAACCTTAAACCTGTGAGCGCCAAAATCTTTGGGTGCCCCAAACCCTTCAAATTTAATTGCAGCTTGTTTATTATTTTTATTTAAAACCTCATCACTCATTAAGCCTCCTTCCAGTCACCGTCGGAATAATTCAGCCCAACAGTATTTGCTAGGTCAACTAGATCCTGACCAGACTTGAAGTGTGCTGATTTAAATTGAAATAAAATTGTTGCCTCAGGCGAGAAATTTTCAAATAAAGACTCCATGATTTGATTGACTCGCTCTGCTTTAATAATCTGTCCAGTTATGCCGAATTGGGCCGAACCCTGTCCCTGCTGTGTCATTACCCTAAACTCCTCAAACTCGACACCACGCTCTATTGCTTTTCCTAGAAAGAGGTAAACAGCATCACGTGTATTAAGTTGATGCATCTTTGATAGCGGAAAAACTACAGGTTTGGATAAAGGAGGTTCGTTTCTAGGAGTTTCGCCCCCACCTTCAGCTCCAGAAGGGATAGAAAATTGCTGTTTTTTCTCCAATCCAGAGTCTTCTGCGAAGACAAGCAACATGCCCGACTTATCATCCACCTCAAATGGAGCTTTGTATTCAGTTCCATTTCTAGGTTCTGACCCATCAAGGGAGTACTTAACAATTGCAGCCTTAGGAAGGACGTTTATCTTTACCTTACGCTTAATTCCTTTGATTGGAGATATCTCAAATTGAATTTTGAGCTCATTTTTCCAAATATATGGCTTGCCAACCTCTGTCCTGCCTGAGATATCAACAGCCAAGAAGGCAACAGAAAGAGCTTTGGTAGCAAGACGAGAAGGATCTTCGAGCTTTGGACTCTCTAGCGAAACCTCACCGTCTTCACAATAATGTATGTGGGTTGTTTCTGGATTTGAATTAACGACAGATATAGATAAGACGGTCTCTCCATCATCATTCATTGAGCCAGCAGAAACCAAGACACCTGAAGTTTTGGGTTTCGGTTTTTTGCTTATCCAGCCATTTTGCAAATCTTCCCAAAGCCCTTCATTGATTGCCCTTGATTTGATTTTGTCTAGATCGCCAGGGACAAGGAAGTACATAGAGCAATCTGATTGAATTTTGTCTTTAATATCCGCCCAAGACACTTCATCCTGATTGCCAAATAATCTCTCTATACGAGTTCTAATGCCGCTAAATTTTGCTGGATCGGCCCAATCCAAGTAGAGCTTAATTGGATCACGAGTTAACGTGGCCTCAATTTGAGCCTCACCATCAGTTGTTGATCCAACCTGCTCCAAGGGCATTGGCTCTAATCTTGGTTCTGCGCCAGTTCGCTGCCTCGGGACCAGTAATTTGTCAAACAATGACTTAATTACTCCGCTAAAGTGAAGTTCGTATTTGCCTTTTAAATCCTCGAACTCCTCCCACTGCGAATCTCCTCGCTTTACCTTGCCAGCAGCCGCAGCTTGTTCGGCCGCATAAACCTGCCTAGCAGCTTCATATAACTTCCCAACTTCAAATGATTTCTCACCAGACAAAACTAATAAATTGTTTTTTCTGGCCATCACTTCAAATAGTTTAGAAATCTCTTCTGGAGGTAATTTTGAATCAGGCGTGATAATTGCGAGCACGCGACCAGCCTGAACATCCGCTTGAATTTCGTCAACTCTAGGTAACGCTAAAACTTTTTGATATGCCCTTTTTGTTTTGGGCTCAAAGGAATTTTTCAGCCGATTGGCAACTAAGTCATGTACTTTTGGCTCAGGCGCCCTCTCAGCAAGTCCGGTGAGCATTTTTGTTAAATTTTCTAGCTTATCAAAGTAAACACGGCCTTCAGCAGATCTATGCAAATACCAACATGAGGTGATCAATGACTCTAGGGCTGTTTGGAAAAAACTTAGATCGGCATTTGGTGTGGCCAAGCACTCTAATGCTTCTGAATTTGTTAGCCCTTTAATTGGATTAACGGCAGTGGATAAACTTGAAATCAACACAAGATTTGCAACCTGCATTGCAGCATCATTCCCATTATTTGCATCAATGGTTTGCGCGTGGGCTCCACCATCGTCAGAATAAATATCCTTAGCTATCGCATCATCTAGCCTAGAAATAGAGATGACTTTCTCGCGGACATCATCTATAGCCAAGTCAAAATGCTGAGGGCCAATTAAAAGAACATCATTAGTTTTTCTATCCCAAACAGATTTAAGTAATCTGGATGCTAGCTCCATCAATCCACGGGTTTGCTGAAACTCTTTATTTTCCTTAAACAAGGCAAACAAATGCTTCATCTGCGGATGGAATGGATATGTCTGAGAAACTTCTAGTGTAATTTGCTCAGGAGTTTTTTGCGTATCAATTGTTTTAGATTTTTGTGCTTGCTCAAAAGCCTTTCCAAAACTTTCAGCAATATGATTTATTTCAGCTTCCGAAGGTAATTTTGCAAATAGCCGCTTCTTTAAAATCGCGTAGGTTTCGTCACCTGATAGATCTACAGGGGTAATATTAACTTCAACTCGACCCAATTCTTTTCGCGCAGAGTCTAGTGCCCTATCAATAATTTGTGTACCGTCTGCATGACTTGCCTCGAGATCCGATACAACTATACAAATATCCTTCCTGCCAATTGCTGCAGAGAGCAGATTTGCAAAAGCTCTTCCTGCTACGTCTGCTACCGTTCCATCGCCCAGAACCTGCGTTCTGTAGTATCCAAAATAGGTCGGCATTTCATCCAGCAGAATTAATGCTGGACCGCCTAGACTATCAAATAATTTGTGCCAGTCTTCCTCACCAGGAGAATGAGTTCCCTCTTGAAATACTCCTTTTTTTCCTAATTGATCAGCGACTCGACCCCAAAAAAAATCGTTAGGTTGCTGGCGGCCATTGAAAAAGGCAACTTTTGCGCTTGCAAATTTATAGCGACTTGCTGCTTCTGGAAAATACTCATCCCTTAATGATGGATGTCTAGCTAAGAAGGCCATTGTCTTAATTAAATGGGTCTTTCCCCCACCCATTGCTTGCTTTAATCTAAACACAGGCTTTCCCCCACTACTGCCAGAAAGTCTTTTAAAACCCTCGTTAACTAACTCTTTCATACCTTTTGTTAGGTATGAGTGCTTCAGGAATTTGTCACCGGCTTTTAAATCAAGCGTTTCCTCATCAATCCTCTCTATCCCATCACTTATACGTATTTCTAAAGCACCTTCATTTAACTCACATACATCTTTAATGGTAGGAAGCATTTTTTAATTCTCTTGTTTAAATATTGGACGGTAATACTCAGCGGAAAATCTTTATACAGCAAGGTTGAGATGCAAAATCGATTTATTTTCTTTGGTTCCATCATTATTTCTAATGTTCGCAGAATATTTTCAGTATAGATCTTACACTCCCCTGAATTACATATAGATTAAGGACTTACGGTCATTTGATGAGCCTCTTGTATTGGCCTCAAACACGTCCAAAACCCCTGTTTTCAAATAATCCGTAAAAGTTTTATTATTACAGTTGATTTTAACAGTTTTTGTGTTAATATTGCCACATGGAAAACAAAAAATACGTCTTTGAGGAGCTGTGCGCCTTATCGGAGGTCAACTCCCGCACGGTGCGTTATTACATCCAGATCGGCTTGCTCGATAAGCCCATAGGACAAACCCGAGGGGCTCACTATACGAGCCTTCATCTTGAGAAGCTACTTAGAATCAAGCAATTAAGCGAGTCTGGAATTTCCCTCGAGCGAATACGGGACTTATTGACAGGTGATTCCCTGGAATTAGCACAACAACAAAAACGGGCTGGGCATATTGAGGTACGCACTCACCTCCACGTTACGAATGGCATTGAATTACAGGTATCAGCAGAAACAGCAGGACTAAGCCCTGAAGAATTGCGCAGTTTTATCAAAAGGGTATTAGAGGCATATCAAGAAATCAAACAGAAACAGGACGATTGAGCGGAGAACATCATGAGAAGCAAACATGCACAGTTAAGAGCGCAGCAACGTGGAATTAGTCGAGAGACTGAAGATCTACTTCATGCCTATGGAGAAAAGAAGCCTGCACGCGGAGGTTGCGTTATGAAATTCTTTAGCAAACGCTCAATTGATCGGATTGAAAAAGACTTTGGCCATTTTTTTATCGCTAAGAATCATGAAAAATTCAAGACATATTTAATTGAATCACGTGCAGATAACCAAGTAGTCACTCTTGGAAAGCTGTACAAAAATCAACGCATTAGTGAATCTAAAGTGAATCATTTCTATCATTGAGGAATGTGCCGTGATCAAAAATTTAGAACTAGATAGTAATCAAGAAATGGCATTGCAATCAATGCGTGCATCTGGCACATTGGCGGGACTGCTGTTGGACATGACTATTCGCCAGCACTACAAAAATAACTCTAATAAAAATATTGAAACGGTATACACCTTTCCAATGGGCTGGGGTGCTACGTTTATGGATTTGCATGTGGAAATTGGTGGCAAACGCTTAACTGGAGTGGTCACAGAAAAACAAAAAGCTAGCCAACGTTACGAAAAGGCCATTGCCGATGGTGATGCGCCAATCATGCTTGAAAAGAACTCTGATGGTTTGTATACCGTCAACCTTGGCAACCTTAAGGCAGGAGAAGAAGCTGTCATCGAGTACCGCTACAGTCAATTACTTCGATTTGAGGAAGATTCAGTACGTCTCACCTTACCAACTGCCATTGCCCCCCGCTATGGCGATAGTGAACTTGGTGGCATTCAAGAGCATCAAACTACCGAACCAAACTTTTTGGTTGAGTATCCATTTAGCCTCTCAATACTATTAAGTGGTGGTATGGAAAAGGCGACTGTTGAATGCCCCTCTCACCAAATTCAAGTTACGCAAGTGGCAGAGGGAACCCAAGTGGAGTTAATGCGTGGCGCATTTTTAGATCGTGACTTTATCCTTAATCTCACATCACTTAAAAACCAATCATTTTGCATTGTCACTCCAGATCCACAGTTAGGGCCTGAGGGCTGCACCGTACTGGCAAGCTTTTGCCCACCAATGTCTGAGATTTCTACAATAAATCCTGTGAATCTCAAAATCTTAGTTGACTGTTCGGGGTCCATGGAGGGCGATAGCATTTCATCAGCCAAACGTGCCTTACATCAGATCCTAAGTCAATTAGATCGGCATGATTTCTTCAGTTATTCCTGTTTTGGTAGTGAAGTTCAACATTACCACTCGAACTTGAAGCCCGCAAACCATTTCAACATTACCGCTTCCAGTGTCTTAATTAGCAACACGAAAGCTGACATGGGTGGAACCGAAACAGCTAAAGCGCTAGTCTCGACATTTGATATTAAATCCGAAAAAGAAAAGGCGGATGTTTTGCTGATTACCGATGGAGAGGTTTGGGATACTGGCAATATTGTCAAAATTGCCCAGATGTCTGGTCATCGAATTTTCGCCATTGGTGTTGGCACTGCACCAGCCGACACCCTGTTGCAAGAGCTTGCCGAAAAAACCGGTGGAGCCTGTGAACTGATCTCCCCCAAAGAAAACATTTCTGCAGCTATTTTGCGGATGTTTAACCGAATTAGGCAATCTCGCTCTACAGAAATTAAATTGGAATGGGGTCAGGCTGAAAAACCGACCTGGATTGCTGGTAATAATCGAGCAATCTTTGATGGCAATACTGTGCATGTATTTGCTGGCTTCACATCTTCCCCAAAACAAGTGCCTGTCTTATCGTATCAATTTAGCGAATCA
>JACCDH011749817.1_pt1 | contig 13286 bp, 11 predicted proteins | sample 7442481 | NCBI WGS metagenome assembly JACCDH01 (sample SAMN15323433, study PRJNA562643) | freshwater metagenome | isolation source: river surface water | place: USA:Blue River Watershed | collected 2017-08-15
CGTTCTGGAAGATGTGCGCCGTGCCATTCCCCTGGTGTACGTCCAGGTCAATCCCCGCCACCTGCAGGGCGGGTCTTTGGCGTCCGTCCGCCTGGCGGGTGCGGCCCCATTCGGCCTGCAGCACGCGGGCGGCAACGGCCACGTCATTGAAGACACAGAAGCCGCCCCCCTTGTCGGCATAGGCGTGGTGCGTACCACCGGCCAGGTTGGCAGCAAGCCCTTCCAGCAGCGCCATTCGCGCCGCCGCCACCGTGGCCCCCACGCTGCGGCGCGCGCGTTCGGCCATGGCCGGGCTCCAAGGGAAGCCGATCTCGCGCAATACGGCAGGCGCTGCCGTGCCTTCCAGAATCGCGTCGATATAGCCTTGTGTATGCACCAGTGCAAGTTCGCCACGCGTGGCCGCAGGCGCCTCGGTCAGGCGCACGGCTGGCAGGTGCTCCACCAGTTGGTCGCGCAGCATGCGGTACTTGGCCATGGGGAAGCGGTGGCCCTCGGGCAAGGGCAGCACAAACTGGTCGGAATAGAAGGCCTGCATGTCTGGATTGTGGCAAAGGCCGGGGGGCTTCAAAAAAATGAGAAAATACGCGTTTTCACACCAACCAACAGGATAGTTCCATGGGCAACAAAATCGTTACCGAAGCCGACCGCAAAGCCACTCCCGCTCCCAAGCCCCTGCCTGGCTACACCCTGCCCACCGCCGGCCGTGGCCAACGCGTGAGCCTGGAGCGTGGTGTTGCAACCCGCAGCAAAAAGAACCCCGGCAAACGCCACGGTTAAGCCCGACACCCCGCGCGGGGTGTACCCATACAAAAGGCCCTCACTGAGGGCCTTTTTGTTTTCATGCATCAAAAGTGGCTAGAGGGCTTATGGATTCTGCGCGAGAAGCTACTAAAAATATAGCAATTACTTCGCGCCCATATAGTCTTTTTTGCCCACTTCCACGCCGTTGTGGCGCAGCAGCGCATAGGCCGTGGTCACGTGGAAGAAGAACTGGGGAATCGCGTAGTGCAGCAGGTAGGTGGAGGCGTCAAAGCGGCGCTCACGGGGCGTACCGGCTTGGATCACGATTTCGCGGCTGTGGGGTTTGTCGAACAGGCTGGCATCCAGGCTGCTGAGGAAGGTGACAACGGTGGCAATGCGGGTTTGCAGCTCAGCAAAGGTCAGCTCGGTGTCGGGCATCACGGGCACGTCCACACCGGCCAAGCGCGCACCAGCGCCTTTGGCAAAGTCGGTGGCAATCATCACTTGGCGCAGCAGCGGAAACATGTCAGGGTAGAGGCGCGCCTGTAGCAGAGCATTGGGGTCGATCTTCTTGGCCGTGGCGTGTTCTTCGGCCTTGTGCAGCACGTGGCTCATGGCTTGCAACATCTGCTTGAAGACAGGAACGGAGGCGGTGTAGAGAGCGTCGGTCATGGGGGATAGGTTTGCAGTCATGGAGGAGGGCGCAGCCTACCAAGCTTTCTGTTTTTCTGCCCGAAGGAGGTCTTTTGGGCTTGTCAGTGCCTGCATTTGTCTGCATCATGAACCGCAGAGCAACTATCCGGCTGGCGCGATGAACTCTCCAAGGCTGCAGCACCTTTCTGGCAAAGCGGGTTTTTCCGCCAGCAACCTGACAGAACAATTGCGCACCGTGCATGGGGTGGTCAATTCCCGGTACCCCGCCATCGACCGGATGGCGCTGGCGACTTACTCCGCAGACACCGACGAACTGCAAACTTTTGTGAGCAGCAACCTGGACGGTGCCGTGCTGTCGCACTACCAGGCCAAGTTGGCCGAGGTTCCCTCCTTGCTGACCTTGATGCAGAACCGCCAGAGCCGGGTGGTCGATGACATTGCTGATAATTTTCAAGCGCACAGTACACACACCGATTGGCTCAAGGAGCGGGACTACCGTTCCAGCTTCACCGTTCCGGTGTTCAATGGCGAGCACCTGGCAGCGTTTTTGTTCTTTGACTCCAAAACCCCCAAGGCTTTCGACACCGACACCACGGCATTTCTGGAGGTGTTTGCAAACCTGATTTCCCAGCTCTACCTGCTGCAGCTCCAGGTGGTGCACAGCCTGGTGGGCACGGTCAACCTGGCAAGTGGTCTGGCGCGTATTCGCGACCTCGAAACGGGGCAGCACTTGGAACGCATGGCTGCATACTCCCGCTTGATGGCGCGCAGTTTGGCTCCGCAACATGGACTGGATGACGAGTTTGTGGAGTACGTACATCTGTTCGCGCCCTTGCACGATATTGGCAAGGTGGGGATTCCTGACAAGGTGTTGCTCAAGCCGGGCAAGCTGGATGCGGATGAATGGGTGACGATGCGCCGCCACGTGGAAATCGGCGAGTCGATCATTGCGCAAATGGCGCACGAAATGAACCTGGGCAGCAGCCTGGCTACCGAGGTAATGCGCAATATTGTTGCGGGCCACCATGAGCGAGGCGACGGATCCGGGTACCCGCGGGGCTTGCGCATGGGCGAGATCCCCCTGGAGGCGCGGATTGTGGCCGTTGCCGATGTGTATGACGCGCTGTCGAACCGTAGACCCTACAAAGAACCCTGGACGGAAGATGAGATTGCTGCAGAGTTGTCCAAAGAGGTCGTCTTGGGCCGTTTGGATGAACACTGCGTCCATGCCCTGATGTCTGCCGGCGAAGAGCGCAGGGCCATACAAGTGCGCCTGGCAGACCGTTCAGTGCCTGAAGCACCGAACCCGCCCGCCCACGCTTGACGGGCGTTGGTCCACCCCCGTGGTTCAGAGCTTGTGGCGCACCGCCGGGGTCCGCATGGTGACCAACTCCTCAGCGGCCGTGGGGTGGACGGCGAGTGTGGCATCCAGCGCGGACTTGGTGGCTTGCAGCTGCAGGGCGACGCCCACCAGCTGCGCCATTTCGCCGGTATCCGGCCCCACGGCATGGAAGCCCAGCACGCGGTCGGTATCGCGGTCAACCAGCAGTTTGAGCAGCATCTTGCCCGGGTGGCCCGATAGCGTAGCCTTCAGGGGGCGAAAGCTGGCGCGGTATACGTCCAGCCGCGGATGGGTTTGCAAGGCCTGTTCTTCCGTCAGCCCCACCACGCCGGCCTCGGGGGTGGTAAACACCGCTGTCGGGATCAGCGTGTGGTCTACGCGGCGCGGCATGCCGCCAAACACGGTGTCGGCAAAGGCATGGCCCTCGCGGATCGCCATGGGCGTGAGGTTGACACGGTTGGTCACGTCGCCCACGGCATAAATACCGGGCAACGTGGTCTGGCTGAAGTCGTCCACCGGAATGGCGCCTTGGGCGTCCAGTGTGATACCCAGCGCCTCCAGGCCCAGGCCATGGGTGTTGGGGCGCCGCCCTACAGCGCGTAATACACAATCGGCGACCAGCGTGTCGCCGTCATCCAGCTGCACCTGCAGGGACTCGCCGCCACGCGCAATGGCTTGCAGTTCACGGCCAAAGCGGAACTGCAGGCCGCTTTGGGCCATTTCGGCAGCCAGATGCTCACGCAACTCATTGTCAAAGCCGCGCAGAATCTGCTGGCCCCGCACCACCACGGTGACCGCTGCGCCCAGCCGCTGCAGCACACAGGCCAGCTCCATTGCGATGTAACCCGCGCCTTGCACCACCACGCGCCTGGGCAGGGCGGGCAGGTCAAAGAAACCGTTGGAGTCGATCGCCAGTTCATGGCCAGAAATGGCCGGACCCGGCGTGGGCTCTGCGCCAGTAGCTATCAAAATGTGTTTGGCGTGGTAGCGCTCGCCGGTGGACAGCCGCACGGTGTTGCGATCTGCGAGCGTGGCGCGTCCTTCCAGAATCTGCACGCCGGCGCCCAGCAGGTTGCTGCGGTAAATGCCTTCCAGTCGCGCTACCTCGGCGTCGCGCCGGATTTTGAGGGTACTCCAGTCAAAGCGGGGGGTGTCCAGCGTCCAGCCAAAACCGCCGGCCTCTTCAAACTCCTGCGCAAAGCGTGAGGCGTAGACCATCAGTTTCTTGGGTACACAGCCACGGATCACACAAGTGCCACCCAAGCGGTATTCCTCCACCAAGGCCACGCGGGCCCCGTGGTTGGCGGCGATGCGCGCGGCGCGCACCCCGCCAGAGCCACCGCCAATCACGATCAAATCAAAGGGTTCCATACATGCCTTGAATGGGTCTGTCGTACGGTGGCAGTCTCACTGCTGCGCCGCGTATTTTTTTACGATGGCGTCGTACACGCCGTTGCCCTGGATGGTTTTGAGGCCAGCGTTGAAGCGGTCTCGCACCAGTGCATCCTTGAATACCGCTTTGCGCGGGTTGGGCGGAAAAATGGCGTGGACCGTAATAGGTTGGCTCACATCGACTTTGGGGTCGAGCTGGGAGCTGAAGTAGCGGAAGATGCGCCGGTCGCCCACCACCACATCCACCCGGTTGGTGTAGAGCAGGTTGTTTTGGATGATTTGCTGCGGGTACTCTTTGTACTGGCTGTGGTTCAGTACCAGCGTCCTGAAGCGCTCCCCCAAAATGATTTCGGCGTTTTGGAAGGCGGCCACCGAGTGCAGGGCAAGGTCTTCAATGCGTTTGATCTGCAGATTGCGTGCGGCCAGGCTGATCGCCACATTCTGGTAGACGATATAGGGCTCCGAGAAATGGTCGCTGCCGCCTATGCCTTCGTCCACCGTCAGCAGCACATCCAGCTGCCCGGCCCGTTGCATGGCCAATCCGCGGGCGGGCGGAAGCTGCAGGCCCACCATTTTGTAACCCACTGCCGCCAGGGCCTGTTCTGCGATCTCAACTTCCAGCCCTTCCTTGCCTGACTCCAGCACGTAGGGCGGCTTGGTCAGGCCGAAGCCCACCCGCAGCTCCATGGCACCAGCATTCGCCAGCGGCAGCAGGGTGACACAGGCACTGACGAGCAGCGTGAAGAGCCAAGGCATGGTGTGCAGTTTACGCCGGGCCCCACGGGCTGTTGGCATATATGGCTATCAGGCCCCGAGCGGTATTGGGCCCAGAGAGGCAGGGCCGCCACTAGTCCGAACGGGCTATTGAGAATTCCCATCCGGAGTCCAGAATGAAGTCCAACTTGTAAGCGTATGTAAACCAATTCAAGGGGAAACACATGAAATTGAAGTACGCGCTGCTGACCGCAGCCGGCCTGACTTTGGCCAATGTCGCGCAGGCCGGCCTGTCTTTTGTGCAAATTGCATCCAACCCGGTGGTTGCCAGAACGGAGGCGTTCAACGGAATCGCGGGTATCAATAACATGGCCATTGGCACATCGGTGACGCTGGGCAAGCTGGTATCGGATCGGGCGGGCACCGTGACCTTCACGTATTTGGGGAACGAGTCCGGCTACGTGGACAGCTTCAGCATGTATCTGGGGGGGCCAGGCCAGACTTTGCTGGAAAGCAGTGCGGTGGGAACATCTGTGTCCGCTTCGATCGGACCTGGCGACCTGAACTTCTGGTTTGAGGGCAACACCGGCAAGTTCGCCTACAACGGCGGCAGCTGGGCCACGGGCACTTCGATCGGCCTGATCACCGGAGCCACGGGCTCCAAGGTAGGCAATTACGATTTGATCTTGGGTTACAACGATTCTGCGGGTGCCTCACGGCTGGGCGACTGGGATGATTTTGTGGTGGGTGTGACCTTTGTGTCCGCGGTGCCCGAACCTGAAACCTACGCCATGATGCTGCTAGGTTTGGGCGCCGTCGGGGCGATGGCACGCCGCCGCAAAGCCGCCCAGGCAAAAACAACCCGCCAGGTGTAGGCCAGAACCTGCGGTCCTTCTGGACCCGCGATGCACTCCAGGCCACCAAGGGACCGGTGGCGGTGGGGGTGTACTGGTGGCAAATCCGGGGCAAGGGCTGTGGCACACTCCCGCCCTTGATTGATTCCCCGCTGGCTGCACCGGGCCAGCCATTTTTCGCAATGCAGAAAATCATCGCGCAGATCGCGCAAGAAATCCAGGTTCGTCCCCAGCAAGTCGAGGCCGCAGTGGCCCTGTTGGACGAAGGTGCCACTGTCCCGTTCATCGCCCGTTACCGCAAGGAAGTGACCGGCGGGCTGGACGACATCCAGCTGCGTGAACTTGAAACCCGCCTGTCTTACCTGCGTGAGTTGGCCGACCGCAAGGAAGCGGTGGTCAAACTGATTGATGAACAGGGCAAGCTCACCCCCACGCTGATCGCGGCCATCCACAACGCCGCCACCAAGCAGGAAGTCGAAGATATCTACCTTCCGTTCAAGCTCAAACGCCGCACCAAGGGCCAACTGGCCAAGGAAGCCGGTCTTGAGCCGCTGGCCGATGCCTTGTTTGCCGACCCCACACTCACGCCTGCCGAGGCGGCGCAGCCTTACGTCAAGCCTCCGCTGACGCCTGAGCAGATTGCCGACAAGCAGCCCGACTTTTCCACCGTGCAGGCGGTGCTGGACGGTGTGCGCGACTTGCTGAGCGAACGCTGGGCGGAAGACCCCACCCTGGTGCAGGAGCTGCGCGCCTGGGCCTGGAGCGAAGGCCTGCTGCAAAGCAAGCTGGCTGAGGGAAAAGACGAGAACAACCCCGATGTGGCCAAGTTCCGTGACTACTTTGACTACGACGAGCCCATCAGCCGCGTGCCCAGCCACCGTGCGCTGGCGGTGTTTCGTGGCCGTGCGCTGGACATTCTGGACGCCAAGCTGGTGTTTCCAGAGCCGGAAGTGGCAGTAGCCCCCGCCAATACTGCGCAAGCAGCTCCTAAAAAAATAGCATCGCCGGTGGTGAGCCTGGCCGAAGGCCGTATCGCGCTGAAGCTGGGCTGGAGCCACAAGGCCCGTCCCGCGGACGACCTGATTCGCAAATGCGTGGCCTGGACCTGGAAGGTCAAGCTCAGCCTGTCGACCGAGCGCGACTTGTTTGCGAAGCTGCGCGAAGACGCGGAGAAGGTCGCCATCAAGGTGTTTGCCGACAATCTGCGTGACCTGTTGCTGGCCGCCCCAGCGGGCCCGCGTGTGGTGCTGGGCTTGGACCCCGGCATCCGCACCGGCGTGAAAGTGGCGGTGGTCGATTCCACCGGCAAGCTGGTGGACACTGCCACCGTGTTCCCCCACGAACCCAAGCGCGACTGGGAAGGCAGCCTGCACACCCTGGGCAAGCTGTGTGCCAAGCACAGCGTGAACCTCATCGCCATCGGCAACGGCACCGCCAGCCGCGAGACCGACAAGCTGGCTGGCGACTTGATCAAGCTGCTGGCCAAAATGGCGACGCAAGCGGGTCTGCCGGAGACCAAGGTGGAGAAAGTGGTGGTGTCCGAAGCCGGAGCCTCGGTCTATTCCGCCAGCGAATTTGCCTCGCAAGAAATGCCTGATGTGGACGTGAGCCTGCGTGGTGCGGCCTCCATTGCCCGCCGCCTGCAAGATCCGTTGGCCGAGCTGGTCAAGATCGACCCCAAGAGCATTGGCGTGGGCCAGTACCAGCATGATGTGAACCAGAGCGAACTGGCCAAGACGCTGGACGCGGTGGTGGAGGACTGCGTGAACTCGGTGGGCGTGGACCTCAATACCGCCTCCGTGCCCTTGCTCAGCCGCGTGTCCGGCCTGTCGGGCACCGTGGCCAAGGCCGTGGTGCGTTGGCGTGAGAGCAATGGCGCGTTTGGCAGCCGCCAGGACCTGATGAAGGTCACCGGCTTGGGCGCCAAAACCTTCGAGCAAAGCGCGGGCTTCCTGCGCATCCGCGGCGGCAGCAACCCGCTGGACATGACCGGCGTGCACCCCGAGACCTATCCTGTGGTGGAGCAGATCATTGCCAAGACCGGCAAGCCGGTGGCAGAGATCATGGGCCGGGCCGACATGCTCAAGACCCTCAAGCCCGAACTGTTTGCCAATGAGCAGTTCGGTGTCATCACGATCAAAGACATCTTCACCGAGTTGGAAAAACCTGGCCGCGACCCGCGCCCGGATTTCAAGGTGGCGCGCTTCAACGACGGCGTGGAAGACATTGCCGACCTGAAGGAGGGCATGATTCTGGAAGGCACGGTCAGCAACGTGGCGCAGTTCGGTGCGTTTGTCGATTTGGGTGTGCACCAGGACGGTCTGGTGCACGTGAGCCAGCTGGCCCACAAGTTTGTCAACGATGCCCGCGAGGTCGTCAAGACCGGTGACATCGTCAAGGTGCAGGTGCAGGAGGTGGATGTGGCCCGCAAGCGCATCAGCCTGACCATGAAGATTGGTGCGGCGCCCGCGGGCAGCCGCGGGGGCGACAGGGCAGGGGACAACCGCTACCAAGGCCCCGCCCGTGGCGAGCGCCAGCAGGGTAGCTACCGGGACAATGCACCTGCGGGCAATTCGGCCATGGCTTCGGCCTTTGCCAAGCTCAAGCGTTAAGCACGGTCCCGTGCATGCGGCATTAGTCCACATGGACTATTGCCCGCAGTCGCTTGCTGCGGAGAATCAGGCCATCGACTTAGCACCCTCCAGGAGACAGGCCATGGCACCCAAGAGCTCACTTTTTTCGCTGGCCGCTGCGGCCTTGCTGCTCGCTAGCGGCACACAAGCCCACGCTGCGCTCAACACCTCGACCAGCTTTGGAGCGATCAGTGGCCAAGCAGGGGCCTACACCATTGACTTTGGCACCAGTGCGGTCAACAACGCGACTTCGGTGGCTGGCACCAGTGCCCCCAATGAGGTGATTTTCAGTGGCACAGCTCAGGGCAACAGCTTTCAATACGTGGAAGGGGCGCTGTACAACACCTCCCTGATTAGCGGCGTGGCTGCTCGGCCTGTGGGTTCCACGGACAACTTCCTGTCGGTGGGCAACTCCGGAAATTCGTCTGGCCCCACCACACTGACCTTTACCCAGGGCCTGAGCTACTTTGGCTTTTTGTGGGGCTCGCCTGATGCCTACAACCAGGTGACCTTCTGGAATGGCAATACCGTGCTGGGCAGCTACAGCGGCTCTGCAGTGATGGCTCCGCCCAACGGCAACCAAAGTTTCGCCAGCTATTTCAACGTCAGCGCCACAGGTGGCGATGTGATCACCAAGGTCACCTTTGCCTCCAGCGGTATGGCCTTTGAGACGGACAACCATGCGTTTGTCACTGCGGTACCTGAGGCGCAAACTTACGCCATGATGTTGGCTGGTTTGGGTCTGATGGGTGCCATCGTGCGCCGTCGCAAATCACGTCAAGCCTGACGGCTTACGCTGCCTGCCAACCCCGCTGCGGCGGGGTTTTGTTTTATGGGCGTGCTGGCGTACCATAATTCACATCAGTAACAGTCGTTGTAAGCGGAGCGTGACACCATGAAACTCAGTGCCTTGCTGGAGCAGCAGTTCGAGCTGCCCAGCATTCCCAAAGTGGTGGCACTGCTGCTCAATGAACTCGAGCGCCCCGAAATTGACCTGAAAAAGGTCACCCAACTAATCAGCACCGACCCTGCGTTGACCACACGGCTGCTGCAACTCGCCAACTCTCCGTTTTTTCAGCTCTCGGGCCGCATCAGCAGTGTCTCCGAAGCGCTGGCTCTGTTAGACCTGAGCCAGGTGCGCACCATGGCACAGGCCGCGGCTACGGGAGCTTCGCTCAAGGCGGTGCCCGGGATCCAGTTGCAGCAGTTTTGGGACTACAGCCTGAATGTGGCGCGCGTCTCTCGCTCCTTGGCTGGTGTGGTGCGGCTGAACCAGCAGGCTGCCTTTACCTGTGGGCTGATCCATGCCGTGGGTGAACTGGCCATGCACCTGGCCATGCCCGACATCACCGCCGCGCTGGACGAAGAAGTACATCCGCTGGGCATGAACCGGGCCACACACGAGCGCAAACTGCTGGGCTACTGCTATGCCAGCGTGGGCGCAGGCTTTGCACGCATGTGGCAGTTTCCACAGCCCATGGTGGACGCGCTCGAGCACCAGTACGCTCCGTTTGAAAACCATGTCTACGAGCCGCTGGCAGGTGTCATTCACCTGGCGGCTTGGCGCGCCCGTGGCAAGGAGGCCAAGCTTACCCAGCGTGGCCTGGCCGTTACTTTTCCCGGTAGCGTGGGCCTGGCCCTGGGTCTGGACATCGACATGGTCTTGCAGCAAGACCCGTTCGACTGGACGGCCTACACATGACCCCTCGGGTTGATTTGGCGCCCGCGCACCCGCACGGCATAGCGCCAAACACAGCTTTGATTTGAATTTTTAGAATGCAGGCACTTCATATTTACGCGGGCCCCAAGGCCCGGGCGGCGCTGGCTGCCAACGGGCTGCAGCCCGAGCACATCCGTACCATTCCCGGTGCTGCTGGTGGGCCCAAAGGCCTGATTTTGGGTCGGCTGGACCGGTTCATTTTTGGGGACTGGCTACCCCGGTCGCAGCAAGCTGTGGATCTGGTGGGCGCCTCGATCGGTGCCTGGCGCATGGCCAGCGCCTGCCTCAACGACCCCGCCGCCGCCTTTGCCCGGTTGGAGCATGACTACATCCACCAGCACTACGAGCTGGCGCCAGGGCAAAAACGGGTGAGCGCCGAGCAGGTCAGCGAATCCTTTGGCAAGAACCTGCAGGCTTTTTATGGCGGCCGCGTGCCCGAGGTGCTGCACCATCCCCGCTACCGGTTGCACATCGTCACCTCCCGCGGCCGCCATGTGCTGCGCAGCGAACATGGCGTGCGCACGCCGCTGGGCTATCTGGGCGCTTTTTTGACCAACACCGTGCACCGCAAGGCCATGGGGGCCTGGTTGGAGCGGGTGGTGTTCTCCAGTCCGCACGCCGCGTCGGGCGGCTTGTGCGCGCCTTTGCCCTTTGCTACCGGTGACTACCGCACGCGCCAGGTGGCGCTGAGTGAGGCCAACTTCAACCCCGCTTTGCAGGCGAGTTGCTCGATTCCCTTTGTGCTCAAGGCCATCCACAACATCCCTGGCGCGCCCTCCGGGGCTTACTGGGACGGCGGCATCACCGACTACCACCTGCACCTGAACTACCCCGGCGCCAAAAACGCTATCAAAACAGGAGCTGTTCGCGCAGAATCCACGAGGTCTGACCGCCAATTTGATGCCAAAGGGCTGGTTTTGTACCCGCACTTCCAGAAAAGCGTCGTGCCCGGTTGGCTGGACAAAGGGCTGAAGTGGCGCCATGGCGCCACCGCCTTTCTGGACACCATGGTGCTACTGGCACCCAACCCCGAGTGGGTGAAAACTTTACCAAACAGCAAACTTCCGGACCGCACAGACTTTACGCACTACGGCAATGATCTGGCAGCGCGGGTGAAGGCATGGACTGCCGCCACCCGCGCCAGCCAGCAGATGGTGGACGAGTTCATCGCCTGGCTGGACAAGCCCGACATGAACTTGGTACGCCCTCTATGAAGCCGCCTGCTGCAAGCACCTTTGCCATTGCCCTGATCACCGCCCTGGTCCTGGGCAGCGGTGCTGCTTCCGGTGGTCCGCTGCTGGAGCGCATCAAGGAGCGGCACGCCGCCCGCCACGAGTCCCGCCAGGCCGAGCGCAATCCGTCTAGCCCGGAGCAGCAACTGGACAAACCGTACGGGGAGGAGCGCAGCCCCAGCGTCACCACCCACCGCAAAGTGTTGCGTGACCTGCCCTACGGGGGCGATCCCAAGCAGCGCATGGATGTGTATTTGCCCGCCCCGGGCACCAGCACCGGACCGGCACCAGTGATTTTTATGGTGCACGGTGGCGCCTGGCGCACGGGTGACAAACGCATGGCCCGGGTGGTGGACAACAAGACCGCCCGCTGGTTGCCGCGCGGATTGGTGTTTGTCTCGGTGAACAACCGTCTGTTGCCAGAGGCCGATCCGCTGGACCAGGTGCATGACATTGCACAGGCCTTGGCGGTGGCACAAGCGCAGGCCGCCAGTTGGGGGGCAGACCCTCAACAATTTGTGTTGATGGGGCACTCGGCGGGCGCACATTTGGTGGCGCTGTTGGCCGCCTCCGCCACGCTGGGCAGCGAGGCGGGTGCGAAACCCTGGCTCGGCACCGTGGCACTGGACAGTGCCGCGCTCGATGTGCTGCCCATCATGCAGCGCAAACACTACAAACTCTACGATCCCGCGTTTGGCACTGATCCCACGTTTTGGCGGGCGGTCTCGCCCTTGCAGCAGCTGCATTCTGGGACCAAACCGGTGTTGGCCGTGTGCTCCAGCCGCCGCACCGAATCCTGCGACCAGGCCCGCGCTTTTGCCGCCCAGGCCAGCCAGCTGCAAGTGCGGGCTCAGGTGCTGCCGCAAGACCTGAGCCACGGGGACATCAACGAACAGCTGGGACTGCCAGGTGACTACACCGCCGCCGTGGAGGCATTTTTGTCCAGCCTGTCGCCTGCGCTGGCCAGCCGCTTGCGCTAAGCCAGAACACCAAAACCCGCGTAGGCGGCAGCCCAACTGGCCACCGCCTGCGCTGGCATGGGTTTGGCTATGCCGTAGCCCTGACCCAGCTCACAGCCCAGCGCCAGGAGCTTGCGCGCCTGGTCCGGGGTCTCCACGCCTTCGGCGATGACCGTACGCTCAAACGCCTTGGCCAAAGCCACGATGGCGCTCACCAGGGTGCTGTCCTCCGGGTCGTCCAGAATGCCGTCCACAAACATGCGGTCGATCTTGATGGTCTCGGCCGGCAAGCGTTTGAGGTAAGACAGGGATGAGAAGCCGGTTCCAAAGTCGTCCAGCGCAAAGCACACGCCCAGCGCCTGGCAGCCCTGCATGACCTCACGCATGTGCTGGATGTCCTGCAGCACGGCAGACTCCAGAATCTCCAGTTCCAGCAAATGCGCCGGTGCCGCCGGGTACTGGGCGAGCAAAAAACGCAGGCGATCAACAAAATTCTTGCGGTGGAAATGGTGCGCGGCGATGTTGACACTCACGACCCAGCGCCGTCCTTGCCGCACCCACTCCTGCAACTGCGCCAGCGCCTGGTGCAGCACCCACTCTCCGGTGTCCACCACCAGATCTGTGTGTTCCATCAGTGGCAAAAAGTGCCCGGGTGCGAGCAGGCCTTGCTCCGGGTGTTGCCAGCGCAACAAGGCCTCCACGCCCACCACAGCGCCGGTGCGCAGGTGGACCTTGGGCTGGTAATACAGGCGGAACTCCTCCTGCTGGAGGGCCTGGCCCAGCCGGGTCAGGCGGTTGTAGTGGGTTTGCACCTCCTGGTCTTGCTGGGCATCGAACAGGTGCAGGCCACCACGCCCGGCCTGCTTGGCGTTGTACATGGCCTGGTCGGCATGGCGCAGCAAGGTGTCGGGGCTGGCCTTGTCTTGTGGGAATACGGCCACCCCAGCACTGGCCGTGCAGTGGATCAACAGGTCATCAATTGCGTAGGGCTGGGCCAGGCTCTGCAGCAGTGCCTGCACCCCTGCCTCTATCGTGCTGAGATCAC
>JACCDH010266861.1_pt1 | contig 13282 bp, 14 predicted proteins | sample 7442481 | NCBI WGS metagenome assembly JACCDH01 (sample SAMN15323433, study PRJNA562643) | freshwater metagenome | isolation source: river surface water | place: USA:Blue River Watershed | collected 2017-08-15
ACTACCGCCTGGTCAAGACGCTGATGTACAGCCGGCCCGACCTGATGCACCGCATCCTGCAGATCAACGCCGACGCGGTGGCGGCCTACCTGAACGCGCAGATCGATGCCGGCGCGCAGGCGGTGATGATCTTCGACAGCTGGGGCGGCGTGCTGGCCGACGGCTGCTTCCAGGACTTCAGCCTGACCTACACCGCCCGGGTGCTGGCCCAGCTCAAGCGCACCCACGAGGGCGTGACCATCCCCCGCATCGTCTTCACCAAGGGCGGCGGGCTGTGGCTGCAGGAAATGGGTGCCCTGGACTGCGACGTGCTGGGCCTGGACTGGACCGCCAGCCTGGGCCGCGCCCGCGCCCTGGTGGGCGACCGCAAGGCGCTGCAGGGCAACCTGGACCCCAACGTGCTGTTCGCCCCGCCCGAGCAGGTACAGGCCGAGGCCCGGCGGGTGCTGGACAGCTTTGGCGTGCCCCACCAGGGCGCCGGCACCGGCCCGACGCACATCTTCAACCTGGGCCACGGCATCAGCCAGCACACGCCGCCCGAGCATGTGCAGGCCCTGGTCGAGGCGGTGCACTCGCACTCCCGCCAGCTCCGCCAGCTGAAAAAAGGCTGAGCGGAAGGTTCACCCCAGACGGGCCGCCTAAGCCCTCGGTTCTCGCCGCGCCGCAGGTCAGTAAACCTTGACTTATGCACAAAACTCGTGCTGCGGCGCACGAGAATCAGCGCAACCGATGAAACGCGACAGTTTTCTGGCAGGGCTGCATAAGTCGTTGATTCATAAGGGTTTCGCCGGCTGCCGAATTTCTCAGCATTCCAGCCAAGGGCTTGATTTTTCAGGGCTTGCGACCGCTCGGCCATGCTCTATCAACAAAGTTATCCACAGACTCTCTGGATGTCTCGCAAAAGGCTTTGGATTCAAGGACTTAAGCGCGAATCCTGTGGCAAGCCTGAGGATGTCGGGCTAACTTGACCCCTTCGATGTCCTGCCGCGTCGCCATCGTCGTCGCCACCCCGGCCCACAGCGGGCTGGGGGGTCCCCTCAGCTATCGGAGTGAGTCCGCGCTCGCGCCGGGCACTCTGGTGCGCGTGCCCCTGGGGCGACGTGAGGTGCTGGGCGTGGTCTGGGACGGCGAGCCGGAGGCCGCGCCCCAGGGCGTGGAGGAGCGTCCAGTGGCCGGCGTGCTGGACGGCCTGCCGACGCTGGGCGAGGGGTGGCGACGGCTGGTGGACTTCGCCGCCGGGTATTACCAGCGCGGTACCGGCGAGGTGGCGCTGGCTGCGCTGCCGCCGCAGTTGCGCGACCTGGACGCGGTGCAATTGGCGCGCCGGCTCAAGCGCGGGGCGAAGGAGGCGGGCAACGGCGTCCCCGTCGCGCCCGCTCCCACACTGAGCGAACAGCAGGCCCAGGCGCTGGCGGACATCGAGGCTGCCCTGGCACAGGGGCCGCAGGGGGAGCAGCCCGCGAGGCCTTTCCTGCTCTTCGGCGCCACCGGCAGCGGCAAGACCGAGGTCTACCTGCAGGCCGCCGCCCGGGCCCTGGCGGCCGACCCGCAGGCCCAGGCGCTGGTGATGGTGCCGGAGATCAACCTCACGCCGCAGCTGCTCGCGCGCTTCACCGAACGCTTCGGCGCGGAGGCCGTGGTCGCGATGCACAGCGGACTCACCCCGGCCCAGCGCCTGCGCAGCTGGCTGGCGGCGCACGGCGGCAGCGCGCGCATCGTGCTGGGCACACGCATGGCGGTGTTCGCCTCGCTGCCGCGGCTGCGGCTGGTGGTGGTCGACGAGGAGCACGACCCCAGCTACAAGCAGCAGGAGGGCGCCCGCTACTCCGCCCGGGACCTGGCGGTGCTGCGCGGCCACCTGGAGCGCGTGCCGGTGCTGCTGGGCTCTGCCACGCCCTCGCTGGAAAGCTGGCAGGCCTGCGAGACCGGGCGCTACCAGCGGCTGGCCATGCCGGCGCGCATCGGCGCCGGCGCCCTGCCGCAGGTGAAGCTGGTGGACATGAACCTGCAGCCGAAGAAGACGCTGCTGGCGCCGGCGCTGCTGGACGCCATCGGCGAACGGATCGCGCGCGGGGAGCAGTCGCTCATCTTCCTCAACCGCCGAGGCTATGCGCCGGTGCTGGCCTGCACCGCCTGCGACTGGAAGAGCGAATGCCCGCACTGCAGCGCCTTCCGCGTCTTCCACAAGATCGACCGCACCCTGCGCTGCCACCACTGCGGCTTCACAGAGCGGGTGCCGCGCGCCTGCCCGGGCTGCGGCAACGTGGACATCGCACCGCTGGGGCGGGGCACCGAGCAGTTGGAGGAGCAGCTGGCCGCCCTGCTGGCGGGCCAGCAGCGGCCAGGGCCCGACGGCGCGCCGCGCCCGGTGCGGGTGGCGCGCATCGATGCCGACACCACCCGGGGCAAGGGCACCCTCGAATCACAACTGGCCCAGGTGCATGCCGGCGACGTGGACGTGCTGGTGGGCACGCAGATGGTGACCAAGGGCCACGACTTCCGCCGCATCACGCTGGTGGCCGCGATCAACCCGGACACCGCGCTGTACTCGAGCGACTTCCGCGCGCCCGAGCGCCTCTTCGCGCTGCTGATGCAGGCCGGCGGCCGCGCAGGCCGCGACGCGACCCAGGCGGGCCACAGCCAGATGTGGGTGCAGACCTGGAACCCGCAGCACCCGCTGTTCGACGCGCTGCGGCGGCACGACTACCCGACCTTCGCCGCCGCGCAGCTGCAGGAGCGCCAGCAGGCCGCCATGCCGCCCTTCGCGTTCCAGGCGCTGGTGCGGGCCGAGGCGCGCACCCAGGCGGCCGCGCAGGCCTTCCTCAACGCCGCGCGGGAGGCCGGCCAGTCGCTCGACCCCACGGGGCAGGTGGCACTCTATGCCGCGGTGCCGATGGCGATGCAGCGCGTGGCCAACGTCGAGCGCGCACAGCTGCTGGTGGAGAGCGGGTCGCGGCCGGCGCTGCAGCGCTTCCTCGCGGCCTGGCAGCCGGTGCTGCAGGGCCTGCGGGAACCTGGCCTCATTCGCTGGGCGGTGGACGTCGATCCGCTGGCGGTCTGAGGCGCAGGGCCGCCTCGTACAGCGCATTGCGGGACGCGCCGCTGGCCTGGGCGGCGATGCGCACCGCGGACTTCACCGGCAGTTCCTCCAGCAGCAGCTCGAGCAGCGCCAGTCCGTCGTCCGCCGGCTGCGCCTGCGGCCACGGGTGCAGCACCAGCGCGAACTCGCCCCGCAGGCGCTGCGCGTCCGCGGCCAGCCAGCCGCCCAGCGCCTCGCAGGGGCCGGTGTGCACCTGCTCGAACTGCTTGGTCAGTTCCCGGCCGACCGTCACCGGCCGCGCACCCAGGGCCGCGAGGGCCTGCGCGAGGTCGGCGATGCGGTGCGGCGCCTCCAGCAGCACCACGGCGCGCGGCTCCTGCGCCAGGGCCTGCACGCGGGCCGCGCGCTCGCCCGCCTTGGCTGGCAGGAAGCCGGCGAAGACGAAGCCCGCGTCCTCGCCTGCGGCGCCGGCGACGCTGAGCGCGGCGGTGACGCTGCTGGCCCCGGGCAGGGGCACCACCCGCACGCCCGCCGCCTGGGCCGCGGCCACCAGACGGGCGCCCGGGTCGCTCACCGCGGGCGTGCCGGCGTCGCTCACGTAGGCCACGCGCGCGCCTTCGGCGATCCGCTGCAGCACCTGCTGCGCGGCCTGGGCCTCGTTGTGCTGGTGGACCGCGATGAAGCCGCCGGCCGGACGCTCCAGCCCCAGTCCGCGCAGCAGGGCCTGGGTGTGCCGTGTGTCCTCGCAGGCGATGGCGTCGGCGATGTCCAGCAGGTGGAGCGCACGCAGGCTGACGTCGGCCAGGTTGCCGATCGGCGTGGCCACGACATACAGCGCCCCCTGCGGATAATGCTGCGGGCCGGCCGCGTCACGCGCGGCCTTCAGGGCGGAGGCAAAAGAGGCGGTCATGGCAATCCTGCGAAACGGTGGGGACGGCGCCCCCCGGACCTCCAAGGCCACGGGGGACGCCGCCGAGGCGCGGGCCCTGGCCCACCTGCAGCGGGCCGGGCTGCGCCTGGTCCAACGCAATTATCGAACCCCGGGCCGCGGCGGCGGCGAGGTCGACCTCGTCATGCGCGACGCCGACGGCACGCTGGTCTTCGTCGAGGTGCGCCAACGCGCCAGCGCCCGTTTCGGCGGCGCCGCGGCCAGCGTGGGCGCCGCCAAGCAGCGGCGCATCATCTTCGCGGCGCGCTGGTTCATCGCCCGCCTGCCGCAGCCGCCCGCCTGCCGCTTCGACGTGGTGGCCATCGAAGGCCCCTGTCTCAAATGGATACGCTCAGCCTTCGAAATCGGTTGAAACTGCAGGGGTATCATTCCCCGCCATGCTTGAACAACGCATCCAGCAACACTTCGTCGACAGCGCCGACCTGAAGTACCAGGCCGCCCAGTCGCTGACCAAGCCGATTGCCGCCGCCATCCAGGCAATCCTGGCCAGCGTGACCAGCGGTGGCAAGGTACTGGCCTGTGGCAACGGCGGTTCCGCCGCCGACGCCCAGCACTTCTCGGCCGAATTCGTCGGCCGCTTCGAACGCGAGCGACCCGAGCTGGGCGCGATCGCGCTGTCCACGGACAGCTCGATCCTCACGGCGGTGGCCAACGACTACGACTTCAGCCAGGTCTTCGCCAAGCAGGTCCGCGCACTGGGCCAGCCTGGTGACGTCCTGCTGGCCATCACCACCAGCGGCAGTTCGGCCAACGTGCTGGCCGCGGTGGAAGCGGCGCATGCCCGCGAGATGACGGTGGTGGCCCTGACCGGTCGCGGCGGCGGGCGCATGACGCAGGCCCTGCGCGAGACCGATGTCCACATCTGCGTGCCGCACGAGCGCACGGCCCGCATCCAGGAAGTCCACATCCTCGCGATCCACTGCATCTGCGACGGCGTGGACGCCCAACTGCTCGGAGACCAGGAGCCCAACGCATGAAGACCCTTCAACGCCTCACCCTGGCCGCGGTCGCGGCCACCTCGCTGGCCGCCGCCCTCTCGGCCTGCGCGCCGCTGGTCATCGGCGGTGCCGCCATGACCGCGATGGTCGCCGTCGACCGCCGCACGTCCGGCATCCAGCTGGAGGACGAAGGCATCGAGCTGCGCGCCGCCAACCGCATCCGCGAAGCCCTGGGCGGCCGGGTGCATGTCAACGTGACGAGCTACAACCGCCAGGTGCTGCTCACCGGCGAGGTGCCGGACGAGGCCGCGCGCCAGACGGTGGAACAGATCGCCAGCCGCGTCGAGAACGTGCGCGGCGTGATCAACGAGCTGGCGATCGGTGCGCCCTCCTCGCTGTCCCAGCGCTCCAACGACCTGCTGGTGGCGGGCAAGGTGAAGGCCACCCTGATCGACGCGCGCGACCTGAGCGCGCCTGCGTTCAAGGTGGTGACCGAGCGCGGCATCGTCTATCTGATGGGCCGCGTGACCACCCGCGAGGCCGAGCGTGCCACCGCGCTGGTGCGCACGGTGGGCGGCGTGCAGCGCGTGGTGCGCGCCTTCGAGATCATCTCGGAAGACGAACTGCGCCGTCTGCAGCCGCCGCAGGCCGCGCCGGCCGCCGCACCGGTGTCCAGCGCCACGGCGCGCTGAACACGCTGGGCGCCTGCCTCAGCGCAGGCGCTTGATCAGGCTGGAGGTGTCCCAGCGTCCGCCGCCCATCTGCTGCACGTCGGCGTAGAACTGGTCGACCAGCGCGGTCACCGGCAGACGGGCGCCGATGCGCTTGCCTTCTTCCAGCACCAGACCCAGGTCCTTGCGCATCCAGTCGACGGCGAAGCCGAAGTCGAAGCGGTCCTCGACCATCGTCTTGCCGCGGTTGTCCATCTGCCAGCTCTGGGCGGCGCCCTTGCCGATCACCTCGAGCACCTGCGCCATATCCAGGCCCGCTTTCTGGCCGAAGGCGATGGCCTCGGACAGGCCCTGCACCAGGCCGGCGATGCAGACCTGGTTGACCATCTTGGCCAGCTGGCCGGCGCCGCTGTCACCCAGGCGGGTGAAGGCGCGGGCGAAGGCCATGCCCACCGCCTTGGCCGCCTCGAAGGGCGCGGCGTCACCGCCGCACATCACGGTCAGCAGGCCGTTCTGCGCGCCAGCCTGGCCACCGGAGACGGGCGCATCGACGAAGTGCAGGCCCTTGGCCTTGGCCGCGGCATACAGCTCGCGGGCCACGTCGGCCGAGGCGGTGGTGTGGTCGACGAAGATGGCGCCAGGCTTCATGCCGGCGAAGGCGCCGTCCGGGCCGAGGACGACCGCACGCAGGTCGTTGTCGTTACCGACGCAGCAGAACACGATGTCGCAGCCGGCGGCCGCCTCGCGCGGGGTGGGCGCGCTCTGGCCCTTGAACTCGGCAGCCCAGGCCTGGGCCTTGGCGGCGCTGCGGTTGTAGACGGTGACCTGGTGGCCGGCCAGCGCCAGGTGCCCCGCCATCGGGAAGCCCATCACGCCCAGGCCCAGGAAGGCCACGCGCTGGGCGGGAATGGGTTCGTAGGTGCGGGGGTTGGTGCTGGGCATGTCGTCTCCGGGTCGTTGTAGGGTTGTCGGGAGCGCCGATTCTAGGAGCCGGGGCAATAACCCGGCGGCGCCGTCGGCCGCGCCCCGGTCGCCGGCGGGACCCCTCAGACGATGGCCAGCGAGATCGCGCCGGCCTCGTACAGGTCGAACAGCGCCTGGTCGAAGGTCTGCATGCCCTCGTGACGGCCCTTGCGCATCGCCTCCTTGAAGGCGGTGACCTCGCCCACCTCGCGCTGCGTCACCACGCAGTTCTTGTGCGGATGGATGAACTCCACCGGATCCTCGATGGTGACGATGTGCCCGAAGGAATGCTCGTTGCACCAGTCGATCAGGGCGGCCAGCGTAGGCAGCGCCTGCGGGATCACGCGCAGCACCATCCCCACCCGCTGCTGCACGAAGGCATTGACGCGGAAGCGCCCGATGCCCGCCGGCGCGATGGCGAAGTTGCACTCCCGCGTGCGGGCGAATTCGTCGGCCTGGCGCTCGTTCATCAGCGCGCGGGCCAGCCGGCCGTCGATCTTCATGGCCGGCGGCGATTCGGCGGTGATGAACAGGTCGCTGCCGGCTCGGGCGACCATCAAGCGCAGCAGGTCGTGCATGAAACGGATCGCCTGCTCGCGTTCCATGGCGGCGGCCCCGGGCGGTCAGGACAGGGGGATGCTCTCCGGCGCGCGGGCGCGCAGGCGGGCCTCGGCCGGGGCCACGAGGCCGCGGCGCACCAGGTCGGCCAGGCACTGGTCCAGCGTCTGCATGCCCTGGGCCTGGCCAGTCTGGATGGACGAATACATCTGTGCCACCTTGCCCTCGCGGATCAGGTTGCGGATGGCAGGTGTGCCCAGCATGATCTCGTGCGCCGCGATGCGGCCGCTGCCATCGCGCAGCTTGCACAGCGTCTGCGAGATGACGGCCAGCAGCGACTCGGAGAGCATGGCCCGCACCATCTCCTTTTCCTCGGCGGGGAAGACATCGATGATGCGGTCGATGGTCTTGGGCGCGCTGGAGGTGTGCAGCGTGGCGAACACCAGGTGGCCGGTCTCGGCCGCCGTCATCGCCAGGCGGATGGTCTCCAGGTCGCGCATCTCGCCGACCAGGATGGCGTCGGGGTCCTCGCGCAGGGCCGAGCGCAGGGCCGCGGCGAACGAGTGGGTGGAGGGTCCTACCTCGCGCTGGTTCACCAGGCACTTGCGCGATTCGTGGATGAACTCGATCGGGTCCTCCACGGTGAGGATGTGGCCGTACATCGCGTCGTTGAGGTGGTGCACCATCGCCGCCAGGGTGGTCGACTTGCCCGAGCCGGTGGGGCCGGTGACCAGCACCAGCCCGCGCGGGCGCAGGGCGAGGTCGCCGAAGATGCGGGGCGCGGCCAGCTGCTCGAGGGTGAGCACCTTGCTCGGGATGGTGCGCATGACCGCGGCGGCGCCGCGATGCTGGTGGAAGACGTTGGCGCGAAAGCGCGAGAGGCCCTCGATCTCGAAGGAGAAGTCGCACTCCAGCAGCTCGTCGTACTGCTTGCGCTGGCTGTCGGTCATGATGTCGTACACCATGGCCAGGACCTGCTTGTGATCGAGCGGCTCGACGTTGATGCGGCGCACGTCCCCGTGCACCCGGATCATCGGCGGCAGGCCGGCGGACAGGTGCAGGTCCGAGGCCTTGTTCTTCACGGCGAACGCCAGCAACTGGGTAATATCCACGAACGTATCGGTGTTAATGAGGACGCCGACCCATTATGAACACCATTTCGCTCAATATCCAGCAAGTTCGAGGCCGAATTACTTCGGCCTGCAACAAGTCCGGGCGGGATCCCAAGGAAGTCACGCTCCTGGCGGTGTCCAAGACCTTCGGGGCCGAGGCGGTGCGCCAGGCCCATGCGGCCGGCCAGGTGGCCTTCGGCGAGAACTACATCCAGGAGGCGGTCGACAAGATCCTCGCGCTGGCGGACCTGCCGCTGCAGTGGCACTGCATCGGCCCGATCCAGAGCAACAAGACGCGGCTGGTGGCCGAGCACTTCGACTGGGTGCACTCGGTGGACCGCCTGAAGATCGCACAGCGCCTGTCCGAGCAGCGCCCCGGTCACCTGCCGCCGCTGAACCTGTGCCTGCAGGTCAACATCGACGGCGGGGCGAACAAGTCCGGGGTGCCGCCGGAGGACGCGCTGGCGCTGGCGCGGGAGGTCGGGCAGCTGCCGCGGCTGGCGCTGCGCGGGCTCATGACCATTCCCGAGCCAGCCGAGGGCTTCGAGGCACAGCGGGCGGTGCACGCCCGCGCGCGGGTCCTGTTCGACCGCCTGCGCGCAGCCGGCCTGCCGCTGGACACGCTCTCCATGGGCATGACCGGCGACCTGGAGGCGGCGATCGACGCGGGCAGCACGATGGTGCGCGTGGGCACCGCCATCTTCGGCACGCGTGCGGCGGCGAACCGGGGCTGATTCCTGCGGCGCGGCGCGCCGGCGTCCGACAGGGGGCCGCTGCCTCGCCCTGCACACTGGCGGCTGTCTCAATCGCAAGGCGCCCGGGCAGGCGCAAGGGGGACGCATGTCCTACAGCAGCATTCTGGGGGTCGACCAGGCCCCCGTTTTTCCCTCCGGCCGTAGCAGCGAGCTGCTGGGCCCCAGCGACAACTCCGACAGCGGCAGCGACGCGCTGGGCACCGGCGAGATCCATGGCGACAGCGACGCCGCCGGCACCGGCGAGCGTGGCGTGGTCTCGGGCATCGACGCCAAGGAGGGCGGCGACATCCTTCCCGACCGGGTGGTACGCATCGGCGGGCCCGACGGCATGCCCGAGGCCGATGCCGACGACGGCACCTTCACCGACCTGGACGACAGCGGCCTGCCGGACGAGGCGGTCGATGCCGCGCCCGACGACAGCGGCGCCGACACCGCGCGCGAGGTGGAGCGGGACCGCCGCTCGCGGCCGGTGCCCTTGCGCGAGACCGGGCCCGACGAGCCGGCGCAGGAAGACCCGACCGAGGGCGGGCCCGGACTCAGGCGCTGAGCGTCACCGCGCGAGGGTCGAGGCGCCGAAGAGGCTGCGCACGAAATCCACCGCGAGTTCGGCGGTGCCGTTGCGGATATCGCGTGCCGGGTTGAGTTCGACCACGTCGAGGGACCCGAGGCGGCCGGTGTCCGCCACCATCTCCATGCACAGCTGCATCTCGCGGTAGGTCGGGCCGCCGCGCACCGGCGTGCCGACGCCGGGCGCATCGGCCGGGTCCAGGCAGTCGAGGTCGAAGCTCACGTGCAGGTGGGTGTCCTCGCCCAGGCCGTGCAGCGCCTCGGTGATCGTGTTGCGCATGCCGTGTTCGTCGATGTGGCGCATGTCGAAGACCTGCAGGCCCAGCGTTCGGATGGCGAGCTTTTCCGCCTCGTCGACGCTGCGGATGCCGATGAAGGCGAGGTCGGCCACGCCCAGGGCGGCCGGCTGGCCGCTCCAGCCGGCCAGGGCCTGGGGGCCGTGGCCCAGGAGGCACGCCACTGGCATGCCGTGGATGTTGCCGCTGGGGCTGATGGCCTCGGTATTGACGTCGGTGTGCGCGTCGAACCAGAGCACCCGCAGGCGCCGCCCGGCCTGGCGGCAGTGCGCCGCTACCGCGCTGATGGAGCCCACCGCCAGGGCGTGGTCACCCCCCATCAGCAGCGGCAGCTCGCCGGCCGCGAGGGCGGCGCCCACCGCGGAGAACACCGCGCGGTTCCAGGCGACCACCTGGACCAGATGGCGCGGCTCGGTTGCCAGGGACGTCGCGGGGCCCGGCGGCATCGGGGTGCCGTCCTCCGGATGGACGGGACCGGCCAGGTCGCCGGCGTCGCTCACCTGCAGGCCCTGGGAGCGCAGCGCCTGGGCCAGGCCTGCCACCCGCAGCGCCTGCGGCCCCATGCAAGCCCCGCGCACGCCGGCGCCCACATCGGCGGGCGCGCCGATCAGGCGGACAGTGCGGGCGGGCGTGATGGCCATCGTGGCATTGTGCGCCGGGACAGGGGCCCGGGCATCCGTGCGATGCGATCGTGCGCGTCACCCGCGCCGCCATCCGCGGCTCCGACCTGCGCGGCCCTGTCCGGCTGGCTATGCTGGCGGCATGACTGCCGCGCACATCCAGACCGTCCTGCTGCTTGTGGCCTCCAACGTCTTCATGACGCTGGCCTGGTACGGCCACCTGAGAAACCTGGCCACCGCCCCGTGGTACGTGGCGGCATTGGTGAGCTGGGGGATTGCGTTGGCGGAATACCTGCTGCAGGTGCCGGCCAACCGGATCGGCTACCAGCAGGCGGGGCTGTCGCTGGGGCAACTGAAGATCCTGCAGGAGGTGATCACCCTCGCGGTCTTCGTGCCCTTTGCCGTGCTGGCGATGAAGGAGCCCCTGCGCCTGGATTACCTGTGGGCGGCGCTGTGCCTGGTGGGGGCGGTCTATTTCATGTTCCGGGGGGCCTGACCCGGAAGGAGCCGTCAGCGGCGGTGGTGGTGGCCGCCCTGGCCGGGGCCGCCCGGACGGGCGCGGTCCGGCAGGTGACGGAACATGATCCGGCCCTTGTTCAGATCGTAGGGAGACAACTCGAGCGTCACGTCGTCGCCGGCGATGATGCGGATGTGGTTCTTGCGCATCTTGCCGCCGCTGTAGGCGATGAGCTCGTGACCGTTCTCCAGGATCACGCGGTAGCGGGAGTCCGGCAGCACTTCGGCCACGCGGCCCCGCATTTCAATCAGTTCTTCCTTGGCCATGGGGTCCTCTGGGAGGTAGCGGGCGCCAGGCACTGGGTGGCCGGCGGGACCGCTGGATAACCCTCCATTCTAAGGGGTCCGCCGCCGAGGCGGTCCGGGCGGGCCCGGCCCTCAGGTGACGGTGGGCGCCAGCAGGGCGACGGCGGTGGACAGGGTGAGGAAGGCGGCCACGGTGGTCACCATGATGATCCGCACGATGCGGCCGGCGTCGGCGCCGAAGCGCTCGGCCACCACCGCCACGTTGCTGGCGCTGGGCAGGGCGGCCACCAGGGTGATGGCCACCAGGGCGAACGGGTCCAGCGGCAGGCCCAGGGCGATGCCGGTGCGGCCGATGCCGTACACCAGCAGGGGGTGGATGAACAGCTTGGCCAGGGCCAGGGGCAGGTAATCGCGCCAGGGCAGCGGCGCCTGCACCGCGGAGAGCGACAGCATCCGCGAGCGCGCCAGCACCGCGCCAATGGAGAACAGGGCCACCGGCGAGGCCGAATCGGCCAGCAGGCCGATGGTGGAGGCCAGCGGGCGCACCGGCTCCAGGCCCAGCCAGGAGGCCAGCCCGCCCCCCAGGATCGCCCAGGGCAACGGGTTGATGGCCACCCCCCGCAGCGCCCGGCGCGCCGCCGCCGCGGCGCCGCCCTGGCCGGCACCGTCCAGGCGGGACAGGGCGATGCACAGGGAGGAGGTGACCACCAGGTCGATCAGCACGGTGGCGATCATCGGGCCTGCCACCCGCGGCCCGAGGAGGGCCACCAGCAGCGGCACGCCCAGGAAGCCGGTGTTGGAAAAGGTGGTCACGAGCGCGCCGAAGGCGGCGTCGTTCCAGCGGATGCGGTCGTTGAGGCTGAAGGCGACGCAGCCGCCCACCATCAGCAGCACGGTGGGCAGCCACACCGCCGCCACCGCCGGATCGAACAGGCGGGCCACCGGCGTGGACACGCCGAAGCGAAACAGCATGCAGGGCAGCGCCAGGTACAGGACGAAGGTGTTGAGACCCGTGATCGCCTCCAGGGGCATGAAGCGCGCGCGCACGACGACATACCCGCACAGGACCAGCGCGAAGAAGGGGAACGTGATCTTGAGGATCTCCAGCACCCCACGATTGTCGCTGCATCGGGCGCGGCATCCGGCATCGGGCCCGGCCCCCGTTATGATTCGCCGCCCTCCGCCCCTCACTCCGAAGTCCCCCCGCCCATGTCAGGCCTGAACCTCGCGCAGCAGGAAGCCGTCAACTTCCTGCACGGCCCCTGCCTGGTGCTGGCCGGCGCGGGCTCGGGCAAGACGCGCGTGATCACGCACAAGGTCGGCCGCCTGATCCAGTCGGGCGTAGAGGCCAGGCGCATTGCCGCCATCACCTTCACCAACAAGGCCGCCAGCGAGATGCGCGAGCGGGCGCGCAGCCTGATCGGGCGCGACGCGAAGGACGTGATCATCTGCACCTTCCACGCCCTGGGCGTGCGCATGCTGCGCACCGACGGCGCCGCGCTGGGCCTCAAGCCGCAGTTCTCCATCCTGGACAGCGACGACGTGGTGTCGATCCTGAAGGACGCCGGCGGCACCACCGACGCGGCCACGGCGCGCCAGTGGCAGTGGGGCATCAGCCTGTGGAAGAACATGGGGCTCACCGCCGCCCAGGCCGAGGCGCAGGCGAAGGACGAGAACGAGCGCGTGGCCGCGCGCGTCATGGCGCGCTACGAGGAGCGCCTGACGGCCTACCAGAGCGTGGACTTCGACGACCTGATCGGCCTGCCCCTGAAGCTGCTGCAGCAGCACGAGGAGGTCCGCGCGCGCTGGCAGAAGGCCCTGGGCCATGTGCTGGTGGACGAATACCAGGACACCAACGCCACCCAGTACGAGCTGCTGAAGCTGCTGGTGGGCGAGAAGGGTCGCTTCACCGCGGTGGGCGACGATGACCAGTCCATCTACGGCTGGCGCGGCGCCACCCTGGACAACCTGCGGCGGCTGCCGCAGGACTTCCCCGCGCTGAAGGTGATCAAGCTGGAGCAGAACTACCGCTCCACCAGCGCCATCCTGCG
>JACCDH010970280.1_pt1 | contig 13279 bp, 12 predicted proteins | sample 7442481 | NCBI WGS metagenome assembly JACCDH01 (sample SAMN15323433, study PRJNA562643) | freshwater metagenome | isolation source: river surface water | place: USA:Blue River Watershed | collected 2017-08-15
CCCCGAATAGTTTTTGGAAAAAAGATTTTTTTGAGGCGCTGAAAGGCCCTCCAAATTGCCGTTGATATGCAGCTTGAATCTCTAGGTGGTGAGGCGCATAAAATTCAGGATCAAACATTCCTTTTTCTAGTTCTTTCATGACTTTTTCCCCAGACCAGTTTTCGCGAATCGCACGATCAAAGAATTCATGACGCAAACGAAAGCCCAGGTTCAAGACACCTAGGATTTTGCCTTCTTCATCTAGGCTCATGCGGAAAGAGACTTTTCCATCTCGATGTGACCAGTAGAAATCTTCTACTCCATCCACTGGCTCTGGTGACACCCATCCATAGGTTTGGTATTCTATGGAAAAGAATTTTGCAGAATTGAACCATACACCGGGTTGGTAGGTCACCGGGGTATGGCAAAAATTATAGGCCAGCGTCTCCCCATGCATTCTACCGGTGTACCAAACTTGTTCCAAGGTACGCCTGCCTGGTCCAGGGGGCTGTTCAAATTCTGCGCAATCTCCAATGGCATACACATCGGGGACCGAACTTTCAAAATAAGCATTGACCTTCACCCCTTTACCAATCGCCAATGACGTGTTTTTTAAAAAATCCACATTAGGTGTCACTCCGGTAGCTATGCCTACAAAGCCGCAGGGAATTTCTTCACCTGCAGTGGTCACTACCGCTCGAGCATTGCCATCCGAATCGGATAAAATCTCTTTCAATCCCGTTTCTAGACGAAGGTCAATCGCATGTTCACGAATATGGTTCTGCACCAAGTCTGCTTCCGCTGCAGGAAGGACTTGCTCCCAAAATCGATTTTCCCGAACCAAGAAGGTAACCGGGATTTTCTTGTAGGTCAGCATTTCAGCCAATTCAATTCCAATCAAGCCTCCTCCCACAATCACAGCACGCTCCATGGGCTGATTAGTGACAGCTTCCATCCTCTCCAAATCTTGCTTGGAATACAGCCCTTGAACACCTTTCAGATCCTGTCCTGGCCAACCGAAGAAGGCTGGCTTGGAGCCGGTGGCTAAAACCAAACTATCGTAGTTGAGGGTTTCTCCCGACTCAAAAACCAAGGTCTTGGTTTCAAAATCTAAAGTTTTTACCCAGGCTTGCTTGAGATCTATTCGATTTTTCTTCCAAAAATGTGGTTCATAGGGCTGCGTATGCTCCCACTTCATCTGCCCCATGTATACATACATCAAAGCTGTACGCGAAAAAAAATAGGGAGATTCTCCTGATATCACAGTGATACGGGCTTGGTCATCCCCTTTTCGCAGATGCCTAGCGAAGGTGATGCCCGAAATACCATTTCCTATAATCACAAAGTGACGAGAACCCATAGACTAAAGTTGAACTTAAACTTACCTAAAAATTCAGCTTACTCGTTTAAATTCCAATTGTAATCAAGAAAAGTGATACGGGCATTGGGCGAAATCTTCACTTTGGAGTAGCGATTCAAAAATTCGATAAGGGTCCCTTTTTTGGTGAAATCCCCCTTAAACCAAGAAAAAATGGAGGAGATTTGGACAGATTGACTTGTAATTTTATTTCTACTCGAATCATTGATAAAGGTTGTCGCCACGCGTGTCAATTGATTTTCTAAGTTGGCAGCCACAAATGCTTCGTTCAACAAAGGTGGGCAAGATACCGAAGCACAGTTGATCGCAAAATGAATCCGTGGCTCCTCAAATTCTTTTCTCAAGATGCTGTGCTCTACCTCATCCAAACTCATGTCTACGCCTGCGATTTTGAAAAACTTGTAATGCCACACGTCCTTGATGAGCGGGATTTTAATTCTTGGACCTAAATCGCGTATGCTTTTGGTAGGATAAAAATCCACAATCAACTTTACCGTGAAGGCATTGTAGACGTTAATCCAATAGGCCAGTTGCTCATTTTTGGACCATTTGCTTCGGTCGGGCGCATTTTCAGAAAGTAGTTTGAGATAGCGTTCCAACTTTGGTTTTTCTCGAATAAACCCTTTGTAATCCACTTGCCCGTTGGGTTTGACATGTGCTTTAAGCAACTCATTCCAAAGCTGATGGCTAGGAGGAGTGCTCCCCGCTTTTCCCACTACTGGACTATGGCAGGAAACTAGAATAAGGAGCAACAACAAGAACGAAAATCGAGAAGCTAAAGTCATTTGGAGGGATAAAATGAAATTTTGAATTATTGAGCTATTGAACTAAACGAAGTTAGTACACTTTTACTCCTTTGGTGAGCCAAACACTCCAAGGTTGGGAATAGGTGTGTACTTGGAAGGTAGGATTTCCTTTGGTAAAAACTGGGCGGCCTTCATTTACCCAATGGATAATACCACCATAGAGGTTGTACACACGCGTAAATCCTTCATTCTTGAGTCGTTTACCTATCTCTTCGGATCGAGCTCCTACGGTACAATAGATGAGCACAGGTTTATTTTTATCTAGTTCGGCCACCGATTTCAAGGAAAAAGTTTCGTACCCTACCCAAATGGCATTTTGCAAATGGCTGACTTCGTGCTCCACTTTCTCACGTGCATCAAGCACCTGATAATGAGCTAAATTAGTGACTTGCGAAGGCTTCACTACTGGAAAACTGGAATCGTAGAGTCCCTTGAGGAGGGTTTGATAAGGCAAAGATTGACCAAAGGAAATTCCAGCCCCCATAAGAAAAATAAATGCCAACAAAACTACTCGAACTCGGCTCATGAAATAAGATTTTTTAATTAAACACATTTTCATCTTCGAAGTTCTCCTCAAGCATAAAAATCTGAAAGACGAGCCAAGCCTTTTTTGTCTTTGATGAGAATTTTCTTTCCTTCCAATTCGATTAAACCGTCCTTTTTAAATTCTGAAAGTAAGCGAATCACGGATTCCGTAGCCGTACCTACCATTCCCGCTAGTTCTTCTCGAGTAAGCATCAAATTAATTCGCTGGTGTCCCCCTCCATCTACGCCGTAGGTATTAGCCAATTGAAGTAATAAAAAGGCAAGTCGCTCTCGAATAGTTTTTTGGGAAGCATCTGTTAGTTTTTCCTCCATGACACCAAGCTCATGGCTGAGCTGTTTGGTGATTTTTCTGAAAAATTCAGAATTCTTCATCATCGATCCCAAAAATGCATCCCGAGGAATGAAGCAAATTTTGGCATCCTCTAGAATCATTGCAGAATTAGAGTAATTCTCCTCTCCTAAGAGGGCGGAGTAACCCAAAAAGTCCCCTTGCTTGGCCAGATACAAAATTTGTTCTTTCCCATTTGAAGCCGTTTTATACACCTTAATCACTCCTGCATTCACACAAAAAATACCAAGAGGCTTGGTGCCTTCGTAGTAAAGAATCTGCCCCCTTCGATGAGAAATAAGGTTCTTCACTTCAGAAATAGCACACAATTGGGAATCCGGAAGCGATGAAAACAGGGAGTTCTTTCTAGACCCGCAAAGTTCACAAGGAGTATTTGAAATTGTAGCTTGCATAGATATACTATTTTCTAAAAAATAATATAAAAGTTAAAAAAAAACAAACATAAATCCTATTTTTATTTTCAATTTGGAATGGGAGGAAGATTCGATTGTTGTTTAAATTCCCCTTCCCCTTCTTCGAAACCCATGATGATGTGCCTTTTTCCATTACTGAGTGCAATAAATGGGCAATTCAATGTCTGGTTATAGGCAATGGCTTGGGCGAGTACCTTTTGATTGATTTCGACCTCTGGTGCTTTGCACTCAATCAAAAAATAAGGAAGTCCCTGTCGATCAAAAATCAATAAATCAGTCCTTTTCTGTAATCCGTTATAAATCAACCCCCTTTCACTCGCAATCAAACCTTTCGGAAATCCCTGATGGTCAATTAGAAAGTGTATCCAGTGTTGCCTAACCCATTCCTCAGGGGTAAGCAATAGGTGTTTTTTCCGCAATCCATCATAAATATAGACTTTGCCATCTTCCTTGAGAAGTTGAGGTTGGATCGGTGGAAAATTGAGTTCAGGTAGGGATATCACAACGAAAAACGGTGTTTTCAAGTGCAAAATAGCCCTTTTTACTGAAATCCTAGAGAATCGCTGGTTGCCTTTTCTTTCCCGTGGTTAAAATTTAAATAGGGACCAATTTTTGTCACCCATGCTGATTTGAAGATTTTAATTTCAAGCAGGTCCTTCTCCTGGTCAAAAGGACCATGTTGCAAGCGATAGGCCACCAAGACTTTGGCTTCTTGGTAACTGATGTAGGGATGCTTTGCCAAATCCTCTACTGAAAGCAAATTGATTTCAAGTTTCCGTGGTACAACTGTATCAAAATCAAAATACTCCCAAATGACTGGAATGGTCTCCTGCTTCAGACCATAGACTTCATTCAACTGATCTACTTGAATAAATCCTCCTAAATTCTCTCGGTGCTTAATGATTCTACCCGCAGTCAAGGCCCCAATGCCTGGCACAATTTGCAAGACCACAGAGTCGGATTCGGAAAATGGCAAGCGTTGGATTCGCTCCGAAACCTTGAATGACTGCGAACGCTTGAGTGTATCCGCTGAATAGAAGGTAGGCAAAGGAGATGCTTGTAAGTGGACTCCCGCCCGTTCCAAACTGTCCACTTGATCCAAATAATACCGGTAGAGCTTCTCCGCATTCTGGTCTTTGGCCCAAGCAAGAACTTGGGATGCCCCTACCAACAAACCCAAAAAAGGAATCAGAAGTAAAAAACCTCTAGATTCTTTAGCAGAAAACCCCAGGTGGGTTTTAAGCCAAAAAAATAGCTTTTGACGCATGAATTCAAGTCTAAAAAGTACAATAAAATGAATTGAAGCACTTTAGACTTTCCATGCAACAGGAAAAAAAAGGTGTTGGGACTTTATTATTTAGATTGATTTTAAATTAGACAAGTCTTGATTGAAAGAAACTTTTGAGGAAGCTATCTATGTTAAATTTGCGGGCTTAGTAAGTTGTGATGCAGACCAAATTTCGAGTCATCAGTTTATCTCATAAAAGTGCACCTGTTCACATTCGGGAATTAATTTCCTTGGATGAGACAGCTATTCAACGCTTGCTTCTGAAACTAAAGGAGTTTTTTAGCGTCACTGATGCCTTGGTACTCTCGACCTGCAACCGAACCGAAATTTATTACAGTCACGAATTAGATCTAAGTGTGGAATTGGTGAAGTTGATTGGCATCGAACGTGGGCTAGCAGATGCCATCGCTTACTTAGATTATTTCCAGAATTTAAATGAGGAGAAGGAAGCAGTCGCCCACTTATTTCGTGTTTCCATGGGGCTTGAAGCGCAAGTTGTTGGCGATATCCAAATCTCAAATCAAGTCAAGCGCGCTTACCAAGCTGCTGCTGACTTGGAGTTAGCAGGACCTTTCTTGCATCGCTTGATGCATACCATATTCTTTACCAACAAACGTGTGGTTCAGGAAACTGCTTTCCGGGATGGAGCTGCTTCGCTCTCCTATGCCACAATCGAATTGATTGAAAGCCTTACTCAAAATATTTTTCAACCCCGAGTTTTAGTCATTGGGCTAGGAGAAATTGGCGAAGATGTTGCCAAAAACATGGTCCATTTGCCCTCTGCCCAAATCAAAATCGCAAATAGAACTTACTCCAAAGCCGAAGAAATAGGTCTCCCGCTGGGATTTGAGGTAATTCCTTTTGAAGCCTGCCAAAAGGCGATGGAAGAAGCAGACGTAATTGTTTGCTCTGTCCGCATGCAGGAACCCTTCATCACCAAACAGTTGGTTGAATCTTTTACCATACCAAGCTTCAAGGTATTTATTGACCTCTCTGTCCCTAGAAGTATTGAAACTACTTTGGAAGATCTCCCAGGAGTTGTCCTGTACAATGTGGATAATATCCGCAGCAAAGCCACAGCTGCCCTTCAAAATCGACTGGATGCTATCCCAGCTGTCGAGGCCATACTCGAAGAGAGTATCGAAGAATTTGAGGCTTGGCAAAAAGAAATGGTGGTTTCCCCTACCATTCAAAAATTAAAGCAGTCTCTAGAACAAATTCGTCAAGAGGAGCTCGGCAGGTATTTGAAAAATGTGGGAGAAAAAGAATTTGTGCTCATCGATAAAATCACGAAGAGCATGATGCAAAAAGTCCTCAAAGTACCGGTGGTCCAATTGAGAGCTGCCTGTCAACGTGACGAAGCTGCAGAAATGATAGAATTGATCTCTGATCTTTTTGACTTGGAAAAGTCAAAAAATGAAAAATAAATTGGGTGTCAGGGTATCCCGATGTACTTAAATTACCCGCTAACCATCCATCCTTTACTTCGCCCACGCCATGAGAAATCGTCTTTATTTCGCTATAGCAAGTTCTCTATTCTTGGCCTCACCTAGCTTTGCACAATCCTGGGAAGTCTTCGACTTTGGAGGCAGCCTCCAAACTCGAGCAGCTTATCAAGAAATAGATCTTTTGGGAGAAGCTGTAGTTATCGGGAAAAATACAGATGGATTATTCCTACTTTCTCCTGATTTACGCCCTGTAGTAAACCTTCAAGGGCAGGAAGTTTACCAATACCTCAAACCTTGGATTTTGGTTAAAGGTCCAAAAGGGGTGGGTGCTTTCCATGAATATGGACAACTTGCACTACCCTTGGAATACGATGAAATCAGCACGTTTACCAATCGTCTCCTGGCAAGAAAAGGCTCAGACTATTGGATCTACGAGAAATCTTCAGGAAAAACCAAGTGGCTAGGATCAGCCGAAGAAGCCAAACTCACCCGAAATGGACAAGTGATTTTGAAAAATCAAGGGAGTTACTTTTTGCCACTTTCTTCAACCCCTGAAAAACCCTACGAGCTCTTACAAGAAAACGAAGGGAATTTCCTTTTAGCCAAAGAATCCTCCGGATTTGGTTTAATCAATCAGTATGGAACTTATGTCCTTGATCCCGTGATGAACCAATTGGAACCTACACGAGGAGATAATTATTTAGGCTTTGATGATAATCAATACCTTCTCATCCGTGGATTTGAAGAAAGCGCACAGGTTCGTTACAATTCTTACCACAAAATCACCAAAGAAGGTGACCTGATCCTTGAATTCATTCATGGGAAATTACGAAGGATACTAGAAGAGGAAGGCATTTTGCTAGATGCCGTAGGCATGGAATCTGTTAAACTAATCGCACCCAATGCGTACAACGTTCGATTTCGTGAAAACAAATTAGGCCTCCATGGAAAACAAGGCTGGTTGGTAAACCCGAATTCAGATGCAGAGTGGATCGGAATGGGAAGTGAAGGCCTGTTTCCCGCACTCAAAAACGGTAAATATGGTTTTGTAAATGGAGATGGGAAGTGGGTCATCCCTCCTACCTTCGAGGAGGTTAAGCAGTTTTCAGAAAAAGTAAGCAGTTACCGGTCGGGAACTAGTTGGGGGACAATCAATACGGAAGGAAAAATTCTTGGTAATCCAAAATGGGATAGAATTGACAATTTTTCTGGAGGGCTGGCCATTGCAGAATTGGGAGGAAAAAGCTTCTTGATCTATCCTTCCGGTGAACTAGCCTATCCAGAGGAATTGGATAGAATTTCCAAATTAAAAGAGGGATTTTACCTCGTAGAAAGTAACTCCAAATCAGGTCTTTTGAATCCACTTGGTAAACCGATCCTACCGATTACTTTCGACCAGATACTCGTGGAGCAAAAAGATTTTTTTATTGTAGTTAAAGATGGGCTTTCTGGAATCATGAGAGCTAATGGAGATGTGTTTTTACCACTTCAATATGCTCAAATTTCGATTGACTGGAACGAACAAAAAGTTTTGGTAAAAGGCCAAGAGTTAGCCCAAGAGAACACGGATGACAGCCCTAAAATTACGACTCCGCAAAAACGAAGAAAGGGAGTTTAAACTCCCTTTCTTCGTTTTATGAATTAGGACTTCAACGGCCCTGAATCTTTGGACTCCTTGCCAGAGTTTGCTATGGAATCCCTCATGGCCGTATCCGACTTTACATTTTCCATTTTGTAGTAATCCATCACTCCCAACTGTCCAGATCGGAAAGCCTCTGCAATTGCCTTTGGCACCTCTGCCTCCGCTTCCACCACTTTTGCGCGCATTTCTACATTTCTAGCTTTCATTTCCTGTTCCAAAGCAACCGCCATGGCTCTACGCTCTTCCGCTTTGGCTTCAGCTACCTTTAGATCCGCAGAAGCTTGATCAATTTGAAGTTTGGCACCAATATTCGCTCCCACATCAATGTCAGCAATATCAATGGAAAGGATTTCAAAAGCCGTCCCAGCATCCAATCCGCGTTGAAGTACCAACTTAGAAATTTTATCAGGATTTTCTAGAACCGATTTGTGTGTGGCAGCCGAACCAATAGAAGTGACAATACCCTCTCCTACTCTTGCCAAAATAGTTTCCTCTCCTGCACCACCAACCAGCTGTGCGATATTTGCACGAACAGTCACGCGAGCCTTGGCCACCAACTGAATTCCATCGGCAGCTACTGCCGCTACGTTAGGCGTATTGATCACCTTTGGATTTACTGAAATCTGCACTGCTTCAAATACATCACGTCCTGCCAAGTCAATAGCCGTGGCCTGCTTGAAGCTCAGCGTAATATTCGCCTTGTCTGCAGAAATCAACGCACGAATCACAGCAGGCACATTCCCCCCTGCCAAAAAGTGAGTTTCCAAATCATTGGTAGTCAACTGTAAGCCAGCCTTTGTGGCCGTAATCATGGCATTAACAATCAAGCTCGGCGGCACTTTACGAATCCGCATTCCAATTAACTCTCCAATCCCAACGCGAACATTTGAAAACTGGGCCGTAATCCAAAGATTAACGGGAACAAAATACAAGAAAATAAAGAGTAGGGTGATCCCTGCAAAGGCAGCAATCAGCACGAATAAAGAACTGTCTTCAAACATAGGTAATTAGTTTACACTGATTTTATTGTTTTCAATTTTAGTAATCGTCACTGGGGTATTGACCCCGATAAACCCTGATTCTGACTTTACTTCCACCCAAATGTCATTGAAAGAAGCTTTGCCATAAGGTTTGATGTCAGATACCGCCAAGCCTTTCATTCCTACTTCCAACCCATCTGTTCGCCCATCAAAAGCACCACCCGACTGGGTAGATTTCAGTGAAAATTTCTTCCAAACCCCAGAACTAAACCCGTACCAAACTGCTGCAAAATTAATTGTCAAAGCAAGTCCAGTAATCCAGAGTGCAACGGAGTAGTCAAAATTAAGAAACGCGAATGTTAGACCCGCAAAGCTTACCAAAAACCCAAAAATACCTACCACAGTAGTCCCTGGAATGAAAAGAATTTCTACCACGAGTAGGATTAAGCCGATGAGCAGCAGCGTACTTAGGACTAAAATTTCCATAGGCAGTGAAATGAATTGCCTCTAATCTACTAGAATCTGCTGAATACTTGAATCAAAAGAAAAAAAAACCCGGAAAATCCGGGTTTAATTTAATTCGCAAAGAATCAATATGCTTTGGCAAAAAGTACTCTACCTGAGGAAGGCTTTCCACTGTACACACAGGTACCTGACTCCTGCACCTGATCCAAAGGAATGCAACGAATAGTGGCCTTGGTGAGCTCTTTGATTTTTTCCTCCGTTTCTGAGGTTCCATCCCAATGAGCCGAAAGAAAACCCGCTTTCTCCTCCAACACCTGCTTAAATTCCTCCCAACTATTGACCTCAGTCGTATTTTCTTTTCTAAAATTAAAGGCCTTTTGGTAAATCCCTTGTTGGATTTCTTCCAATAACCCTCCTATTTTTTGAGCAATAGGCATTTCTTCCCACTGGAAGGATTCCTTAGTCAAGGTATCTCTTCGGGCAATTTCTAAAGTCTTATTTTCTAAATCCCGTGGGCCAAGCGCAATCCGAACAGGTACTCCTTTCAATTCGTATTCGGCAAACTTCCATCCTGGCTTTTGAGTATCTCGATCGTCGTATTTGACGCTGATTCCTGCTTTTCGAAGGTCGGCCATAATCTCCTTGGCCTTTACAGAAATCAAGGACAACTCCTCCTCACCGCGGTAAATCGGAACGATAACCACTTGAAAAGGAGCTAATTTAGGAGGCAAAACCAAGCCATTATCATCCGAGTGGGCCATAATCAGGGCTCCCATCAATCGTGTACTTACGCCCCATGACGTGCCCCAAACGTATTCCAGCCCACCTTCTTTGGTAGCAAATTTCACATCAAAAGCTTTCGCAAAATTTTGACCTAAAAAGTGGGAAGTGCCTGCCTGAAGCGCTTTCCCATCCTGCATCAAGGCTTCGATACATAGGGTTTCATCCGCACCTGCAAATCGCTCATTCGCAGTTTTTCTACCTTTCATTACGGGTAAAGCCATAAACTCTTCTGCGAATTGGGCATAGACATTCATCATTTGCACAGTTTCTGCCATGGCTTCATCGGAAGAGGCATGCGCCGTGTGTCCTTCTTGCCACAAAAATTCTGTAGTTCTTAAGAATAAGCGAGTTCGCATCTCCCAACGCACCACATTAGCCCACTGATTTACCAATAAAGGCAGGTCCCGATAGGATTGAATCCAGTTTTTATAGGTACTCCAGATGACTGTTTCCGAGGTAGGACGCACAATGAGCTCCTCTTCCAATTTTGCTTCTGGATCCACAATTACTCCTGAACCATCTTCTGCATTTTTCAATCGGTAGTGAGTCACTACGGCACATTCTTTTGCAAAGCCTTCCACATGGCTCGCCTCTTTACTCAAAAAAGATTTAGGAATAAAAAGCGGAAAATAGGCATTCGTATGCCCAGTTTCTTTGAACATTCGGTCCAACTCGGCTTGCATTTTTTCCCAAATGGAATAGCCATAAGGCTTGATGACCATGCATCCCCTTACAGGAGAATTTTCTGCCAAGTCCGCTCGTTTAACCAGCTCATTGTACCACAGGGAATAATCTTCACTGCGTTTTGGAAGTCCTTTACTCATTTACTTGTTGTATAGAAAGAAAAGTGTTTATTTTGATCAAAAGGAAGTACAAATATAACCCAAAAAGTACAACCTCTACTTGGTCATTCCGTATAACCAAGCATAAATCTACTTCACCCATGAAGAAACTAGCTTTTATTTCTGCCTCTGCACTGCTGTGCACTTCGTTCTTGGTTTCCTGCACTTCAAATAAAGTGGCAGTGAATACCTTCGACGACAACTTGTATTTCATGTCCGCTGACGTGAAAAAGGCAACGGAAAATGCAGTTGCTAATAATCAGCCTGCCACTTTTCAAAACCTAGCTAATTCAACCGTAGTCCCACAAGAGAATTTTAGCTCCAAAAATGTGAACCCAGATTACCTTGCACGTTATGGACAGCTGAATACCTCTTCAGGTCAAGACGTAGTCTACTTTGAGGAAAACCAAGGTTCTGCAACAGGTACCACTCCAAATATTGATGTCTACAACAGCTTTACAGTTACCAACTTTAACTCTGGATGGGGCAATACTGCATTTAATTACGGCTTTAGTCCTTTTGGAATGGGCATGTTTGATCCATTCTGGGGTCCTGGATGGGGATGGAGACCAGGATTCAACATGGGTTTAAGTCTTGGCTTCGGGAGCCCATTTTATTCACCTTTCAATCCTTACCTAGGATGGGGTAGATTCTATGACCCTTTCTGGGGTAGCAATGCCTGGGGTTCTCCTTGGGGATGGAATAGACCGATTTACACCACAGGGCCAATAATTATCCTTCCAGGAAATGAAAACCCAGGGAGAAATGTGGTGTATGGTGCCAGACCAAGCCGTGGCGCATCCATGAGCAATGGGGGTGGTGGAATCATGCAGTCAGGAGTAACACCCAATACTGCACGAGCTCAAGCAAGAGAAAATGTAGCCAATGCGAATGGTGCCTCTCCAAGAAGATTGGATGCCACAGAATCTCCTCGCTCTGCTACCCGTGATTTCAGCACCTCACAAAACGATTACTACTCTTCTGGAAGAAGTCGTGTTGAATCAACTACTAGAAATGTAAATTCGGCAGCTTCAGACAGAGGTACTGCGGCCACAAGCAGAAATGCAAGTCAGTCGGCAAGACCTTCTGCTATGCCTAGTAGCACAGGTAGAGGATACAATGCTTCCCCAAGCAGAAGCACCTACAGCACCGACCCGGATCGCGCAAGCAGTCCATCTTACACAAGATCATCTGGAGCAAATACAGGTACTCGATCGACTTCTTCCTATGGAAGAAGTGAGTCAAATGGTTACAGCACAGGAAGCGCGCCGAGCAGATCAAGCTCAAACTCTTCCAGCTTCAGCAATCCAAGCAGATCAAGCTCTGGTGCTAGCTATAGCGCACCAAGTAGAAGTTCAAGTGGATCCTCAGGTAGCGCGAGCTCAGGAGGATCCAGAGGAAGGGGGAATTAATTCCCCTTTTTTTTTGGAAAATTTATCCGAAAACAACCACAACTTCGTTACTATACCAACTTAACCCTTTCCTACATGAGGTTACTTACTTCAATTATTTGCCTTTGCCTGTTCACTACAGGGGGAGCTGTAGCCCAAAGCGGCTACTTTGAAGACGCATATCGATTTAGCAAAACCACACCTGCTGGCTCTGCACGAATTGTGGGGGTTGGAGGCACCCAATGGTCACTAGGTGGAGATGTGTCCAACTTAGCTGGTAACCCTGCGGGCCTAGGCTTCTTTCGATCCTCTGAAGCAAGCATTAGTTTAGGTTACGACCTTTGGGCTGCCGATGCTAGCTACTTGGATCAGACTAAATCCTACCGTACCTCAGACTTTTCTCTCCCCAACTTAAGTTTTGTGGGTGCAAATCCAAAAGGACCATTGGAAAATGGCGCATTTAAAGGAGGTGCCTGGGGCTTCAGTATCCAACGAATCGCCAACTTTTCAAATGAGTTCGGTTATTATTCAGATAAGCTAGGCAATAGTTCAATTCTAGATTATTACCTCGCAGATGCTGCTGGAGTACCCGAAAGTCAAATCGAAAACCGTGGACTTACCGGCCTTGCCTACCAAACCTACCTAATCAATCCGATTACAGTAGATGGGAATGGAAAGCCAATCACCAATCCAAGAAACTACGATTCCTTTGTGCTAGGATTTCCTTTCCAAGATGAGAATGTGAGGCAAGAAGGAAGCGCTAGCCAGCTAAATTTTGGATATGGAGCTAACTTCAATCACAAATTATTTGTTGGAGCAAGCTTAGGCGTACGCTCCATAGAATTCTCCTCCAAGAAAGAATACAATGAAGAATTTGGGGACCAGCCACTCCTCAATTCTTCTTTGTTCGAAAGCTTGTTTATCAACGGCACAGGAGTTAACCTCAACTTAGGATTGATCTACAAACCC
>JACCDH010187912.1_pt1 | contig 13277 bp, 18 predicted proteins | sample 7442481 | NCBI WGS metagenome assembly JACCDH01 (sample SAMN15323433, study PRJNA562643) | freshwater metagenome | isolation source: river surface water | place: USA:Blue River Watershed | collected 2017-08-15
GTTATTTTTTTATAAATTTCAAAATTTACAAGGCTTCTTCGATGGCTCGACCAAGGTCAGCGGTGCCAGCCCGTCCACCCATATCGGGTGTGAATGGCGCATGCGGAGGGCCAGCTTCAAGCACGCGCTCAATCGCACGCACAATCGCCTGCCCAGCCTTTGCATAACCGAAATGCTCGAGCATCATGGCGCCACACCAGATCTGTCCGATCGGATTTGCAATACCCTTGCCCGCGATGTCAGGCGCTGAACCATGCACGGGTTCAAACAATGATGGATAAGTACCTTCAGGATTGATATTGGCTGACGGCGCAATCGCAATCGTGCCGGTACAGGCGGGACCCAGATCAGAGAGGATGTCGCCAAACAAATTCGATGCCACCACCACATCGAACCAATCGGGATGCTGTACAAAGTGCGCGCACAAGATATCGATGTGAAATTTATCGCAGTGGATGTCGGGATAATGACGCGCCATCTCTGCAACACGCTCGTCCCAGTAAGGCATGGTGATCGCAATACCATTCGACTTGGTGGCCGAAGTGAGATGCTTCTTGGGTCTGCGCTGCGCCAGATCGAATGCATATTTCAGAATACGATCTGTGCCATGGCGTGAAAAAATACTTTGCTGATAGACCGTTTCTCGTGGCGTGCCTTCATACATGCGGCCGCCGACCGATGAATACTCGCCTTCGGTGTTTTCGCGCACGACATAAAAATCAATATCACCCGGCTTGCGATTGGCGAGTGGCGATGGAATGCCCGGCATCAGCCGGCAGGGACGCAAATTAACGTACTGATCAAACTCGCGACGAAACTTCAGCAAGGAACCCCAAAGCGAAACATGATCCGGCACCGTCTCAGGCCAACCCACGGCACCAAAATAAATCGCATCATGACTTCCGATTTGCGTCTTCCAGTCATCGGGCATCATCTGCCCGTGACGAGAAAAATAGTCGCAACTGGCAAAATCAAAATGATCAAAGGACAGCGGCACATCGAAACGGCGCGCGGCGACGTCAAGCACACGCAAGCCTTCGGGGATCACTTCGGTACCAATGCCATCACCGGCAATGACTGCGATTTTTTTCATGAACTTACTCCATGAATTTTGCAAATTGCGAAACCGGCGCGCGCTCGGTCACCAGAGTGTTTTCTGTTTTGCTGTGATCCGCATAACCGAGCGCCATGCCACAAACAAGCTGCTCGCCCTCGGGCAAGTCCAAGGTATCAGCGATCACCCGGTGAAACTGCGTAAATGCCGCCTGCGGACAAGTGTCCAGGCCACGCGCTCGTGCAGCCACCATGATGTTTTGCAAGAACATACCGTAATCCAGCCATGAACCCTGCTCCATCACGCGATCAATGGTAAAGATCAAACCCACCGGCGCATCGAAAAAAGCATAGTTGCGGCCGTGTTGTGCCTGCATGCCAGCTTTGTTCTCTCGGGTCAGCCCCAATAGAGCGTACAGATCCCAGCCAACCTTGCGACGTCTGTCTACATAGGGCGCCACCCACTCGCGCGGGTAATAGTCATACTCTTCCTTGTGCGATACCACTTCATCCGGATTGAGATAGACCTTCAGGATGGCATCCGAGAGTTTCTGACGTATCCCACCGGTGAGCACGTACACTTTCCATGGCTGAGTGTTGGATCCTGATGGTGCGCGAGAAGCGACTTCCAGTAAAGCTTCGATTTCTGCGCGCGGGACAGTGGTTGGAAGAAAAGCGCGTATCGAACGACGCGAACTGATCGCCTGATCGACGGCCTGTTGTTGAGTGGATGGGTTCATGTTTAGGCTTTCGTTATTTCAATCTGGATGGATTGCAGAAGTGTGCGTGCTGGTCCGGGAATGGGTGTGGGCTTGCGTGTGGCACTATCAACATACACATGGACAAAATGCCCTTGCGCCGATGCTACGTCATCATCGCCACGAAATATCCCAACTTCGTAACGCACACTGGATTCGCCGAGGCGTGTGACGCACAGACCAGCCGTGACAGGATCTGGAAAAGACACTGAAGAAAAATAATTACAGTGCGTTTCCACCACCAATGCAATCGCTTCGCCCGCGTGAATATCGAGCGTGCCGTTGACGATCAGGAACTGGTTTACCACAGTATCAAACCAGTGATAGTAAATGACATTGTTCACATGACCGTAAGCATCGTTATCACTCCAGCGCGTGGTGATCGGATGAAAATGACGGAAGTAAGCTCTATTTTTAGGGCTATCTCGCATAATTTTTCCTCATGATCTTTATGGATAACTTTTTGGATATTTTTATCGAAACGCCTTCTCGGGAGTATTGAAAAAGCGCTGAGCTTATTTTCTGACGACGAAAGCAACTCCCACCACCGCCAGCAGCATGCCCAACGCACCCGTGATTGACAGCGTCTCGCCGAACAACAACCAGGCAATCACGGCAGTCAGCGGCGGTGTCAGGTACATCAGACTGGACACCTGAGTTGCTGCATTTTTTCTGATCAATGCGAACAGCAGGAAGATGGCACCAATCGACAACGCAAACACCGACCAGCACAGCGCCCCGATAAAGTCTGCTGTCCATTGTACTGAATCAAAACCTGGCGTCAGATTTTCAAGAGTGATCGCAAAGGGCAAAGTAATCAGTGCCGAGGCAGTGAACTGAATCACCGCACCAGAACGCAAATCGAAACGCGAACAAAAACGCTTTTGATAAAGTGTGCCTGCTGTAATCGATAACAGCGCAAAAGAACAAAGCGACACGTTGATGATGGAGCTGCCCGTCGCCGTAAGCTTGTTCGATACCACCAGTGCCACGCCAGCAAGTCCAAGAATCAATCCCAGCCACTGCCGCGCGCGTACGGGTTCGCCAATGAGAGGCGCGCCAAAAGCTGTCAGCAGCGGCTGCAAGCCCACGATCAGCGCTGCCAGACCGGCCGGCATTCCCAGCTTGATTGCCGACCACACCCCTGATAAATAACCGGCCTGCACCAACACGCCTGCGATGGCAATGTGTGTCACCTGGCCTTGAGGCCACGGTGCACGTACCAACAGCAATGCGGGCACAAGAATCAGCAGTACGCACAAATAACGCAGCAACAAAAACGTCATCACAGGTGCATAGGGCAAACCGAATTTAGCGACAATGAAGCCCGTGCTCCAGATCAGCACGAACAGCAATGGCATGCTGGCTTCCATCCATGGGGCGCGCTCTGATGCGGCAGTCGAGCTCATGCAGTCTCCAAACGAACACCGCAATAGCTCGCCGCGATACGGACTGTCTGACTATGCACAGCAACCGTGTCATCGATACTTCTGCCATAGCCGCCGGCCATCGCCAGCGCAACCGGTAAACCGCGCGCCTGTGCCGCATCAAGCACCATGCGGTCACGCGCCGCCAGTCCCTCCATCGACAGTTTCAGGCGGCCCAGCCGGTCGCCTTCGTGCGGATCTGCACCGGCGAGATAAATAATCAGTTGCGGATCGAAACGCGCAAACATCTGCGCCAGCGCGGACGCAAGCTGCTTTAGGTAGCTCTCGTCATCTGTCTCATCAGGTAGTGCGACATCCAGATCACTGACGGCCTTCTCGAACGGATAGTTATTTTCGCCGTGAATTGACAAGGTAAACACCGAGTCATCATTGGCAAGTATTGATGCGGTGCCATTGCCTTGATGAACATCGAGATCGACAATCGCAACCCGCGATACGCGGCGCTCGGCCTGCATCAGTCTCGCGGCAATCGCTGCATCATTGAATACGCAAAACCCCTCGCCACGATCAGCATGCGCATGATGTGTACCACCCGCGAGGTTCACTGCGGTGCCCTCGGCAATCGCTGCGCGGCAGGCTGCTATCGTCGCCCCGGAAGAACGCCTCGATCTCTCGACCATCTCGGGTGACCATGGAAAGCCGATCGCCTTTTGCTCGCTTGCAGAGAGCGCACCGCTCATCACCCTGTGTATGTAATGCGGATGATGCGCCAGTGCCAGCACACCATCGCTAGTGTGCGGCGCTTCTTCAAGGCAAACCATCGGCATGCCGCTGGCGACGGCGTCGCGCAGCATCCGATATTTTTGCATTGGGAAGCGATGACCGTCTGGCAGAGGAAGTACAAAGCGGTCGCTGTAGAAAGCTCTCACGGGTCGCTGCGGTAACACTAAAGAGCGGCGAGTCTAGCATGCACCCAGGATTCAACATTCGCCAGGCAATGCGTGAGGCTATCTCAAGGCCAAATGGGAGACAGCGACAAGGTTTTTAAATGAAATCAAAATTGTCTGATGCGGCGCAATAATTTCGCTTGACATGCCCAAGTCCTAATACAAGAATAAGCGCTGCTGCAATGCAGCACACTTAGCGTCGTTTCACCTCACCCCTCAGGAGCTTTTCTCATGATCTCGCCCGACCTGTTGTCATCTGCTAGCCGTACCCACCTCTCGTCACAACTCGGCTTTGCAACGTCAGTGACCGAGTCCATGATCGAAACCATGGAACAACTGATGGGACTCAACTTGCAGGCCGCCAAAGCAAGTCTGGACATGACCATGGGCAGCGCACAACAACTAATGGGTACAAAAGACCCGCAGGATTTCATCCATGTCGGCAGCAACCAGTTACAACCCCATGCGGATATCGTCATGACCTATGTCCGTCATCTGTCCAGCATCGCCTCAGGCACCCATCGTCAGTTGGCGCGCATCACGCAAGAGCAGGTCAACGAAAGGAGCCGCGAGATGGTTTCAATGCTCGACCAGCTTGGCAGCGGTGCTCCAGAAGGTTCGCAAAACTCGATCAGTCTTCTGAAGGCAGCGATCGATAATGCAGCCTCCGGCTACAGTCAGATCACCAAAACCACTCAGGACGCAATCGAGCAGCTTGAATCAGGTATCAGCGCCGTAAGCGCTCAGCCCACAACGACGACAAGCAAATCGAATGGACGCGCGAAAAAATAAGTCAGGAAAAAAAGCATGAAGAAATGGCCTGGCTACATCAGGCCTTTTTTTCAAGCGCCGATTGCATCTCGGACTCAGCGCAAAGCAGCGTAACACTTAGTAACAAATTCACGCGCAATTTTGAAATTTCCCTATAGGCTTTCGATATAATCGGGCACTCATTCAACCAACAATACATCATCAGCTGTCCAGAAAATGTTTAGATTGCAGCTGATCTCCGTTCTTATCTCGGCCACCCTCTATTTCGGGTGCTTCCACCTGAACATGATGCTGTTCAATACGCTCGAACTGCACAGCGGGGCTAACTGGATCTTCCTCCCTGCTGGTGTACGTCTGCTATGCACCTTGCTCTTAGGCGCGGAAGGCGCAATCGGTTTACTGATCGCCTCCGTGATTATTTCCATTCAAGCCTATGGCGAAATGGGTTTAGTTACCAATCTGGTATCAGCCTGCATCTCGGCGGGTGCGCCTTATCTGGTTTACCGACTCGCACTGATCAATGGCATGCCCGCAACGCTGGAAAAACTCAATGCAGCAAAACTGGCGCTACTCTGCCTTGTTTATGCATTCATGAGCGCTCTGCTGCACTCGATTTGGTACGTGCTGAGATCAGTGCACACGGACTTGCTGACCGGGTTTACCGCCATGTTCACCGGCGATTTGATCGGAACACTGATCATTCTGTACGCGATGAAGATGGTTCTGGCGACCGTTCGTCGCACTCGCGGTCAGACCTGATCCTGCCCATGGTGCGCTCCGCACCAAGTTCGCTCACAACACCGATGCCCTGCCCTTTTCGAGGGCGAATACGATTGCAGAAGACCGTCCACACACGCCAAACGATGGCATACAAGCTGCTATCAAGCCGGGCGGGTTGTACACTCCTGACTCTAGACGCCTCGCCCAAAAAAACTAAACAAAATTGAAACCTCTGCCACGCGGCGAGTAGCAATGAGATATGTAGCCGATCCAGCAGCGCCAACTGCAAGCAGCCCAAGCTTGACCTCGGACAGCGGTCACTGGTTGGCTACGCTCGACCTGGGATTCGAGCGCGATGGCGACACGACCCGACTGATACGCCGAAAACATACCGGTCCCCTGCGTGTACAAAAACCACTCTATCCCGAACATCCCTCCACCTGTCACGCCATCATCATTCATCCGCCGGGTGGCGTCGTGGGTGGCGACGAATTGCATATACAAGTCGATACGGGTCCGAAAGCACGCGCTTTTTTGTCAACACCGGGTGCAGCGAAATGGTACCGCGCCAATGGTCATCGCTCACGACAGCGATTGCGTATTCGCGTTGCTGACGGCGCTGCGCTGGAATGGCTTCCACAGGAAACGATTCTCTTTAATGCAGCCGATGTCGTTTTCGATACCATCATCGATCTCGGCGCCGATGCGAGATATCTCGGCTGCGAGATTTTATGTTTCGGACGCAAGGCTTCCGGCGAAACATTCGAGCAAGGACATGTGCAACAATCCATGATGATACGTAGAGAAGGCAAACCGCTCTGGCTGGAACAAGGCGCACTCGCAGCCGGCAGTCGACAGATGCAAAGCCCGCTAGGACTGGGTGGTTACAGTGTCTGTGCAAGTCTGATTGCGGTGGGTGGCGCGAGCAGCGCCGCTTTACTTACCGCGGTGCGTGAACAGTGCGCAGCCAGCAACGATGGCCACGGACAATTCGGCGTGACACAAATGAAATCCGTGATCATCGCGCGCTATCTCGGCAACAACAGCGAAGTTGCACGGCGAGTCATGCTCGCGGCATGGCAAGTACTACGTCCCGCCTTGCTTGAGCGTGACGCCGTCATACCCCGAATCTGGAATACCTGACATTCAAGCAAAACCCTTGCACCACTGATGAGGAAAGACCATGGATCTGACACCCCGCGAAAAAGACAAGCTCCTGATTTTTACGGCAGCTCTGGTTGCAGAGCGTCGCCGCGCACGCGGCCTGAAACTCAATCATCCTGAGGCGGTTGCGCTGATCACGGCGGCCATCATGGAAGGTGCTCGCGATGGCAGGACCGTGGCAGAGCTGATGTCAGCCGGGACACAAATACTCACACGTCAGGATGTCATGGAAGGCGTGGCTGAGATGATTCCCGATATTCAAGTCGAGGCCACCTTTCCCGATGGGACCAAGCTGGTCACCGTTCATCATCCCATCCCCTGAACCCAACAGCGCAAACAACGGAGAACTCCATGATTCCAGGTGAAATGCTGATAGAAGATGGCGAAATTGCGCTCAATGTCGGTCGCAAGACAATCACGCTCACAGTGGCCAATAGTGGTGACCGCCCCATACAAGTCGGATCGCATTTTCATTTTTACGAAACCAATCCTGCATTGCAGTTTGATCGCTCTGCTGCGTATGGCATGCGACTGGACATCGCCGCCGGTACTGCCGTACGTTTTGAGCCGGGTCAGGAACGCACTATCGAACTGGTCGAGCTTGCAGGCTCACGCAAGGTGTACGGCTTCAATGGCAAGGTGATGGGGAAACTGAAAGAAGGTGCAGCATGAGCACAATTTCACGAAAAGCCTACGCTGAAATGTTTGGCCCAACGACGGGCGATCGCATTCGTCTGGCCGACACGGGCCTGTTCATCGAAATCGAAAAGGATTACACCACCTACGGTGAAGAAGTGAAATTCGGTGGCGGCAAAGTCATCCGCGACGGCATGGGGCAATCGCAGCGAGCGCACGCTGACGTGATGGATACCGTAATCACCAACGCCGTCATTCTCGATCACTGGGGCATCGTGAAAGCGGACATCGGTATCAAATCAGGACGCATTGCCGGTATTGGCAAAGCGGGCAATCCGGATATACAGCCCGATGTCACTCTTGCGATAGGCGGGGCGACCGAAATCATCGCTGGCGAGGGCATGATCGTGACCGCGGGTGGTATCGATTCGCACATTCACTTCATCTGCCCACAGCAAATCGAAGAAGCACTGATGTCTGGCGTGACCACCATGATAGGTGGCGGAACCGGACCTGCGGTGGGTACAGCAGCTACCACCTGCACACCCGGCCCCTGGCATATTCACGCGATGCTGGCAGCCGCTGATGCGTTTCCGATGAATTTGGGATTTCTCGGCAAGGGCAATGTCAGCATGCCCTTGCCGCTGGAAGAACAGATTCGCGCCGGCGCCATCGGCCTCAAACTGCATGAAGATTGGGGTACCACGCCAGCAGCGATTGATAACTGCCTGTCAGTCGCCGACAAAATGGACATACAGGTCGCCATTCACACCGACACGCTCAACGAAGCGGGCTTTCTGGAACACACCCTGGCGGCATTCAAAGACCGCACCATTCATACCTTCCATACCGAAGGTGCGGGCGGTGGTCATGCGCCGGACATCATCGCCGCGGTAGGTCAGGCAAATGTTTTGCCTTCATCAACCAACCCGACACGACCTTACACAGTCAATACTCTGGATGAGCATCTGGACATGCTGATGGTCTGCCATCATCTGGATCCGGCCATCACGGAAGACATTGCCTTCGCCGAATCACGCATACGACGCGAGACCATCGCAGCAGAAGACATCTTGCATGATCTGGGTGCGATATCAATGATGTCCTCCGATTCTCAGGCCATGGGCCGCGTGGGTGAAGTGATCCTGCGCACCTGGCAGACAGCGCACAAAATGAAAGAACAACGCGGCGCTTTGCAACAAGACAGCGCACGCAACGATAACTTCCGGGCCAAACGCTATGTGGCCAAGTACACGATCAACCCAGCCATCACCCATGGTGTGTCGCATATGGTGGGCTCACTGGAAGCAGGTAAGCTGGCCGACATCGTTCTGTGGAAACCAGCTTTCTTCGGCGTGAAGCCCTCCATGATTCTGAAAAGCGGCATGATCGCTGCGGCCCAAATGGGCGACCCGAATGCATCGATACCCACACCGCAACCTGTGCATTACCGCATGATGTTCGGTGCTTACGGCGGCGGCCTGAGGACATCATTCACTTTTGTATCGCAGGCAGCATACGACGCCGGGATTGGCGACACGCTCAAACTGAACAAGCCTATCGCTGCCGTAAAAAATATGCGCAAGCTCAGAAAATCCGACATGATTCACAACGACTACGTGCCCCACATGGAAGTCGATTCAGAAACCTATGAAGTACGTGCTGATGGCCAATTGCTCGTCTGTGAGCCGGCCAGTATTCTGCCCATGGCACAGCGCTATTTTCTGTTTTGATGGTCGACGACGGTATCAACGAATCACTTTCTGAAAAAACAAATGCTTACCCTGCACACCAAAGTTATTCACGCTGACAAGATCGATGGCGAACTGGTACTACCTTACGAATTGCGTGAAAAAAGTCGTCTGCGCGCTGCGATGGTCTCTGGCGAAGAAGTCGCTGTCTTTACCGTACGCGGCACCGTACTCAGACACGGAGATTTGCTCAAGGGCGATGACGGCCGTATCGTTAAAATTACGGCGGCTACTGAGGCGACCTGCCGTGTCACCTGCGATGGCAGTCAGGCACTGCTGCGCTGCGCCTTCCATCTGGGTAATCGGCACACGCAAGCTGAAGTGGGCGATGGCTTTTTGCGCATACGCCGCGATCCGGTGCTCAAGGACATGCTGATCGGCTTAGGTGCCAGCGTGACCGATGAGCAGGCTCCGTTTGAACCTGAGTCAGGTGCCTATGGTGGTCATCATCATCACGACGGACATGCGCAGCATCCCCTCGCGCCGATTCCCTTGCGTCAGAAAATTCACCGACCGAGCGACAAGAGCTAAGCATGCAATCCGCATCTCTGCTCCATTTGCTGCAATTGGCGAGCCCCTCACTGCCGGTGGGTGCCTACAGCTATTCGCAAGGACTTGAAACTGCGATGGACCGCGGATTCGTGCATGACGAGCACAGCGCGCGCCTCTGGATCGTGGATATGCTTGAGGAGATCGTTGCGCGCTTCGAAGCGCCGCTCACCTGGCGTCTGATACAGGCGTTTGAAGCGCGCGACGCCGACGCCGTCGCTCACTGGACTGCAATGTTCATTGCATCGCGCGATAGCGCCGAGTTTCGAGCAGAGACCGTGCAAATGGGTTATTCGCTGGCCAAACTGATCGGCGAACTCATCCCCGATGACAAGGCACTGCTGAGCTTGCTGCAAGAACAAGCAGAAATTCCCTTTCCGACCGCACTGGCCGCAGCGACGGTCGCACTGCAAGTGCCCGCAGAGTCTGCGTTGCTGGGCATGCTGTTCTCCTGGGCAGAAAATCAAGTGCTTGCCTGTGTAAAATCTGTGCCACTGGGTCAGGTCGCGGGCCAGCGACTGCTGCTCTCACTCACTGAGGCGATCGAAGCTGCTGCAATGACGGCGCGTACCCTGGCCGATGATGAGCTTTCAAACTGGTCACCCGGACTCTCCCTTTTATCGATGCAGCATGAAGTACAGTACAGCCGCTTGTATCGCTCTTAGAGCCTGTCTCATTAGGCCGCTAGCGGCGTTGGCAGTACCTTGCCGTACGTCTGTACTGTCTGCGGTACTGCCGTCTTGCCATCGACCTAATGGGACAGGCTCTTAATGCATCACTGAAATTCAAACGGAAAACATCATGACAAATCCCAATCCCCTGCGCGTCGGTATCGGCGGCCCGGTCGGCTCCGGAAAAACGGCCTTGTGCGAAATGCTCTGCAAAAAAATGCGCGATGCTTACGAGATGGCCGTGATTACCAACGATATCTATACCAAGGAAGACATGGAAATCCTGCTGCGCGCTGATGCGCTGCCTTCCGAACGTCTGATGGGTGTGGAAACCGGTGGTTGTCCGCACACGGCGATACGTGAGGATGCATCAATCAATCTCGAGGCGATCGCGCGCATGAGTGCCGATTTTCCCGAACTGGATCTGATTCTCGTTGAATCCGGCGGCGACAATCTGGCAGCGACCTTCAGTCCTGAATTGTCAGATCTGACGATTTATGTGATTGATGTAGCTGGCGGAGAAAAAATCCCACGCAAAGGCGGGCCCGGCATCACGCGCTCCGACCTGCTGATCATTAACAAAACCGATCTGGCACCGCATGTGGGCGCTAATCTCGAGGTGATGGCCAGTGACGCAAAAAAAATGCGCGGCGATCGTCCCTTTGTGTTCACCAATCTGCGCAAGGGCGATGGTGTTGATGAGGTGATTGCTTTCATCCGCACTCAGGGATTGCTCGATCAGGGGAAAGCCACAGCGTCCTGAAAAAAGTCAGCCAGCCTCAGCTGACTGCATACTCCTGCTTCAATAAATCCAGACCGGCCAGCATGCGGGCATAAGCCAGATCGACGAGTTCAGGATCACCCTTGACACCCAGTTCGATGTGCCGGCGCCGCGTGCCATCGCCAACGCTGGGCAGACTGAAAACACGTATACCCGAAAATTCGGCTTCGAGCGCTTCCATCAGCGGTGTCAGTGTGGACTCGATACCGTCATGCACGATCACGGATTTTTCGATGTAGGCGAACTGATGAAACAAGTCAGCATGATGGGTATCAAGCGCCCAGTTCATCATGGGCTCAGCCATGACCGGAAAACCCGGCAGAAAATAGTGAACCCCACCGCGACCGTTGCGCACAGCGAAGCCGGGAATTTTATTGAAAGCGTTCGGAATGATCTCAGCGCCTTGCGGAAATTCGCCCATCTTCAGCCGATGAAGATTGTCGGGCTTGTCGAAATCAGGCTCGATGCCAGATTCCAGTGACATATCGCGGATACGTTCGCGAATTTTTTCCTTAGCCTCGGGATGTAGCACCAGCGGCACACCCAGCGCGGCAGCAGCGCATTGACGGGTGTGATCGTCGGGCGTAGCGCCTATGCCTCCGCAAGAAAAAACAATATCCGTCGTGGCCATCGTGCGCCTGAGTGTTTCGGTAATGCGCGCGGGATCATCACCCACATACTCAGCCCACGACAAACTCAGACCACGCGCTGACAACAGCTCGATCAGTTTCGCCAGATGCTTGTCGTTGCGCTTGCCCGACAGGATTTCATCGCCAATGATGATGATGCCAAAACTCATAGATTGCCCGTTCAGAGGGGTTAATTGATATCAACAATGCGACCAGGATCATCGGCAGCCATCGGTGTGCTGCGCAAGCGTGCCAGCGCATCGAGACAGTAATGCTGGAACCACAAACCGCTGAATACGAAAACCAGTAAATAAAGCCAAATCGCCAGCGCTGCCAACAGCGGAAACAAAATCACCGACACCACGCCACCCAGCCACAGCAAACCGGGGACGGCACCCAGACTGCCAGTCGCCACGCCGATGGCCAGCAAAGGCCAGCGCTGTTGATGCAGTATCGTGCGGCGTTCATCAGCATCTGCAAAATCAGCCAGCGCATCATAGGCCATCACCCGACTGGTCAGCCAACCCCAGAGCAATGGCTGAATACCCAACGCGAACAAAGGCACAAGATTCAGCGGCAGCGTCATCAACCAGATAATCAGAAATACGGTGAAAGATGACAAGGAAACCCACAAGCTGCCTGCAAAGGAACCACCGTGGCGCATGACGAGTTGAGGATAAAAATTTGCCGCAACGTGGCGCGCGATAGCGGGCATGGACAACAAGATGACGAGTAATAATGCACTCAGAATCATCAGCGGCAGCAAGAGCCACATCGCCAGCAAGGGCACCATCAGCGTTCTGATCGCTGACAGTCCCCAGGCATCCAGGCGCTCGCCAACACCGCTAAACAGCGAATAATCGGAAAACCACTGATGCAACTGGTCTATCAGTGGCTGCAGTCCCTGCCACAGGAGCAGCCCCCACAGCACGAGGCCTATCAGCAAGGGCAAGAGGGTCAGCAACAGCATACGGGCGTGTAGCTGAGAGGCGATGGCGCGCAGGAGGGATGTGAAGAAAGGCATCATGATCGGCCAACATTATAAGAGGGTCGCGGCTGCTAGAATGCCGGATTCTTGTTGACCACCCGTGAAGGAAAAAGCATGTCCCTGATCATGACGGCCTCTGGCCTGCAATACGAAGAACTGAACGTTGGCGATGGTGCCGAAGCGGCTGCAGGCCAGTTTGTCTCGGTTCACTACACTGGCTGGCTGCAGAACGATGATGGCAGTCCCGGCGAGAAATTTGATTCCAGCGTGGATCGTGATGAACCCTTTGAATTCTCACTCGGCGCTGGCCAGGTCATTCAAGGCTGGGATCAGGGCGTGCAAGGCATGAAAGTCGGTGGCAAGCGCCGACTGGTGATTCCCTCAGCGCTTGGCTACGGTGCACGGGGTGCAGGCGGCGTGATACCACCGCACGCGACACTGATTTTTGATGTGGAATTGCTGGAAGTCTGA
>JACCDH010408468.1_pt1 | contig 13271 bp, 10 predicted proteins | sample 7442481 | NCBI WGS metagenome assembly JACCDH01 (sample SAMN15323433, study PRJNA562643) | freshwater metagenome | isolation source: river surface water | place: USA:Blue River Watershed | collected 2017-08-15
ATATGCAAATGTATTCATTATAATAAAATAATTACATTCAATAAACACCAATTCTTTTTAATATTGTTCTAGATATGTATATTTCAAATATGAATAGATTTATGTTAAAAGTGGGTAGTATTGGTACTTTTATGTTGGCAACAACATTAACTGCGTTTTCCTTTTGTGCAAATCCTGAAAAGAATGAATTAAAACCTGATGAAAAACAAATTGAAGTTTGTAGAGCAGTAGTCAATTTAGTTTCTAATTTCAATTATAAAAAAGTTCCTCTCAACGATTCGCTCTCAAAAGTTGTATTTGATAAATACATTGAAAGTATAGATGGCAATAAAGTGTATTTTTTAAAGAGTGAATACCAATCTTTTCAAGCTTATAGAAATCAATTTGATGACTTTTTATTATTTGGTGAATTGCAAATTCCATTTAACATTTTTAATGATTATATGGATAGATACATGAGTCGAATGAGTTTTGTAATTCAACAAATAGATAGTCAAAAGTTTGAATTTAAAAGCGATGAAGTATTTGTTTACGATCGTGAAAAAGCAGATTGGTTTGAAACAAAAGAAGAGTTAGATCAATACTGGATCAAAAGATTAAAGTATGATTTATTGAATCTGAAATTAGCGGGTTCTGATGAGGCTAAGAGCAAAGAAACTTTAAAAAAGAGATATGAGAATTTAGTTAAGCAAGCTGAAAAAGTAAATAGTTATGATGCTTTTCAAGCTTTCATGTCATCTTATACAGAATCAATAGATCCACATACAAATTATTTCAATCCAAGTAATGCTGCGGCTTTTAATATTGATATGGCGAGGTCATTAGAAGGTATTGGTGCTACATTAGGTTCGGAGAATGATTTTGTAACTGTGAAAGCGGTAACTCCGGGTGGGCCGGCTGATAAAAGCGGATTGATAAATGTTGATGATAAGTTTTTAGCTGTTGCACAAGGCAAAGATGGAGAGTTTGTTGATATTATTGGCTGGAGATTAGATAATGCCATCCAATTAATTCGTGGTGCAAAAGGTACAATTGTAAGATTAAAAGTTGTTCCAAAAGGATCTGACGTTTCTAATTTTAAAATCATAGAGTTAACTAGAGAAAAAATTATTTTAAAAGATCAGTCAGCAAAAAAAGAAATTAAAATTGTTGAACAAAATGGGAAGAAGTATAAAGTAGGAATTATAGACATACCTGCTTTTTATGTAGACTTCAAAGCATACCAATCTGGTGAAAAAAATTACAAATCGACAACTAGAGATGTGAAGTTAATTTTAGATTCATTAAAGACTGATGGGGTAGATGCTGTCGTTGTTGACTTAAGAAGTAACGGAGGTGGTTCTTTAATGGAAGCAATTGATTTGACCGGACTTTTTATTAAATCTGGTCCAGTTGTACAAGTGCGAGATACTAGAAACAAAATCGATGTAGGTGAAGATGATGATGCGTCTATCACTTGGGATGGCCCTTTGGCAGTGATGATTGATAGATTCAGCGCCTCAGCTTCAGAAATTTTTGCAGGTGCAATTCAAGATTATGGAAGAGGTATTATTTTAGGTACACAAAGTTTTGGTAAAGGTACTGTACAAAATGCAATTGATCTTGATCAGGTAATAGGAGAGTCGACAAATAAAGTAGTAGGTAAAGAAAACACTTACGGTCAAATAAATTTAACAGTAGCTAAATTTTATAGAATTAATGGAAGTAGTACTCAACATAAAGGAGTAATGCCAGATATTAGTTTCCCAATGTTATATCCTACTGATAAATACGGCGAAAGCTCCGAGCCAGCAGCATTACCTTGGGATGAAATAAAGAAATCAAATTATAAACCAGTTGCTGAGATATCATCAACTATAGCTGAGCTTACTTCTAAGCATAATAAAAGAGTAAAAGGAAGCAAGGAATACAATTATTTATTAGCAGACATTAAAGATTTCTCTGATAGAGATAAATTAAAAGAAGCTAAGTTAAATGAAGACGTTTTAAAGAAAGAACGTGAAGAAAATGAGGCTAAAAATTTAACGCGTGATAACGAACGTAGATTAGCAAGAGGTTTAGAACCATTGAAGAAAGGTGACCCTAAACCTAAATCAGAAAAAGCTTATGACTTTGTTTTAGAAGAGTCATGTATGATTGTTGCCGACTATTTGAAACTTATAAAGAAATAACTATTGAAAGAATTAAGTGTATTATTTAATTAATAATTTTTATTTCACCGATTTTAATCTTTAAATAGTTAACATTTCTCTTGTCTGCTTCGATAGAGAATCGCTTGAATGGTTCATCCCATTCGTGTAATGCTAAACTAAATTTAGACCAATGAACTGGCAAGGTTGTACGAGCTTTCAAATCTATCGATGCTTGTACAACTTCTTCTGGCATCATATGAATATACGGCCAATTTTTATTGTATTGTCCACACTCTAGAATTGCCAAATCAAAAGATCCAAATTTCTCTGAGATCATTTTAAAGTGTTCGTCATACCCACTATCTCCGCCAATAAAATATTTGCTGGTATCAAATTCGAATACAAACGAACTCCAAAGTGTTTGGTTTCTTTTGAATGATCTACCTGAAAAATGTCTAGCAGGTGTAGCGGTAATTTTCAAGTCTATACTTTCTATTATTGAGTTCTCCCACCAATCTAATTCTACTATTTTATTTTTTTCTACTCCCCAATATTCTAAATGACTCCCCACGCCTAATGAAGTTATAATACTCTCAACTGAATCTTTGTAGTGCATTATAGTTTTATAATCAAGGTGATCATAATGATCATGAGTAATCAAAATATAGTCAATATTCGTAAAGTCTTTAATACTGTATTGATTACTGAATTTGTAAGGCTTTCCAAAAAAATCGAATGGTGATGCATTTCCAATAATCAATGGGTCAACTAAAATTCTTTTATTTTTTATCTGTAATAAATAGCTTGAATGCCCTAGCCATATAATTGCATTTGAATCTTTAGGCAATTTAGCTAAGTCAACTTTTGCTGTTTCAATAGTGTAAGCTGGTTCAGTATTTTTCTTCTTAAAGAAGAAATCATACGAAACAGAAAAAAAGTTTTGATCTTCAGCTAGTGGAGGGGTATTACTTAAATTTACAAACTCCCCATTTCTATAATTCTTCGATTTTTTAATTCTTTCTAATCGTTCAAATTGAGGTAATTTACCGAATGGCTTCATGTTTGTAATTAATATATTTACAAGTAACAAAATGTTAGTAGCGATTAAAACTCTTATTATTATTTTACTCATCTCAAACTAACATTATAAAATTAATAGCTTATTAATTTTTTTATTGACTCTTCTAATCTTGCATTTGCTAAGAAATTATCTTCTAATGCTTTGCTCATTGGAATTGCCGTATCTAAACTAGCACATCTAATAATTGGCGCATCTAGATATTGAAAACAATGCTCGGCGATATGTGCAGATATTTCTGCTCCAAATCCGTTCGTTAAAGTATCTTCATGAAGAATTAAAGCTCTTCCAGTTTTCTTTATGCTATTTTCAACAGCTTCTTTATCCCATGGTTGCAAACTCCTTAAATCAAGAATATCTATAGATAAATCTGTATTCTTTTTTGCATAGTCTAATGCCCAATGAACGCCTAAGCCATATGTAATAATACTTAGCTCTTTGCCTTCTTGAACCAGCTTTGCTTTACCAATTTCTATTGTATAGTAATCATCAAATATCTCTTCAGAAATACCACGATATAAATATTTATGTTCGAAATACATTACCGGATTAGGGTCTTCTATAGCTGAGGCCATTAAGCCTTTTGCATCTGAAGGAAATGCAGGGTAAACAACTTTTAATCCTGGTGTTTTAGTAAACCAAGCTTCATTACTTTGTGAGTGAAAAGGGCCAGCACCTGTTCCAGCGCCTGTAGGCATACGAACAATTACATCAGCATTTTGACCCCATCTATAATGTGTTTTTGCCAAGTTATTAATGATTTGATTAAAACCTTCTGTTACAAAATCTGCAAATTGCATTTCCATCATAGCTTTGTAACCATTAATAGATAATCCTAAGGCTGCCCCTACAATTGCTGATTCACACAATGGTGTATTGCGAACTCTAGCTTTACCAAATTGCTCTACGAATCCTTGAGTAATTTTAAATGCACCGCCATACTCTGCAATATCTTGCCCCATCAATACAAAATTATTGTGTCTTTCCATGCCTTGCCTTAAGGCATCAGTTATTGCATCTAAATATCTCTTCTCTGTTTTATTATTTGTTGTTGGTTTGATTTCATTATATGTATACGGCGCATACATATCTCTTACTTCAGTTTCAGTATTAGGTAAAATATCAGGTTCAGAGAATGCAATTTCTATTGCGTTATCAATTTCTTTTTTGAATTGATAACGAATATCATTCGCATAATCTTCATCAATAATTTCTTGTTCTATTAAAAACTTTTCGAAATTTTCAACTGGATCTTTTTCTGCCCATATTTCAAATAATTCTTTCGGCACATATTTCGTGCCCGACGCCTCTTCGTGTCCACGCATTCTAAACGTCATACACTCGATTAATACAGGCCTAGGATTTTTTCTAATCTCCTCAGTGCACTTACTAATAGTTTCATATACTTCTAAAATATTGTTACCATCAATTTGCATTGATTCAATACCATAACCTATACCTCTGTCTGCTAAACGCTCACAATTATATTGTTCAGATACTGGTGTCGACAAGCCATAACCATTGTTTTCAATAATAAATATGACAGGCAAATTCCATACAGATGCAACATTGATTGCCTCATGAAAATCACCTTGGCTCGTAGCACCATCCCCAGTAAATACTAAAGTTGCTTTGTTTTTATTTTCAAGTATGTCAGCAAGTGCTATGCCATCTGCTAGGGCCATCTGCGGACCTAAGTGAGAGATCATTCCAACTATTTTATATTCTTGTGTGCCAAAATGAAATGAGCGATCACGGCCTTTAGTAAAGCCTATAGCTTTACCTTGAAATTGCGCTAATAATCTATCTAATGGTACTTCTCTGGATGTAAACACTCCCAAATTTCTATGCATGGGCAAGATGTACTCTTCTTTGTTCATCGCCATTGCTGAACCAACTGAAATAGCTTCTTGACCAATGCCTGAAAACCACTTACCTATTTTACCTTGACGTAAGAGAATTAACATTTTCTCTTCTATCATTCTTGGTTTTAATAAACCTTTATATAAATCAATTAAAGTTTCTTTACTATGATTCTTTTTGTCGAATATCATGCCTTAAAAATTTGCGCTAAGTTACTTAAGTTTTATTAGTCTTTCTACTGCAAATTCAAGAGTTTCTAGCTTTTTAGCAAAACAGAAACGTAATCTATTAGAATGTTCTTGGTTAGAATAAAATGCTGACATTGGAATGGTTGCTACTCCATATTTTTGTACCAATTCAATTGCAAATTCTTTGTCATTCATTTCTGAATAATTTTGGTACGTATAACACTCGAAATAACTCCCGCTAGATGGTATCACCTCAAAAATTGTTTCTGCCATTAACTTTCTAAAGTAATCTCTTTTAAATTGCATTTCTTTAGATAAATTTAAATATGCCGACTTGTTGTCGATGTATTCAGCTATTGCTACTTGTTTGGGAGTATCAACACAAAAGGCATTAAATTGGTGAATGCTTCTAAACTCTTTCATTAAATTTTTTGGAGCTATTACGTAGCCAATCTTCCATCCTGTACAATTGTAAGTTTTACCAAAAGAAAAACAAGCAAAACTTCTCTCATATAATTCTTGATTAGCTAATACACTTAGATGTTTTTTATTGTCAAATATTAAATGTTCATATACCTCATCACTAATTATTATAATATCAGTATCTCTTGTGATTTTTGCTAATTCATTGATATCATTTTCGGTAAATACATACCCAGTCGGATTATGAGGTGTGTTAATTAAAATTGCTTTCGTTTTATTGTTAATTTTTTGCTTAACATTTTCCCAGGGTATACTAAAATCTTCATTTACCTGTATTGAGATTGCATGTCCACCATTTAATTGAATAGCTGGTCTATAACAATCATATGCGGGCTCAAATATTATTACTTCATCACCTTCATTAACAATTGCAGAAATACAAGTAAATAATGCATAGGTCGCACCCGGAGTAATTGTAATGTCATCATCCGTAATACTAGAATTATATAATTCATTTGCTTTGGCTGCTACTTTCTCTCTAAGCAATGGATAACCATTCATGTGAGTATACTGATTAAACCCATTTCTCATAGCCCTATTTACACATTCTAATAGCTCTTCATCAATAGAATAATCAGGGAAGCCTTGTCCTAAATTGATTGCTTTATATTCATTAGCATAGCTACTCATAATAGTGAATATGGTAGTACCTATACTTGGTAGTTTTGATTTTAATTTCATTTTTTTATATCAGGTCTATAAATGTAATATTTCTTTTGCAAATAAGTTTTTTTGAATGAATTGTTTTTTTATTCAATTATTTATTGATACTATTGTGATATCATTTTAATATCATGACAGAAGAAAAAAACAAAAAAGCAATTTCGGGATATAGTATCTTGATGCTTTTATCAATAATCATAGGAATTGCTGCTTATTTGATAAGCTTAAAGCTTATTGCATTAGGTATTATTTTGGCTGTAGTAGCGTTTTTTATCTTGCCAGGTTTTTCAGTTATAAATCCGAATGAAGCAATAGTTGCTACCTTATTTGGTGTTTACGAAGGCACTGTTAAACAAAATGGTTTCATCTGGTTGAATCCGTTTTATACGAAACGTAAAGTATCGATGCGCGCTATGAACTTAAATGGTAATCACATTAAAGTAAATGATAAAGTGGGTAATCCAATAGAAATTGCAGCGGTAATAGTATGGCAAGTTCGTGATACTGCAAAAGCTGTATTTGAGGTAGATAACTATCATCAATTTGTTTCAGTACAATCAGAAGCAGCTGTCAGAAATCTTGCAGGAGCTTATCCGTATGATCATTTTGAAGACGACCATAGTAGTATAACATTGAGAGATGGTGCACATATAGTTAATGATAATCTAGAAAATGAATTAAGTGAAAGATTGAGTAGGGCAGGAATAGAAATTTTAGAGGCACGAATTTCACATTTAGCATATGCGCCCGAGATTGCTGGGGCTATGCTTCAAAGACAACAAGCAACAGCTGTTGTAGCTGCTAGAAAGCAAATTGTAGAGGGTGCTGTAGGTATGGTAGAGATGGCTCTTGAAAAACTTTCTCAAAAGAAAATAGTAGAGTTAGATGAAGAGAGAAAAGTAGCAATGGTTAGTAATTTATTAGTTGTTTTATGCGCTGAGAAATCAGTAAGTCCGGTTGTTAATGCTGGCACTATTTATTAAACTATGCAAGAAAAAAAACCATTCGCTTTGCGATTAAGTAAAGAGATGATGAATGAAATTGAACGTTGGGCTGCTGAAGAATTCAGAAGTGTTAATGGTCAAATTGAATATCTTTTGAATGAAGCAATTAAATTAAAAAAGAAAAAAACAAAAAACGCTAAATAATTATTTAGCGTTTTTTGTTTTCCATAGCTTACTAAATGATTCAATTTTAAATTCTGGCAGTTCTCTTCGTTTGCCCCATGTGCCTTTAAAAAACGTATTCATAAAATAATTTTTCCATTTGCCACTAACCATATCTGTTCTCTTTCTACTTAACATGGTTTTCTTCCACATCATCCAACCAAATGATTCAGCTTTTGAATTTAAATTTTGATTGACAGCATCACGTCTGTTATATAATAGAATTTTGTGGATGTCAATTTTTACAGGACATACTTCAGAGCAGTTTCCACATAAGCTTGAAGCATAACTTAAATGCTTAAACTCTTCCATGCCTTTTAAATGAGGAGTAATGATACTACCAATTGGACCTGAGTAAGTGGTATCGTATGTATGTCCACCGATATTTTTATATACCGGACAAGCATTTAAACATGCACCACATCTAATGCAATATAAAGCTTGTCTTTGGTCTTTTTGAGCAAGCAAATTTGTACGCCCATTATCTAATAAAATTACATACATTTCTTCGGGTCCATCATTTTCATTATTGCGTTTCGGACCGCTTAAAATAGTATTGTAAACTGTTAAGTTTTGTCCGGTGCCTCTAGCTGACAACAATGGCCAAAACATTTCTAAATCTTTTATGCTTGGTATAATTTTCTCAATACCAACAATAGCAATGTGTATTTTTGGAAAAGTTGTTGTTAATCTAGCGTTACCTTCGTTCTCTGTTATAGCAATACTTCCACTGTCAGCTATTAAAAAATTGCCACCAGAAATACCAACGTCTGCACTAGTATATTTTTCTCTGAGAAGTTCTCGTGCTTTTAAAGTTAATTCTGTTGGTGTTGCATCAATTGGGGTACCAAATTTTTCATTAAATAATTTTGCAATATCTTCTTTAGATAGGTGCATTGCTGGTGTTACAATATGATAAGGTTTTTGACCTAGAAGCTGAACAATGTATTCTCCTAAATCTGTTTCAATAGATTCTATTTTATTTTTTTCAAGAAATTCATTTAGCTCGATTTCTTCGCATGCCATTGATTTTGATTTAACAACCATTTTAGCATTCGCTTTTTTCATGATTGATAATATCTCTTTGCGAGCTTCATTAGCATTGTTCGCCCAGATAACTTTACCACCTTTTCGCATGAAATTACTTTCGAATTCAAGCAAATAGCGATCTAAGTTTTCCATCACTTTCCATTTAGTGAAATGAGCTCTTTTTCTTGCTAGTTCTAAATTATCAAACTGTAACAATCCTCTCTCTACAGAATGGTCATACTTAGAAATATTAAAATTTATTTTTCTTCGATGTTCTGCATCGAATGCTTTTTGTTCTGATACTTTTAAAAATGTATTTACCGTTGATGACATTTAAATACTATTTAGTAGGGAAGTCATTTGCTTTATCAACAATAATTCTATTCTCTCTGTTTGCCAATTCCCATGCTGTTAAGAATACTAATTGAGTTCTTTTCGCAAGCATCGGGAAATGTATTTTACTTACTTCATCACCAGCTTTGTGATAGTCTTCGTGAACACCGTTAAAATAAAATATTATAGGTATATTATTTTTTGCAAAGTTGTAATGATCTGATCTATAATAAAACATATTCGGATCTTTCGGATCATTGTATTTATAGTCGAGTTTTAAACTAGCTATTTCATTTGCTTTTTCATTGATAGCATGTAATTCAGAACTTAATTTATCTGCACCAATGACATATACATAGTTTGTATCATCTTTATGTGCATCATCAATTCTTCCTATCATATCTATATTTAAATTAGCTACTGTTTGATCTAATGAAACTATAGGGTGGTCTGTATAATACTCAGAGCCTAATAAGCCTTTCTCTTCGCCAGAAACTGCCATAAAAACTACACTTCTTTTTGGTCCCATACCTGCTTTTTTAGCCTCTATAAATGCTTGAGCAATTTCAAGTAATGCAACTGTACCAGAGCCGTCATCATCAGCACCATTATAAACTTCGCCGTTACTCGCTCCTATGTGATCATAGTGTGCAGTTATGAAAATATATTCTTCAGGTTTTTGTGAACCCGGTACAAATGCTAGTACATTTTCAGAGAAAACATCTTGGCTGATAAATTCAATTTTTACTTTTAACGTGCTTTTGAGTTTTAATGCTTTCTGTGCAATTTTTGCAGATTTGAGTTTATTTGAAATTTTATCTAATGATTTTTTATTTGGAGCTAGTAATGCATTTGCTATTTTTTCATTAGCAGTAATTACTGGGATATCGGCAGCCTTCTTTTGCTTATACGCAAGCTTTAATCCGCTTGATTCTATTCTATGTTTATAATACTTTACAGACTTTTGATAATTAGGATCTATGATTATAATTAAAGCTGGATTTAGTTTTTTAATCTCAGAAATCTTCTTGTTGTTATTAGACCATAAAGACTTTTCTGAAGTGCCAGTGATTACGTAGTTGCCATTTTGTTCAGGTTCACCTGATAATGCTAATACAACTTTGCCTGTAACGTCTAAACCATCGAATGAGTTGTATTTCGTATCATTAATGCCATACCCAACAAAGTAAATTTCATTTGTCAATATGTCTATTAGGTCTTGATCTTTTACTGGGAAAAAATCTTCAGCAATTTCAAACGATGTTTGGTTTACTTCTAAAAGTCTTTTGCCAAGTACTTTTTCTATTAGCTGATAATTTTGAAAATATCCTTCTGGACTTAACTGTGGAAGTCCGATTTCTTGAAATTGATTTCTTAAATATTCTGCTGCTAATTTTTGTCCGGCTTTACCAGTTTCTCTACCTTCAAATTCATCTGATGCAAGTATTGACAGATGTGTATTTAAGTCATTTACATCGATGAGGTTAATAAACTTCTTTGCATCATTTAAGCTTTGTGCAAATACTATATTCGTAAAAAATACTAGGGCTAGTAAAAAATTATATTTTCTCATAAAGAAATTTTCTTAATGTTAGCAATTGATTTTGTTAACTCTATTTGCATGTCTACCACCTTCAAATTCGGTAGTGATAAATTTCGTTGTAATTTCTTTGGCTAAATTTTCTGTTGTGAATCTTGCTGGTATACATAAAATATTTGCATCATTATGAGATCTAGCTAATTCAGCTAATGGAACATCCCAACAGATTGCAGCTCGAATATCTTTGTGTTTATTTGCTGTTATTGCTACACCATTTGCAGAACCACATATCAGAATACCTAATTCATGTTCTTTATTTTGAATTGCCGATGCTAATGGGTGAACGAAATCAGGATAATCAACTGATGCATCAGTGTAGGGTCCGAAATCTTTCACATCATGACCAAGTTCATTCAACATTTCAATTAAAATCTTTTTGTATTCGTAACCTGCATGGTCACCTCCGATTGCTATCTTCATTTTTTAGGTTATTGAGTTATTGAGTTATTGAGTTATTAGGTTATTAAGTTATTAGCCTTACTAACCTAATAACTCAATAACTTAATAACCCCTAATAGTAATATGTTTCTGCTTCTTGTTTTTTCTTACGTTTTTCTACTCTCGCTGATACGAATATACTGATCTCAAATAAGATATATAAAGGCATACTTACTAACATAAGTGTAGGTATATCTGGCGTAGGTGTGATAAATGCTGCTAATAGTACAATTAAAAATATTGCGATTCTTCTATTAGTTCTCATGAATTTAGGAGTCATTATACCCATTAATGATAGGAAGTATATGACTATCGGCAACTCAAATACAAAGCCCGTAGCAACAGTTAACATACTAACTGTAGATAGATATGAATCTAGTGTAATTTGGTTTACGATTTCTTCTGATATAACATAAGTACCTAAGAAATTTACTGACATAGGAGTTATGATGAAATACCCGAATAGCACGCCGGTAATAAAAAGGAAACTTCCATAAAATATCAATCCAGTTGCATGCTTTCTTTCTTTTTGATGCAATCCTGGTCTTATGAATCTCCATAGCTCCCATAGAAAATAAGGGAAGCCCATAATAAAGCCAGCAATAAATGAACCGGTGATGTGCAGATTAAACTGTCCGGCCATGGTATTATTCATTATCACAAAGTTTATTTTATCGATGCAAAGGTCTGCTGATAATTGATATCTGGTTGAAAGTTCACACAACATTCTGTATGTCCAGAATGTAGTTTTCTTCGGACCAAAAATAATATCATCGAAGAGGATATCTTTATATACGAAAGCTACTAATGAGAGTGTTACAATAACGAATGCAGATCGAACAAGGTGCCATCTTAATGATTCTAGATGGTCGACAAATGACATGTCTGAATTGGGGTCTGATGCTCGTTTAAGATTATTTAAAAATCCTGCCATAATTTGGCTTAAAGATAGAAAGAAAAAAGCGAAACAGATGTTTCGCTTTTTTCTTTCTGAGTATTTTTTTTATTCAGTAAAATCGAATGACTCTAAGAATTTAGTCGTGAAATTACCTGCTCTAAAATTAGGGTCTTTCATTAATTTCAAATGGAATGGAATTGTCGTTTTCACGCCTTCAATTACAAATTCACTTAAGGCTCTTTCCATGGTGCTAATAGCTTCTTCACGAGTTTGTGCAACCGTAATAAGTTTAGCAATCATAGAATCGTAGTTTGAAGGAATGACATAACCTGCATAAACGTGAGTATCTACACGCACTCCATGTCCGCCTGGTGAATGAAAATTAGTGATCTTACCTGGAGATGGTCTGAAACCATTCCATGGATCTTCAGCATTTATTCTACATTCTATAGCGTGCATTGCTGGTTCATAGTTTTTACCTGAAATAGGTATGCCTGCAGCAACTTTTATTTGTTCTTTAATTAAATCGTAATTGATTACTTCTTCTGTAACCGGGTGTTCTACTTGGATACGAGTATTCATCTCCATGAAGTAAAAGTTACGATGTTTGTCTACTAAGAATTCAATAGTTCCTGCGCCTTCATAATTAACAGCTTGTGCACCAATAATTGCTGCATCACCCATTCTTTTACGTAGTTCGGGAGTCATAAATGGAGAAGGAGATTCTTCTACCAATTTTTGATGTCTTCTTTGAATTGAACAATCACGTTCTGAAAGATGACAAACCTTGCCGAACTGATCGCCGACGATTTGAATTTCAATATGACGTGGGTCTTCAATAAATTTCTCTAAGTATATACCATCATTTCCGAATGCAGCACCTGCTTCTTGTCTAGCAGAGTCCCATGCTGGCTCAAACTCTTCATCTTTCCAGACAATACGCATACCTCTACCACCGCCACCTGCTGTTGCTTTTAAGATAATTGGATATCCGATTTCATTAGCTACTTTCACACCTTCCTTGACATCCGTAAGTAAACCATCAGAGCCAGGTATAGTAGGTACACCTGCTTTTTTCATAGTTTCTTTTGCAGAAGCTTTATCTCCCATACCGTTTATTTGTTCAGGAGTAGCACCAATAAATTTGATACCATATTCGCGACAAATTTCTGAGAATTTAGAGTTTTCTGACAAGAAACCATACCCTGGATGTATAGCGTCGGCGTTTGTTATTTCTGCGGCCGATATAATATTAGGAATGCTCAAGTAAGAATCTTTACTTGGAGCTGGACCAATACAAACTGCTTCATCGGCAAATCGAACATGTAAGCTCTCTCTATCAGCTGCAGAATAAACTGCTACTGTTTTAATGCCCATCTCTTTACAAGTTCTGATGATTC
>JACCDH011042679.1_pt1 | contig 13270 bp, 18 predicted proteins | sample 7442481 | NCBI WGS metagenome assembly JACCDH01 (sample SAMN15323433, study PRJNA562643) | freshwater metagenome | isolation source: river surface water | place: USA:Blue River Watershed | collected 2017-08-15
CTCTAAAAATAAGTGGACCCGATAGTATCTACAAGGGTAGAGCGGTAAAAGATAAGAATTTCCCTAAATGGGGAGGTCCTGATAGTGTTTTTGTGAAGATTAAGGACAAATGTAAAAAGTACCCATATTGTAATCAAGGAGACATAAATGCGTTGGAAATTATCAAAGAAGACATTGAATTACAAGAAGCAATCACAGAAACCTCAATAAAATACGGAATTCCATATAAGGAAATGGAAAAAATCGTATTAAATCAGATTAACCAGATATTTATTTAGTATGAAAATAACAGAATTAAATACCATCATTGAAAATGTGGTTTCTGATGAAGTAAGAAAGGTTATACTTTCCGAATCCGAAGAATCAAAAAAAGAGGTGTTTCACATAAAATGTGAAGGTGAACCAATTAGTACACATGATTCAAAAGAGGAGGCTGAAAGTCATTTAGATATATATAAAAAAGACCATCCAGGTAAACAATTTATCATTGAAAAGGGTGTATATGAATCACATAGTGATATGATTGATAAATTAGATGAGATGGGACAACAATTAGAAGAAAAAGAAAATACAAATATGGAAAATCAAGAACCAATGGAAGGTAATCAATTCTCAGGAGCATTATTAAAGGCGAGAGAAAATGGTGATGAAACATTTACAGTTGATGGTAAAGAATATAGTGTTGAAGAATGTTGGCAACAAATGGAAGAAGAGGAATTAAGAGAAGAAGAAGATTGCCAAGAATGTGGTGACAATTACATGAAAGAAGAAGAACCAAAAGAAGGTAAGAAATTCACTCAATTAATCATGAAGTCTGTGACTGAAAATAAAGAAACATGTCAAGAGTGTGGAAGTATGTTAAATGAGGAAGGTAATTGCATGGAATGTAGTGGTAACATGAATGAATCTGAAAAGAAAACTTTACGTTTAACTGAATCTGAATTAGTAGATTTGATTACTAAAATGGTTAATGAATCAATTCCAGGTTTAGAGGCCGCAAAAAATTCACATAGAGAAAGTGGAAAAGAAAATAACTCACATTTGGCCGATGTGGATAAGAAAATGAAAGATTACTTATCATTTAATGGTAATGATAATCCTGAGTTTCCGAAGGCAATTGGTAAAGGTGAAAAAGTTGCGAGAGAAAATACTCCACAACAAGAAGATGAAATTAAAAAGAACTTCGCAGGTTTAGAAAATTTAGATTACGATATTGAACCATCTGAACAATTTAAGAAAAGATTGAAGATGGCAATTGAAGGTGATAAATTAATGGGTAATGCACCAACAACTGAAAAGACTGACGTTAAACCAAGTAATGGTGCTAAGTTAGGTGAAGAACCAAAAGATAAAGATGGTAACAGTATCCCAACTCCTGAAACCGCAAAGAAAATAGAGAAACAAGTTAAAGATAGATCTGAAGATAAAAAGAAAAGAGTTCTTTACAATAAGGAATCAGTTCCGGTTAACGAATCTACAATTAAATTTTCTAACGTTCTTGAAGAAGAAATTAAGAAAATGAAAGAGATGGTTAATTACAACAAAAAAACTCAATAATTATTCTTTTTATTTTCTTTTATCCTTATATTTGAAATTATAGGAACATGGAAAATAAAGAAAGTTATTTAGAGTTTATTTCTTCTGAAAATTACAAACATCAAATCGATATTTGGTTTAAGGCTTATAATATAAGTCGAGAAAAAACCGAATTGTTTTACGATTTCCTCACATCACTATATTCCTTAGTGGACGAAACCTATTTGGGTTCCGATGTCGTTTATTTGGAAGAAACCCAACGAAGTCATTTTACTTGGTGTTGGGACAAAATTGTGGATAACTTTGCCAAAGAAAAAATCTTCTTTAAAGAAAGAGGTAACTATTACGAATATTTTTGGAACTTCTTTTTGGAAGCGTTCTATTTCAATCAATTAGATGAGAAACCAATTAGAATAAAAGAATATTTCGAAACTCTATTCAATTTCAAACACAGAAAAACAAGGTCCGAACTGGACATGTTATCTGAAATTTACAAATTGTTTGAACAAAACTTGAAAAAGTAAAATTTTTTCCGTATATTCGTATTAAAAACTGAAATAATATGGAAACCTTAAAGAAAATCAAGGACCTAGTTGAGAAGATGTCAGTTGATACCCAAAAGGTATATGATAAGGGTAATCGTAGTGCATCCATTAGAGCAAGGAAGTATGCACAAGAAATAAAAATCCTTATTGCGACTTATCGTAAGGACATTCTCGAAGAAATGAAAAGACATGATGGATCAAATTAAACTATTTCTTTTCGTACTAAGTGTTGTATATTCACTAAGAATTGCAATAACCTTTGGCATCAAACTTACCCAAGATAATCCTGAACCGATGGTATTATCCAATATCGAAAAAATTGGATTGCACTTTGCGGTATCATTTATAATAACATATTTTTTAATTTAACACTGTGTTTGAAAGTATAAAAACATTAAGACCACATTTCCATTCTTTAAGAGAAATTGAAGGCAACGTAAGTTTAGATATTAGACTACCATTAAGTTGGAGATATGAAGATATTGTAAAACCATATCGTTCAATCAAAGTCAAAGTTCAAGATAAGAATGAGAAATTTAATTTAGTCTCCCTAATATCTGCTGGAACTCAAGATGGTTATGATGTTGTGTTTGCATGTGCATTAGAGATTTTACAAATCAATAAGGACGAAGAAGAAAAACAAAGATTATTTCAACAGAAAGTAAAAGAATTACAAGAGTTATTTAAGAAAGAATCGTTAGAGAAACTTAAAGATATTAATTTATTGAACGACTATGGACAAGAAATTACAGCAGGGGATGGAGTGGTTGAAAAAAGAGATGGAGAAGGACAAGATGGAGACGGAGATTCAGAAGAGGCAGATGATTGAAGAAATAAAAAAATTGGACAAGAAAAAAATGTTCGAAGAAAAACCAAAAAATAAAGTATCTATAATAGATAAGATATTAAAGATATTAGGTTATGGAAAAAAAAGGTGATTTATTAAACCAGTTGGCAATTATATCTGATTTATTAGAAAAGGTTAATGCTGATATTGATACACAAACAATAGTATTGGAATTAAAAAAACCTGAGTTCGATAAGGTTTTTAAAATTATCGAAAAAAAATACGGAAAAACAATGGAAACCCCAACAGATACATTCACAATTAATATGGGGGTCGTTAGTATTATTTTTAATACGAATAATGTCTAAAGAGTTCAGACTTCTTATAACCCTTTTGAATTAACATATTATATAACATTTTTCTTTGTTGAGTTGAAACATCCTTCACAAACATAAAATTTGTTCTTTTACGACCAAGTAAATCGTTTCTTACAATTTCAAAAAGTCTCTCAACATCATTTATGTTTTTACAACCAAAACATCTAACTTTATCTTCAATTTGTACAAATAATTTATTGTTTAATGTAAAAATTTGCGCAATTTCACTAATAGGTAATATATGTTCCATCATTTGATGATAACGTATTCTTTTACCACTATCACGATCATAAACTTTCTCCTCTACCCAATACGGAATAATTTCTTTTATTCTTACATTATCGTCTTCTAATATTGCTTTCTGATTTCTACCTAAACTATCTTTAACCCATACTTGGTCCGACCATCTATTGTTCGGTAATAACAAACCCAACTCATGAACGACTTCTTGTTTTCTTTTACCACCCTGTACTTTGACAAATGGAGGTTTCCTTTCTGTTTTATATTCTCTCCAATACTCATATACAGTTTTTCTTTGCATACATTTATAGAGAACCTTTATTTTCTTTTTGTTTTCGAATAAAACTATGGCATATTTGTAACTATTATTTTTCATAAAAATTTAGATATTAGTGTAAATAAACCATAAAATCCTAATGAGGTCCATATGATTACAATCCATATCCCTAATTTAGAAGAACCTTCAAAACTCTTCATTAGTTCTTTTCTAGTTTCGTTCGGTATTTTTTGTTTACAATTTGAACATCCCATAATACAATATATATAAATTTAGACTATTTATCAACATGAAGCTAATAAATATTTTAAAAGAGATGAGTGTTAAAAAATCCGATTTACCCGATGGTGGAGATTGTTTTGATTCTGCATTTGACCATATAATTGAACACGGGCCGACAAATAAGAATCTGAAATTGGTTCATAGTATTGTCTCAGGTCAGGGTAAATTAAGTGGTAAAAGATATACACATGCTTGGTGTGAAGATGGAGATTATGTGATTGACACATCAAACGGTAACAACTTTGAAATTTTAAAAATGTTATATTATGCTATCGGTAACGTAAACCCAAACCAAGGGAAATACTATTCCTATAATGAAGTTCTTGATTTATCCACAAAATATGGTAATAAAGGACCTTGGGAAATCGAAAATAAGGTTTATGATGAAAAGTATGACCCTAAGACAGGTTTTTACAATTAGTATTTTTTTTTCTCATATTTTTTAGTTATATTTTCTATATAACATAAAAAATAAACACATGATTAGTTACATTGGAGGTAAGGCTCGTATTGGTAAGTGGATTAAAGAATATATTCCACAGGACATTGAAACGTATGTTGAAGGATTTTCAGGTATGTTTTGGGTATTTTTTAATATGGATTTAGAGAAGTATCCCAATTTAAAAACTGTTGTTTACAACGATTACAATAAGTTAAATCATAACTTAATGAAATGGACTAAACAATATGATGTTTTACATGAGGCTCTAAAAAGTTACCCATGTCAACAATTAGGCATAATCGACACACCAACAGAATACGGTGAGATGTTCAAACAATATCAACAAGAGATATTCAATGAGAATTTGGTCATCACCGAAGAAAATGGTTTAGAGATTGCATGTAAGTATGTTTATGTTTTAGGACAAGTATTTTCTGGTTCTAAACCTGAAACCGCATCATACATGGATTATAAAGGAAAATATCGTTGTAAAGTTTTGGTGTTTATGGATAAATTAAAAAATCCAAAATATCGTGAACATTTTGATAAGATTACGTTTGTGGAAAATAAAGATTTCTGTGATGTAGTTAAACAATACGATTCACCAACAACATATTTCTATATGGACCCACCGTATTGGAAAACTGAAAATTATTATTCCAATCATGATTTTGATGTGAACGACCACATTAGATTGGCGGATTGTATAAAAGGGATACAAGGTAAGTTTAGTTTATCTTATTATGACTTCCCACAATTATCGGAATGGTTCCCTAAGGATGAATATAAATGGGAACAAAAAGATTTCAGTAAGGCGGCATCAACAATGAAAGAGAAGAATGTTGGTACTGAAATTTTAATTATGAATTATTAAAAATATTATCGATTATGAATACAAATTGGTATTTGGTAAAAGTTTTACCAGGAAAAGAGAGGTCATTAGCTGACGAATTTAACAGACAAATAACTTTGGGTAAAATGAACAATATTAATAGATTTGTTTGCCCAACTGAAAAACACATGGTTGTTGTTCGTAACAAAAAGGCAATCAGAGAAAAAGTTCTTTATAGTGGTTATCTTTATTTTGAAACACCAAAAGTTTTAAATGAAGATGAATTGAAAACACTTTCACTATTACCTAATGTGATGGGAATGGGTGGTAATAGAGTTCCAGTTTTATTAAGAGAAAATGATGTGAAGAGAATCTTGGTTGATGAAAATTTGGAACAACATGTTGACTCAAAAAGATTAAAATATCTTACTGGTGAACGTGTAATGGTTATTGAAGGACCGTTTAATACGTTTGAAGGTATTATATCTGAAGTTAAAGGGGAGAAGGTGGATGTTGAGATTAAAATATTTGGTAGAAATACTGCGGTTGAGTTAACTTTGAATCAAATAGAAAAAATATAATGGATTTTTCACCTGAAGTTTTAATTTATCTACAAACAGTAAAAAAGTATTTTCAAACCAATCAAGAGGCAAGAGAGTACTTTATTTCTGATTCTAACGAAGAAGTATTTTTTAAACATCTTTGTGAAATATCAGAAAAAAATTTTAAACAAAACGGAGAAGTGATGTTAACTAAAGAACAATTCGAACTTCTCAGACGAACCATACTTGCAATTAAGATTTCTACAGAAGATGTTATTGAAGAACCAAATAATCCTGAAGATAATATTTTTATCGATATGAGAGGTTATGGAAAAATCTGTCTAAACTAACTTCATTTTATAACATTTTTTTTATATCATTATAATATGCCATTATTACCTACGAATTATCCGTTATATGATACCGTATACGGAAGTGAAATACCTACCGAACAATACTTTGTTATTCTTTTCGATAAATTACCATCTAAGTTTGTGAATAACTTAAGTTATGACCCAAAGATTCGTGAATTTTTAAAAAGTTTAGGGTTTGTTGAGGATGTGAATGTGTTCTCATCAAATAGAAGATATGATTTATCATCACAATCATTATTTGTTAATAAAGAAAAAACAATAATGATAAGAGTGACGGGTAACGTTGTAAAAGATAAAGACCCACTAGTTCAATTAGACATTGTTTATGATTTTGGAGTTGGTAAATTGGAAGAACAATTACCAATGTCTGAAATAAAAACTTTCGAACGAACTAAGAAGAAATCAAATATTCAACTTGTTAAGAGTGAGCATGGACATTTAGATACTGAAGAATATGATTTATATGTTCCTCCTATGGAATTAGAATTAAATTACGGTGAGTCATTTTCTAAAGTACACGATGTCGTTGTTAATAAATTAAATCAGAATAACGGTAAGGGAATTATTCTTTTACACGGTGACCCAGGTACTGGTAAGACTTCATATTTAAAATATCTTACAACGTTAATTAAGGAAAAAGATATTTTATTCATACCACCATCAATGGCGGAAATGTTATCTGACCCATCAATAATACCATTTTTAATGGACCACAAAAACTCAATTCTCATCATTGAAGATGCTGAACGTGTTATTGCGGACAGAGAAGGTAATGGTTCTCCAGCAGGTGTTTCTAACATTTTAAATCTTACTGACGGTATATTGGGTGATTGTTTGAGTATTCAGATTGTTGCCACATTTAACATGAAGAGAGAAAAAATCGACCAAGCGTTACTTCGTAAGGGTCGTTTAATTGCTGAACATAAATTTAGTAAGTTAACGGTTGATGAATCTAATAAACTTTTGAAACATCTTAAAAAAGACCATGAAGTTTCGGAAGGAATGACCTTGGCGGATATATATAATATAGACGTTGAATTAATAAAAACAACAAATAAAAGTAAAATAGGATTTTAAAATATGGAAAACGTAACAGCAGATAAAGTAAAAGAATTACAATCACAAGGAAAAAAAGTATTAGTGGACTTCTTCGCCGAATGGTGTGGACCCTGTAAACAATTAATCCCAAGGTTAGAAAAATTACAAAATGAATATAGTGATGTTGTATTTGTAAAAGTTGACGTGGACAGTAATCAAGATTATGCACTTGAATTAGGTGTTCGTGGAGTACCGACCGTGATGATTTATAATGGAGAAACTCAAGTCGACAGAACCAGTGGAGTTCAACCAGACGGTCACTATAAAAATGTCTTGAATAGTTTATAGTTATGAACAATATTATTGTTTTCACATTAAAAGGATGTGGTCACTGTGTTGAATTGAAAAGTGAATTAAAAAAATTAGAAATACCTTTTAATGAAATTGAAATATCAGAAAATGAGAAAATTTGGAATCAAGTAGTCTCACAAACAGGACACAATTCACTCCCAACCGTATTTGTGGGGGTTGAGGGAAAGGAAAATGGTCCAGTTTTTGTACCCGGTAGAGATTTTAACGGTAAAGATGAGATACTCGAAATTATAAAAAAATACATATAAAATAAAAAAGGGATTAAATGTCCCTTTTTTTATGCGAAGAAGTAGAATAAAAGTATTTATGTAAAAGACTTTACTTTTACATGGCATTACAACAGATAAATTGGACCCAGATTGATACCTCAAACGTACCTTCGGGGTCAATTATTGATTTAGGGGCGGTTTCGGGGTCATTACATGCGGTTTATGCTGATAATTTATATGTTTCAGGTTTATCCCTAACAGATTTTATCAATCAGGCGGGTACCGATGAGATTAATCAATATACCGCATCTTTAAAAGTTGCATTAGAAACCACAGGTTCAAATTTAACAGTTAAAGGTAATTTACTTGTTAAGGGTACTACAACCGCTATCAATTCAACAACTGTTGCCATAGGTGATAATGTCATCGAATTAAATGGAACTGAAGCGGTAAATGGGGGTCTATTAATAAAGGACCCAACAAATCCAAATAGAATATCTGGATCATTATTATGGGACACAACAAATGATTATTGGATTGCGGGAGTGTTAGGAAGTGAAGAGAAGATAATTTTACAAACTGAATTCACTAACTTATCATCTTCATTATCCTCATCGATAAACACTTTATCGGGATCAATATCAGGTTCGATAAGTCAATTATCAAGTTCACTATCAACATCTATCAATAGTTTATCTAGTTCTGTTGATAATAGGATAACGATACTATCGTCATCAATCTCTTCGTCAATTAATCAACTATCTGGTTCATTATCAGGTTCGATAAGTGAATTATCGTCTTCTGTTTCTAATAGTTTACTTGAACTTAGAACTGATTTAGACGCGTCAAATATATGGCAAGAAACCGGTTCATTTTATGCAACAACCAATGATTTACAAGTTACAGGTTCATTAATCGTAACTTCAGGTTCTGCAATATTCGGTTCAAATTTAACCGCAAATAATAGTGATTTATATCTTACAAGTGGTAGTGGTCTTTACATTAAAGATAATGCCAATGTTGATGTAACAGGTTCTCTTAATTTATCGGGTTCGGTTACAATAAAGGGAGATTTAAGAGTAGAGGGAAAAACCACGTTAGTACAAACAATAGACCCTAATATCGAATCATTAGTTGTGTCAGGGGCTATGAATATTGTACAAAATCAAATTAATTCACAAGTCATTGCAGCATCAATTGCAATTCAAAATTTAGGAACAATAGGGGATAGGTCAGGAAATTACGTAATTGATTGTGGTGACGGATTTTTCTAATTAAAAATAAAGTATTTATATAAAACAAGTAAAGACAAAATATGGCACAAATAATTAAACACAGAAGAGGTTCGATTTCGGCACTAAAAGACGTAACCGCTAATGTCGGTGAATTAGTAATGGGTACCGGTTCAATCGGTGATTTAAATGCTCCTGTACTATTCATTGGTGATGCTGCGGTTGCTGGTGGTTACAAACCAGTCTCTAAAATATATCAAGGAAGTACTGCACCTACAATTAGTGTTGGTTCACATGGATCAACAATGGATGGAGTACCATTCTATTCCACAAATACTAAAACATTATTCATTTTAGATAAGGGTGGTAACAATGACATGGACCTTACGGGTAACATTGAAGGAAATACAATATCAGGTGTTACTATTAATAATTTAACAGGTACCACTATCAATTTATCAAATAATGGAGCAACCGCTTTAAGTATCACAGGTGACATCGTTCAAACGGGTTCTTTTTATACTTCAGGTGATATTGTTTTAAGAGGTAATATTAATATTGGTGATAACTTAACAGGAGATACATTAACTTTAAACAGTGAAATTAGTTCATCTTTAATACCTGACGTTAATAATGCGTTTAATTTAGGTACTGCAGAAAAAAGTTGGGGTAATTTACATGTTAGTGGAACTGCCTATGTAAATGTTTTACAAGCAAATCAAGTAAATTTCTCAGACTTAGGAATCTTAGAAGATTTAACCGTAAGTGGTAGTACATATTTAGGTAATGGTGGGGATATTTTAGTTGTTTCAGGTTCGGCATATTATGATTCATTAACAAATAATAGAATAGTAATTGCTGGAACTAATGGTTTATTGGATGACGATGCCAACTTTACATTTAACGGAACAGAATTTAATGTAGGTCAAAGCAACTTCACCGTTCAACAAGGAAGTGGTAATATCCACTCTTCAGGTTCATTGAATATTGATGGAGAATCAACACTATCATCCGCAATTGTTGAAGATTTAACTGACAACAGAATTGTAATTGTGGGTACTGGTGGTGCGTTAGAAGATGATGTTAATTTTACTTTTGACGGTACACAACTAAGTGTTGGACAAGGTAATTTCACAGTACAACAAGGAAGTGGTAATGTTGGAACTTCAGGTTCATTGAACGTTGAAGGTGCAACAACTTTAGATAGTACATTGGTGGTAACATCGACATCTGAATTAAAAGGTGCGGTTACTGCTAACTCAACTTTAACAGTTACGGGTTCAGCAACATTTAAAAACAACGTAAACGTATCGGGTGATACAACAACAATTGGTTCTGAATATGTTAATACTAACTTATTCGTTGGTGGAAATGGTAAAGTAACAGGTTCATTTGAAGCTGTGGGCGCAACAAGTTTAGACTCAACTTTAACAGTTACGGGTTCAGCAACATTTAAGAGTACTTTAAATGTTACGGGTGCAACAACAATAGACGGATTAACAACAATTAATGATGATTTAGTGGTAAATGGTGTTTTAACGGTAACGGGGAACACACAATTACAATCTAATTTATATGTATCAGGTAACTTAGAGGTTTTAGGTTCATCTACGAATGTTACAATTCAATCACAAACGGTTGAAATTGATGACAACATTATTAGAATGAATGCTTATTCTCCTTTCTTAAGATACGCGGGTTTTGAAGTAATGGATTCAGGGTCATCAGGTGTTTCATCATCAGTATTATGGGATTCACAAAATGATTACTGGTTATTAACAAACCAAAATAATTCAGGTAGTAAATTTGTTGGTACAACATTTGGAGCTCAAGGTTCTGAAATTAGTTTAACAAGCGGTACTGTACCAAAAGCAACTTCAGCAAACACAATTGGTGATAGTTTATTAACGGAAAATGGAACAACATTAAGTTATAACACTAACAAATTCCAAGTAACTGCGGCTGACGGAGCAACTTTAATTGCGGGTAATGTGACGGTAAGTGCTGGTGGTGGTGCGGATGCTGGAAGTAAAACTTCTGCAGTTGTATTTAGAAACTCATCTAACGTTTTAGGTTATGTTTCAACAACTGAAAGTACTGATGTTCTTGATGGCATTTTAGGTTATAAAAATGCAGATGGTGCACTTAAGTTCTCCACCGTAATTGATGGTGGAACATACTAATAGTTTTTTTAAAACAATAAAATAAGGGGAGGTTTAAAAAACCTCCTTTTTTATTTATTATATCTTAGTTTTTACCTATTTATATACAATGGCTATAGAATTTAGAAACGGAATTAATATCGTTGGATTTACTCGTCCTACTCCCACACCAACACCCACCCCAAGTGTGACCCCAACTGTTACACCTACAATTACTATAACCTCAACAAACACACCAACACCTACACCAACAAATACGGTCACACCAACCGACGCTCCTGCAACACCAACCCCAACTTCGAGTGTTACACCAACAATTACCAACACACCTACACCAAGTGTAACTCAAACCGTTACAATTACTCCAACAAACACACCTACACCAAGTGTAACTCAAACTATTACCAACACACCAACTAGCACGGTAACACCCACACAAACCATCACACCAAGTATAACGTCAACAATTACTAACACACCTACACCAAGTGTAACACCGACCAATTCGATTACACCGACAAATAGTGTCACACCTACCATTACACCTACCGTAACACCAACAACACCAAATAATTTAATATTATACTACGACCCATCTAATCCAGCATCATATCCTGGAACGGGAACAACCATTACAGATTTGAGTGGAAATGGTAGAAATGGAACAATGTCAAATATATCTTTTACATCACCATATTTTACATACAATGGTTCTTCTTCACAGATTTCAGTGGCGGATAACCCATTGTTAGAGGCAGGAACTGGTGATTGGACAATGGAAGTTTGGGTAAATCAATCCGTTGCCGGAAACGATGTGGTGCTTGGTAAGTTTGACCCAGGAGGAACGTCACAGGATGTAAGTTATAGTATAAGAACAACCTCAACATCATATTATGCACAATTAGGTTCAGGTTCTGGTTCTGGTTCTACATTATACGCCAATAGTACAACTCACACCGGAACACTTAATACGTGGTATCACATAGTTTATGTGTTTACTAATGTTGCAGCAAACACACTTGAAACATTTGTAAATGGTAGTAGTATCGGTAGTGTGTCTCACAGTTTACCAAGTTTATTAAATACGACTGCAAATTTATATATTGGTTCATACAATGGTGGTGAATATGCACAATGGTTTGATGGAAAAATTGGTATAACAAGATTATATAATAAAGCGTTAACCGCGTCGGAAGTTTTAAATAACTATAATAATGACGTTAGTAAATACATTCCTGCAACACCTACTCCCACACCAACACCAACAAATACGATTACACCAACCATCACTCCAACATCGGGAACTGTTTCAGATATAATCGCATCATCATTAACAACATCATTAACAAATTATAATAATGCCGCTGTTGGTGATTTTGTAAAGGTAACATTATCAGAATATTCCGCAGTTGTAACCGCAACATCTGCTAGTAAATATGTAATGAATGATACCGATTTAACTGGTACAACAACGAATTGGAGTACAAATTATAATGTATCCTATAATGATACCACAAATGCTATCGGTTCAATACCAACCAATAATTATATAATTGGTTTTGCATATGGTGTTAGTCATAATACCGCAACAACAGTTACAACATATTTGAGAGGAGGAACAACTGCAAATGGTACCCATACTAAAATAGGTTCAAATATTACTTACACAGCAATTACGGGAGTTCAACAATATTATTTTATTAGAAAATCCCCAACCACACCAACATCAAATAAGACGTATATTTCTAATTATATAAGTAATAATGGTACTCGTACAATACCATCTGGTAAAACTAACTATCCTATTTATTATAGTCAAAATATAGATACCAATACTTGGTCATTGTTTACAGGAGCATATCCAACGTTACAAGTAATTGCCACACCAAATAAACAATGGTAAAATATCTGTAGGTTTATAATTTTCTTTGATTTCAATTATCTAATCTATTTTTTTATGTATTTATAGTTAAGACCTATATAGGTCAATTAACCGTGGTACATACCACAAATACATAGAGAG
>JACCDH011394129.1_pt1 | contig 13268 bp, 13 predicted proteins | sample 7442481 | NCBI WGS metagenome assembly JACCDH01 (sample SAMN15323433, study PRJNA562643) | freshwater metagenome | isolation source: river surface water | place: USA:Blue River Watershed | collected 2017-08-15
GCTGAACGCTGGTGAGCACCTCAACCCGTTCGGGTCTTGCTGAAGACATAGTCATATCCATAGTCGTATTCCTAGTTGTTAGTTTAAGGAATACCGATGGGACTGGGTTTCAGGGGGCTAACTCAGCGGGCTTTTGGGACAATTTCCCCCGAGAGGCTAGACGCGCTCAAGCGCATGGTCACCGTTGGAAGTATCTGTTCTTCTACGCGCATCGAAGGTAGCAAGCTTGCCGACCGCGAAATGGAAAGACTCCATCTTGCAAAAGTGAGATGGCCAAGAAAGTGGTCACAGAGAGAAGTGGGTGCTTTCGGGTTGCCTGCGAGGCGTTTCGCATCAGCGAATCCTGCTACTGCTACCGCTACAGCCACCTTGGTCGTACCCCCGGGAGTACGGATGCATCAAGCAAGCATTTCCTTTTAAGAATTTTGATTTTTAGTTTTACCACTTCGGATCAGTCAAGTCGTTTGAAGCCGTCACATACCCGAATACTTTTGATGCGTCTGTACCAACGAGGAAGAAGGTTTTTAAAAATTACGGATCAATTCCGAGTTTGTCTCCACCCTCATAAGAACCAACATTATGGGGGTCTCTTAATATATATAATCATCCTAAAATCAACTCTTCATTAATACCTTATGACACGCAACTCAAATACAGCATCACAAATCGCAAAATTGAAAAAGCAACTTGAATTACTTCAGAAAAAAGAAAGCGCGGTCAAATCCAAACAGCAGGAAAGAGCCCTGTCTCAGATTGTCAAACTTGCTAGAGAAAATCTCATTACCGCAAAAGACATTGAAGCCGCGCTTAAGCGAGGCGTATCGAAGAAGCGCGTTACTGCACAAAAGACAACCAGTAAAAAATCAAGCCTTAAAGGTAAGCCAGTCGCCCCCAAGTATCGCAATCCCCAAAATGCTGAGCAAACATGGACCGGGCGAGGCATCGCACCGACTTGGATTCAGGCACTAAAGACCGAGGGGAAATTAGAAACCGCTCTGATTGGCTCCACTACTCCACAGAATCATTAAGAGAAAAATAATCTAATTTAAAGAGCTTAGCGAAATAATCAGGCCCGCTCATGACAGAGACGGGCCTTCATCTAATTTAAAAAGTAGTGGTTAAAGCAACATTTATCCTGCTCTCAATACCCGATCTATTTCCATTTAGGTTGTCTGGAGATATCAATGGGTTCATCAATGTTCTCTTACCGTAGGAATACTCAACCCCCAACTCTGTATTTTTTTCAATATTAGAGATTAGATTCAAGTGAACCTGAGAAAGCTTTCTATTACTGTTGTTAGCAATCGCATCTGCATTGTTAGAAAAGTTCACCTCTGAGTACGCCAAGTTCGAACGCAAAGTTCCGGACCAATTGTGCGTGTAGCCAGCATGATATCCATGCGACTTAAACAAGCTGATGCCATGATTCGTATCAACAGCACTTTGAAGCAAGGAGCCCCATGCATAACGACCGCCACCATTACCCGTAAACAACCCATAGACAACCTTACCGGTTGGTAAAACTGCAGAGCCACTTACCCCAGCTTGATAGCCACGAGCGCTATGTTTCTCCGAACCGTATGTTGTACCGTAACCTACAGAAGCAACTCTTGCTGAAACATGTCCCCAATCTGCACTTTTTATCCACCGAGCGGTCAAATCAATGCTTCTGTCGTAACTCTGTGCCGGATTACCACCTCCTGCTGCAAACATAAAAGTACCAGCATTTTCAAGCGCAATGCTTAATTGTGATGACGGTAGATTGAATGTATATCTAACCTGCGCCTGCCTAGGCCCCGAGGCTGTCAATGTTGGGTTAAATTGCACCGTTTCTGGCAAGCTAGCAAAGTCTTCATAGTTAGACCATGTCTGCCCAACTAACCAATCCCTCATCTCTACATAAGCATGGCGGATTCTGAATCCGGTGCCGTTGTTGCCACTTCTACCCGGTTGCGCAGTCTTATCCCCCTCCGATGTAGTCCCATTAAAGTCACCTTCCAGCTTAAATCCAACAGATCCTCCAGCCAATTTGCCATCAAATCCAAATCTTGAGGTTCGAGCTGTTAAATATGTCCCACCCGTTTGCTGCGCATTAACGGTTCCATCTATCGGTTGAGTTTGTAAGAAACCGGCCCAATCATCTTTATTACTTGATTTGAAATCGTATGTTCCATCAAAACGCACAAAACCGTAGAACTTTATGTTGTTATCACTTATGAGCGGTATTCCCTCACTCGCTATACATGCAAATGGCAAACTAAGTGTTATCGCTGTCAAAACGACACTATGCTTCTTTTTCATAAACTTCTTCTCCTGAATTTTCACAATCGTTGAAAAAATCTGCGTACTTCGCAAAATGACCAACCCACTTCAATATCTTTGATATTGTGAAAGGTCGGCGCATCCAGAATAACTAAATAAGTCTAAATATTAAAGTTTAATGAACACTATTTAGTAGGTAAAAACCATAAAATGCCATAAATTTGGCCGAAATGTAACTATTTAGATATCGTTTAATAAGGGTACACGATAATTCACCGATACCACATTAAATCTTAATAATCTATGTCTCAAGAATATAGAGGCATTTATAATGAATATTGTGTGCATCGGTGGTGGGCCTGCGGGCTTATATTTTGGACTACTGATGAAGCTTCGTCACCCTCAACACAACATCACAGTAGTTGAACGAAATCGGCCTTATGACACATTTGGTTGGGGTGTTGTATTTTCAGATGCGACCATGGAAAACATGCGCATCTGGGATCAACCCACAGCAAGCGACATTCAGCAAGCATTCAATCACTGGGATGACATCGAGCTGCGCTTCAAAGGACGCACACTTCGCTCAAGCGGCCATGGATTCGTAGGTATTGGACGCAAAAAACTTCTCAATATTTTGCAAAAAAGATGCGAACAGCTTAATGTCAAACTTGTCTTTGAAACCGACGCCAATTCAGATGAAGACTACCCTGATGCTGATTTGATCATCGCGAGCGATGGCATTAACTCAAAAATCCGCGACCGACACGCTAACACTTTTAAACCGGACATCGTTACTCGACCAAATAGATACATCTGGCTAGGGACCAAATGTCTATTTGATGCTTTTACTTTTGACTTCCAGAAAACAGAACATGGTTGGTTTCAAGCGCACATCTATAAATTCGACAAAGACACAACAACATTTATCGTCGAATGTCCTGAGCATGTTTGGCTAGCACACGGTTTAGACAAAGCAGATCAAATGCAGTCCATTGCATTCTGTGAACGCTTGTTCGCCAAAACATTGCAAGGTGAGCCCCTCATGACAAACGCTCGCCATTTGCGGGGTTCTGCATGGTTGAATTTTCAACGCGTCGTATGTGAGCAATGGTGGCTAAAAAATAGCAACGGAAGTCATGTTGTACTCATGGGTGATGCTGTGCATACAGCTCATTTCGCGATTGGTTCTGGCACAAAGTTAGCCTTTGAAGATGCAATCGAATTGACACGTCTGTTCGATGAACTCGGACATGATGCTTCGCAAATCACCACTGTACTTAACACCTATCAAGAAACTCGCCGGATTGAGACTTTGCGCCTACAAAATGCAGCATGGAATGCCATGGAGTGGTTTGAAGTTTGTGGAACTCGTTATTGCGAACAATTTGAACCCGAGCAATTCATGTACTCAATGCTCACACGTAGCCAGCGCATCAGCCACGAGAACCTGCGCCTACGCGACAAATCATGGCTAGAAAGCTACGAGGCATGGTTCGCAAAACAGACAAATACCGAAACAAGTACACCTGTTTTGCCAATGTTTACACCATACCAAGTTAGATCCATAACTTTGAAAAATCGAGTCATGGTCTCCCCAATGGCACAGTACTCCGCCATCGATGGCCTCGTCGGTGAATACCACCTGATGCATCTTGGCGCCCGAGCAATCGGTGGTGCCGGTCTAGTCATGGTCGAAATGACAGCACCTTGCCCAGATGGTCGCATCACACCAAATTGTCCCGGCCTATGGCGCGACGATCAACAAGAAGCTTTCGCTCACATCGTCTCTTGGATACATCACCATAGCGATGCAAAGATCGGGGTTCAAATTGGGCATGCCGGCCCGAAAGGAAGCACAAATAAACCATGGGAAGGTAATGGAGCAAATTTTCCTTTGCCGAATGAAAACTGGTCCTTATGTTCCGCATCTGCTTTACCTTACATGCCTGACGGCACAATCCCCCAAGCACTTACTCGGGCAGGTATGGACGAAATTAAATCGCAGTTTGTTGATGCCACAAAACGAGCTGCAAAAGCAGGTTTCGATTGGCTTGAACTACATTGTGCTCACGGATATTTGTTATCTGCATTCATTTCACCACTTACAAACAAGCGCGGCGACGAATACGGAGGTAGCTTAGAGAACCGTCTACGCTGGCCTCTAGAGATCTTCAATTGCATGAGGCAAGCTTGGCCTAAGCATCTTCCTATAAGCGTTCGGATTTCTGCGCACGATTGGGTTGACGGAGGCATTACCCCTTCGGATGCCGTGGAAATCGCCAAAGCTTTCAAGGCCGCCGGAGCGGACATGATCGACTGCTCGTCTGGGCAAGTTAGCGTAGAAGAAAAGCCAATATACGGGCGAATGTTTCAAACGCCCTTTGCCGACCAAATCCGGCAAGAAGCAGGTATTCCTACCATTGCCGTTGGTGCCATCAGTGAGGCCGATCATGTCAACAGCATCATCTCCGCTGGGCGTGCTGATTTGTGCGCCATTGCACGTCCGCACCTAGCAAATCCATCATGGACACTGAATGAAGCGGCACGAATTGGATATACCAATATCGAATGGCCCAAGCCTTATGTCTCGGCCAAACGCCAATTGGAAGCCAATTTCAGCCGCGCAGCAGCTCAAGCAATTGGACAAAAGAAATGATTTGCCCAACGCGGCTCTAGACGAAACATTACATTGAACACAAATCAGACCAATGTATGGCAAAAATTTAACCGCGCTCCAACTCAGACAAGAAAACTTGCAGATATGGCCATGCAACTTGACGCAGCGCGTCTCATGACTTACCGCACCACATGGATGCGCATCCAAGGGCACAACATTACCAAAGAGGCCGCGATGGCAAAGTTCTCAGCTAAAGAAAACGCTCAAAGCATTATTGATATAGCTGTTCAATTACATGAGGGAATGGGTGTTCGAAAAGGACGCATTGTGGAATCACTTTACAGAGAAATTCGAGCCCTCCGCATTTATGAAAGAGCGAGTGAAGTACAACAACTCATCATCGCCCGTGAATTGCTCAAAAACAACTGATGAACTCTATGCGCAATACACCCCTTTTACCTTCTTCTCATACCGACACTTTTGCACGCGATCGATTACCTCCTGCCGACCAATGGCCGCTGTTCGTTTTCGATCGCCCTGAACTCTCGTACCCAGAAAGAATCAATGTTGCCTCTGAACTAGTTGATGCAAACATCCTTCGCAACCACGGACATCGCCCGGCTCTTCATGGTTGCAATCAATCAGGTTCATTTACTTGGACCTATAAACAGCTGCAACAAAAAGTTGATCAAATCGCTCATGTCTTGATAAACGACATGGGACTGGTTAGCGGAGCTCGCTTGCTATTGCGCGGCGCAAATTCTCCAATGACAGCTGCTTGTTGGCTCGCAGGAATCAAAGCGGGACTGATCATGGTCCCAACCATGCCTTTGTTACGTTCCTCTGAATTACAAAAGATCATTGATAAGGCACAGATTTCTGCCGCCATCTGTGTCAGTTCATTAGCCAATGAACTAGCTCACTGCCTTGATGCTACCCATGAACATCACACACCATGCCTTAAACAAGTGATTCATTTCGAAAGCACATCTTCTAATGCATGTTTAGAAGAAAAAATGAGTAACTACACAGAACCATTCGTAGCGCACCCAACAAGCAGAGACGATGTTTGTTTGATCGCTTTCACCAGCGGGACAACCGGAGTTCCAAAAGGGACTGTTCATTTTCATCGCGACATACTTGCAATGAGTGATTTGTTTCCCCGTCATGTTTTGCATATGAACGAAAACGATGTCGTCTGTGGCACCCCTCCCCTTGCGTTCACATTTGGCCTTGGCGGACTCTTAACTTTCCCTCTTCGTTACGGCGCTTCAACTGTCCTGATTGAAAAATACACCCCCCAATCACTCTTGGAAACCATTGCTCAGCACGAAGCAACTCAATGTTACACAGCGCCAACTTTCTATCGCCAAATGGCCACACTCGCCCACCAATACAACCTAAGTAGCTTGCAACATCCAATTTCAGCCGGAGAAGCCCTGCCCAGTTCAACACGTGAACTTTGGAAACAAAGTACAGGAATTGAGATCACCGATGGCATCGGTGGGACAGAAATGATCCATATTTATATTGCATCCTCTGGAAAGACCGTCAAACCTGGATTCCTTGGATGCCCCGTACCGGGCTACGAAGCCCGCGTCGTTGACGAACACATGAACACCTTGCCTCCCGGTACACCAGGCCGACTTGCTGTTAGGGGCCCTACTGGTTGCCGTTATCTTGATGACCCACGACAAAGTGAATATGTTAAAAACGGCTGGAACTTACCGGGTGATACCTTTGAAATGGACGAGCAGGGTTATTTCAAATACCTCGCTAGAAACGATGACATGATTGTTTCCGCCGGTTACAACATTGCAAGTCCAGAAGTTGAAAGCGCACTCATACAACATCCAGCTGTTGCCGAATGTGGGGTCATCGGCTTACCCGATGTTGAGAGAGGACAAATAGTCACCGCATTTGTTGTGTTGAAAACGACTCATTCTTGCTCAACGCAAATGGTCGAGAACTTGCAACAATTTGTCAAAGATAACTTTGCTCCTTATAAATACCCTCGAAAAATCATCTTCGTTAACGAACTTCCTCGCACTGAAACTGGCAAGATTCAACGATTCAAATTGCATCAACTCATTTAAGGATTTAACAATGTCAAAAATACTTCAACCAGAAGAATGGGCTGTACCTAAAGGCTATGTCAACGGCATTGAGACACATGGATCTCAAATATTCATTGCAGGCATGATTGGCTGGAATAACGAATGTCAATTTGAAACCGACGATTTTGTAAAACAATGCCGCCAAGCTCTACAGAATATTGTTCGTACATTAGCTTGTGCAAACGCGCAACCATCTCACTTGGTCCGCTTGACTTGGTATGTCAAAGATAAAAATGAATATTTGACGCATGCTAAAGAACTTGGTCAAACATATAAAGAAATAATAGGAAAACATTTCCCGGTCATGACCCTCGTTCAAGTTGCCGACTTACTTGAAGACAGGGCAAAAGTTGAAATCGAAGCCACTGCAGTTGTTCCCAATTAATTATCCTATAACCAACCAAAAATCCAGCCCGTGTCTTCTCCCTGGATTGCAGCTTGCAAATGAATCTCACAAGTTGCATTCGCTTGTTGCTACTATCTGCCATTTGGGGAGCATCCTTCTTATTCATGCGTATCGGGGCCCCTGTTCTCGGGCCTTCAGTACTAATCTTCTTTCGTGTTGGATTCGCCGCACTTTTTCTTTTCATAATCAGTCTCTACAATAAACAGTCGTTGTCCATCTCTACGAATTGGAAACATTATTTAATTCTCGGCTTATTTAATTCAGCAATACCCTTTTTCCTCTTCGCCTATGCAGCCAAGACTGCTTCAGCCTCATTACTGTCGATTCTTAATGCGACTGCACCTATTTGGGCAACAATCATTGGGGCAATTTGGTTTCGCTCCAAGCTTTCGTTTACCGTTTTATCAGGAATGACTATTGGTCTAATTGGCGTTAGCCTCCTAGCGAAAGTTGAAGCACTTGCAATTCCAGAAAATGGTGCTCTTGCTATCAGTGCTGGTTTGGGTGCAGCCATGTCATATGGAATTGCCACAACTTACGCTAAAACAGCTAAAAGCGTAACACCTTTCGCAAATGCACACGGTAGCATGTGGACCGCTCTATTATTCTTAACACCGTTTGCTTGTTGTTCTTTCAATGATCTAGATATGCCCTCTAACAAAATAATTATCTCCGTCTTGGCATTAGGCATCTTATGCAGCGGTATTGCTTATCTTCTTTATTTCCGCTTAATCTCTGACATCGGGGCAGCGTCAGCACTAACAGTGACATTTCTAATTCCTGTTTTTGGCATTCTGTGGGGGTATCTCTTTATGGATGAACAAGTTGGGGTACATACAATCATCGGCGGTTTCGCCGTCATAGTTGGTACAGCACTTGTAACCGGCTTCTCTGCTCCCTCTTTTTTTCGTAAGAATTAACTCTTTCATCAAAACAACTACACCGTAATTTATTTAATCCTGCTATCACACACTTCTTCGGAAGTTATTAATAACTAATATATGAGCTTTTATATCATCGGGGGCAGTCCTATGATGCGGTATGCTTTTGCCTCCCTTTTGAGACATATAGCACCCGCAAAGAAAGTCACTGAACTAAACAATGCTCTCGAGATTAAACCATTTATTTTAAAAGATGAGACTCCTGAACTATTTGTTTTCGACACATTGGTACCATGTGCAAAAAATTTAGTACTAATTAATAGAATTAAAGATGATTTTCCAGGCGCTGCATTGGTCATATCTTCAACAACAACTCCTTTCCAAACTAATGTCGATATCACTCCAGTGGGTGAATATATTTTCATTGATCAATCAATGAACGTTTCTGAAGTTTCAAAAATATTGAGCTCTTTGTTGAAGAAGACTATTTTAAAAGTAAATGCAATTACAACTGGCTCGATCAAATTACCCAAGCGTCAGAAGCAACTCATACCCCTATTAGACTTAGGCATGAGCAACCGTGATATTTCTATAGAATTGGGCATCAGTGAACACACTGTCAAAGTACACCTTTGGCGTCTCTTTCGTCGACTAAATGTGAAAAGCCGCACACAAGCGCTGCATTTCGCTCGCCTGAATAATCTCATATGAATTTACATATCAAGCCATATTAAACCGTTTTCAGACACACATCGCGATATTCAAATTACTGATGTGTTTCTGATTAAATGACGGGCCTTGCCGAATCCGCTCCATAGTTCATCGGGGTGCGACTGCTCTGATCCTCTTGATCTCTCCTGTGGTTTTATCAAGCGTATAAAACGCACCGTCAAGGCCTGTTGTGATCTTAATCAATGTCCCCGCAGATTTGAGTAGCGGCAGACTCTGGAGTCTAGCCATCTCATCTAAGCTGCCGCCATTGACGATAGGTGTGCCCGTGGTGAGCGTGGCTTTGCTGGTGTTGATGAAACCTCTACCGTTAACGCTAATGACCATTAGGTTCGCAATCACCACCTCTGCGCGTTGACCAGCCAATTCCGCATACCCGTTGAGGTAACTGGGATTTGATGAATTCACTTCACTGAGAATGATACGAGCACTGCCCGTGGCTAGCCAAGGGTTGGCTTGTATCCAGGCGCCGAGTTAGGTTTTAACATTGTCTTTACTGTTATTGAGGATGGCCCCGTTGCTTTGCACATCAAACTGGCTGTAAACATTACGAGACACGCCTGCGGCACAACATTAGCGGTTTGCAGAACAGGTGCCTGCTGATTGCGTGGGGCTTGTCGATAAGCCACCACTTGGGCGTGCGCATCCGGTGTAGGTAGTGCCCACAACACAGCCCCTAGAGCGCACAAGACAGATAAACTGAGTGTGCTGATAGCAACCGTCGCGTATTCTGCTGTCGCTGGATGGCCTGAAGTCACAGCTTCGCCCCTAGAGCCCTTGCCCTGCGATGATGAGGTCTCTGCCACAGCCATGAGCTGCCCACGTCGTTTGTTAAAAATGATGCGGAATAAATTCTTGTTCATGGGGGCAACCCCTTACCTAGCAATTTCCAAAATCCGACTCAATAGCGAATGCAACCCGCACGCGCTATTGAGAAACTCATTTAAAAGTTAGAAACGTGTACCCACAGACACGGAGAAACCTTTAGATTTCCATCCATCTTTTCCACCGTAGTTCATGTAGTCCAACTGTCCGTAAATATTTTTGGACAGTTCAGTTTGGATACCCGCTCCATAAACAGCTTTGGTTGCTGAATCCGATGATGAGCCACCTGGGTAATTACTCTTCCACGATGTATGCGCCAAACCAACGCGGGCAAAAACTTCCGTGCCGTTTGCAATATTCAATTTGGGCTTCAGGCTGATACCGTAGGTGGTTGCAGACAATTCACCTTTTTGGGATGAACTAGCCCAGTCTCCTTTAGAAACAGTCAACCCGGCCATTGCTTCAACATCCAAGTTCTCGTGGATGTTCTTACCCACGACAAATCGAGCAAGCTTTGGAGTTGGCTCTGTACTTGAGTCATCTGTGAACTTCATGCTTAGATACCCCACCTCACCGTAATAGGCATCAGATGCAGATTGAGCAGAGCAAGCAGATGCCCCCACCAAGGCCAGTAAAGCAATTAGTGCGTGTTTTGTTTTTTCCATTCTTGATCTTTCAAGTTAATGTGGCTTCGCCACGTTGCAACCGAGTTGAATTCATTCAACCCACTTTCAAGCACAAGCTCTAGCAACTTGCGCTTTAAGTTCTTTGGCTCTTTGAGTATGTTCATCCTTAAAAACTGGCACTCAAGCTAAAGCCAGCCAGTCAGTCGCACATCAGGGGTGCGCTCGCGTTGTTGTCGTTGTTGTTGCTCTTGCTGCTGTTGTCTCTGCAACTCTTGTTGGTTGCGAATGCCAATGTCACGTTCCTGTGCGTGGCTGATCTGGGCTGCGGCACTGAGCGAAAAACATCGTCCAGTGAGCAGTCCGGCAGCTTGCTGGCCAAACTTGTGCGTTGCTGCTAAGGAAGAATGATGAAACATGAAAAGTGCGTTTGTCTAGAGTGCTTATATAATAGTAACAAAGAGTTATTTAAAAAGAAATGGAATTATAATATCAATTATAAAGTGTTAAGTTTTACCAGTATTTCACTCGGACTTTGTCGAGCGTTTCGCCGGCTTGCTGGACTGTTTTTGAGTCTGTTTCGTGGCGGAAATTTCGGGTTTTCTACCCGGTTTCGCCCGTAGCTCAAGCCTGTACAAGTCGCGCATGAACTTGGGCACCCATGTACGCACGGCAATGCACACCGACAGTGGAGGGCGTTCTTCTAAGGGCAGATGGGCATCGGCTCTGGCTTGGTCTTCGTATTCCAAGGCAATTTGCTCGAGCCTTGCTTTGAGTTGTTCCTGTGCTTTGCGCGAAACACGCATGTTCATGATGCGCAGAAGTTCGCCGTTACCTTCAAACCCATCGTCGAAGAAGTCATCGCTAACGGCGCTACCCTCGAGCAAGGTCGGCTAAGAGACCTATGCCGACGACGAAGACGATCTCATCGAACGCTGGATGGCCACGGTTCAGGAAGTAGCGCCCAGCGGGCGCAGCGATGTGTTTGGCGGTACGGGCGCGCTACGCTTCAGCTAGGTCAGATCCGGCAGCGACTTCATGGCTTCAAAGAGGGGCAGTAATCAATGGCACGACCGTGCTCAGGATGAACGAATAACATCGTCCGTTATCATCGCATCACAAGCCGCTTATGAGGAACTCCTGCGCTCAAGGGCTGTGGCTGCGTAAGGTCAGTGAATATTATCTTGGCATACAGACCCTGTGACGCATCACCCATACACGCCATGTGTCAACACCCAACTGACTTCGAAAACAATAATTTAATTAATCAAAGCGTTGTGGGGATTCAGTTTACTAAATGTAATTTCTAATCCGCTCTGAAATGGGAGCGCCCATTACGCTCAAGCTCTCCCATTTCGCACCTCGTTTGTGCAACAACGCTACTTGATAACACGAATCTTCGTATTCCCATAGTCACCAACATACACCGTCCCGCCACTATCTACTGCCAGTCCTTTCGGCGTATTAAATAACGCAGCAGCCCCTGTTCCATCCGCATATCCACTTGTACCTGAACCAGCTAATGTTGAAACATTGCCAGCTGGTGTGATTTTTCTTATTGAATGCCCAATATTTGTTTGGGCACCAGAATCAGCCACATACAAAGTTCCGAAAGTATCTACTGCGATCCCCCAAGGTTTATTGAAACGGGCGGCACTTCCTAGTCCATCATCAACCCCAGCTACTCCCGATGAACCCGCTATTGTTGTAATTGTTGCATCAGTTGCAATCTTGTAAATTACATGGAGTTGGTAGTCGGCTACATACAAGTTTCCGTTTGAGTCAACAGTAAGACCCATTGGCGTACCCGCTGTACTCACAAGTTTTCTCACTTGGCCATCGCTTGGCGTAATCTTAATCACACTCTTGGCGACTGTAGTCACATACATGATATTGTTTGCATCTATTGCAACGCCATATGTACGGTTGAATATTGCCGTTGTTAATGTGCCATCAATATCTGCTATACCACCTCCCGGCGCACCTGCATATGTGGTTACCTCACCCGCTGGGGTGATCTTACGAATCGCTTTGTTGTTGGAGTCTGCTACGAATACATTTTCATTCGAGTCAACAGCCAGTCCTATAGGACGATTAAATTGAGCGGCAGCTCCTGTTCCATTTGTAAATCCTGATGTACCGGAGCCTGCCAAGGTGGTGACCACACCGGCTGGTGTGATCTTGAGAATCACATTGTTTACCGCATCGGAAGCATAAATATTACCGCTCGTTGCACTAACCGCCATACCCTCTATGCTAGGAGAAAGCGAAGGTAACGACATGGTAGACACTACGCCCGTCTCACAATTCACAGCGACAGAAGAAACGCTAGCAGCGACATTATTGCCAACGCCATTGGTAACAGAGCAAAGCTGCCCAAATGGCTGTGTACCTACAGTGACAGCATAAGCGCCTGTATAAGCAACAGGCGTAGCAAAGGTAAAGGCCCTGTTTGAATTAACCGTAAGTGCATCAGCACCATTGTTCAATAGTGTGACTTGCCTGCCCGATGCCAAGCCAGTTAGGCTACCACCAACGGTATAGGTATTAACAGAACAAACCACATTGATGTTATTAATAGTACTTGATACATTGCTTCCCGTTGCGTTGGCGACTGTACAGACACCATGCGCAGGTTGTTGGTCAACAGTGACGGCATAAGCCCCTGTATATGCAATAGGAGTTGCGAATGTAAAAGCCCCATTGGCAGTAACCGTGATCGGATCTGCAGCGTTGTTTTTCAAGGTAACTTGATCCGTGCCTGCTAAACCACTCACGGTTCCACCGATGGAGTAATTGTTGGTA
>JACCDH010098281.1_pt1 | contig 13267 bp, 11 predicted proteins | sample 7442481 | NCBI WGS metagenome assembly JACCDH01 (sample SAMN15323433, study PRJNA562643) | freshwater metagenome | isolation source: river surface water | place: USA:Blue River Watershed | collected 2017-08-15
CAATGAAGCTGCAGGTAATTGTGCGTTCGGATTAATATTACTAGTTGGGTCTACAGGATTTGGCTGCCAACGGTATTTGTAATGATAATCATAAGGAATAGACTCATTTGAAAACATGGATGCAGATGCACCAGTAACATAGAAATTAAACCCTGTAGATCCTTGCCATACCATTTCTAAAGAAAATCCTTTATATGTTGCTCCTGTAATTAAGCTATAAGTGATTTCTGGGAAAGTACCCTTTCCAATAATATCCTGATCGCGCCAATCTAATAATCCATCTTTATTTAAATCTATATAACGGATATCCCCTGGTCTTAAACTTGCATTCCCAACTCCATCTTGATTAAATCCTATCTTATCAATTTCAGCTGGTGATTTAAAAATTCCATCTGATTTATAACCCCATGAAAGATTAGCTGATTTGCCCGTTAACTGGTAAATTCTAATTTGATCAGGGTCAGTGTAAGCGGTTTCATCTCTATAATCCCAACGATTCTTTGTTAAAGTAAAGGTTGGCATAATTGAAAGTTGTACTCCTTTAATTTTAGGACGGTAATCAATCATTAATTCAAACCCTCTATTACTTTGTCTATTTAGATTTACAAGAGGTAGTGTAGCGCCAAAAGTTGAAGGAACTGCTCTTTGCTGGGTAGCTAATATTCCATCTCTAATTCTATAAAATATATTTCCTTCAAATACTAGTTTACCTTTAAATAAAGTTAAATCAATACCAAGGTTATAGTTGGTTATACTTTCCCATGTAATAGCTGGATTAGGAAGTCCTGTAGTACTGATGGTTTTGTAATTGGTATTCCCAATAATAAAGCCATTTGGATTGATATCATACCCTGTTAAATAGCTAAATTGGCTGGTGCCATCGTTACCAGACTGACCATAGGAGAGCCTTAACTTACCATTGGATAACCATGAAGCCGCTTTATCCATGAATTTTTCTTTTGTAAAATTCCAACCCACTGAGATTCCAGGAAAATAGCCCCATCTTGAATTCACTGGAAAATTAGCACTTGCATCTGCTCTCAAAATAAATTCAGCTAAATACTTTCCTTCGTAATCATAATTCAACTTTCCAATATATGCCACTCTTGACATTTGGCTTTGTGTTCCAGTATTTTCCTGAAAATCCTGACCTCCAGAAAATAGCTGTTGAACAGTTGGAGATAATAGGTCACGACGATAAGCCATTAATGAATTGCCACCATTCTTCAATTGTTCAGCAATTGCCATACCGCTGATACGATGCTTTCCAAACGCTCTATCATAGTTTAACTTCAGCATAGGGTATACTTGGTAATACCTTGCATTCGTTTCTCTTAAAGAGATAAAGTTTCCCATATTGGCCATATAGGTATAGATTTTTGTATCATAATCGTAATCGTATACCTCTGCAGGAATATTAAATATTTTAGTATAATCTGAAGATTGGCTTACTAATAAATCTGCCCCTACTTTCAAACCTTCAACAAAAGGAACTGAATAAGTTAATCCTACTTGTGCGTTAAAGAAATTTGAACTTGTTTTATCATATCCTTTCCGGCTGGCATCTGTTCTTAATAGTGGATTACGACCTTGGAAACCAGTGTAAGCATTTCGTGCAGGATCAGGCATATATGGAGAATAACGAGGTTGTGCCGTACTAAAATCAACCATTACATCTTCAATTGATCCAACAGTTTGATCTTGACCAAATCGATACTGCATATCAAATCGCATTGAAAGATTTTCTGCAATTTTTGCATCAACATTCAATCGAGCATTATATCTCTTGTAAAAATAATCTCTTGAAGTAAAAACACTTTGTTGATCGGTAACACCCAAAGAACCAAAATATTTAAGATTGGCTGTTCCACCACTTACGGTTATACTTTGTTGTAACATAGGTGCACCGGCACGGAACAATGCATCACGCCAATCATACGATTTAAAATTAGCTTCTGTACCAGCTTTATATTTATTAACTACTTCTTCAGTGAATTCACCTGGATTCAAGCCATAATTTAGAGCCGCTTCTCTACGCAACTCTGCCCAATCTCCAGCATTTACAGTGTTTTGAAAAGCAGAAGGCATTTGATAGGTAAATGTGCTGGAATAATTAATTTGAGGTGCACCTGTTTTACCACGCTTGGTTGTCACAAGAATTACACCATTTCCAGCTCTCGCACCATAAATTGCCGCAGATGCATCCTTCAGTATAGAAATTGACTCAATATCATTTGGATCAATTCGGTTAAATGGAGTAGGTAATCCGTCCACAATTATTAAAGCATTTCCATAACCTCTGATTTGCAAATTTGCATTATCAGCTCCAGGTAATGAATTTTCTGTTTTTGCAACTAAACCTGGAAGTCTTCCAACTAATAATTGAGAAGTATTAGGTGCTGGAGCAGATTGTAATGCTTTGGATCCCATTTGTGCCACCGCTCCAGTTACCGTTGCTTTTCTTTGAGAACCATATCCAACTACAATCACTTCCTGTTGGGCAATGTCTAACTTTTTTAATGCAACTCTAACAGTGGTCATTCCTTTTACATTCACTTCTTTATTTTCCATTCCAACAAATGAGATAACAAGAATCATGGAGGATGTCTCTGGAACGGTGATAGAAAATGCACCACTGGCATCAGCCGTAACTCCTTTACCTGTACCTTTTACTGATATAGTTGCACCATCTAATGGTAAACCAGCGTCATCTGTAATAATCCCCTTTAAAACAAGATCAGCTGGTGGCGACGCTGCTTTAATTGCAGATGATTCTTCTATTGCCGCTTTTTGCTTAATTATTATAGTATTCTCTATAATAGTATAGGTTAGAGGTGTCTTTTGTAAACACTCTTGTAGCGCACTTTGCAGTGGAACATTTTTTGCCTCCAAACTAACATTTCCTGCAAGATCTAAAAGCTCTGTTGTACAAATAAAATTATACCCAGTTTGCTTTTTAATCTCTTTCAATACTTTTTGAAAAGGAACATTTTTGAATGAAAGATTTACAGATTGTGCATTGGTTTCTGCAAATACTTGCATACATGCCACAAAAATAAAAATGTTAATAAACTTCATGATTAACAATGCACGCTTCATAGAAGGGAAGCCTTTGTTAACTTTTCGCTTTTGACGAAAACCTAGAGAAGAGAATGTCATAACGTCATTTTGGGTTTAATAATAAGCGGTTTCAAGGATACTGGATTTTTATTCAAAGCCATTTAAGGCATTACTATGAGATTTTTTCCTTCGATTTTAAATTTTATTTCGCCTGTTTGCTGCAACATTGATAGTACTTGAGACAACTTTACATTTCTTGAAATACTTCCTATGAAATGCTTGTTGATATTCCCTTTATAGCTTACCTCTACATCATACCAACGAGCCAATTGTCTCATTACTGCTTTGATATCACTATTTTCAAATTGAAAATTTCCATCCTTCCAAGCAACAGTCTCTTCGAGGTTTACCTCATTGGTAACAGCTATATTTCCAGAAGATTTAAGTTGTGCTTGTTGCCCTGGTAGTAAATATTTGGTTTGACCGGATGCTAATACCTTAACCTTACCCTCTAATAATGTAGTCTTGATCATCTCTTCATCGGTATAGCCATTTACATTAAAATGTGTACCTAGGACTTGTATTTCCATATTGTTCAACAGTACTTTGAAAGGCTTTGATTCATCCTTGGCAATCTCAAAATAAGCTTCCCCAGTAATTTCTACTTTACGCTCATTACCAATAAATACAACAGGATATTTTAAAGATGAAGCTGCATTCAACCAAACTTTACTTCCATCTGGTAAGGTTAACTTATACTGACCACCCATTGGTGTTTGCAAAGTATTATAAGCAATCTCGTCAGACTTACCATTTGAAGTATTGTACTCTAATTGACCATCATTTTTCTTGATAATGCTTGTACTGCCTTGTTGAGCAAGAACCCCATTTCCAGCACTGTCCAATAGAATGGTTCTTCCGTCAGACAAAGTCAACACAGCCTTATCCCCACCCGGAAGCCTGTCTTGTTGCGGTTTTGTAATTGTGTTTTTAGTATAAACAGACTTCTGCTTGTTGTTAATTGAAAGAACAATTGAAGTAGCAACAATTAAGAAAATGGCAGCAGCTGCAATCCATCTATACCGTTTAAAAAAGATTGGACGTATAACTGCTTTAGAAGAAGATGTATCAGTATCCAGTTTATCTTTTCCTAACTGCATTTTTGTATCCCAAACAGATGATTGGATAATTGATTCAGAAGTTTTAGACGATTGCCAAAGCTCAAATAACACTTCATCTAATGGCTCATCAGTTGGATATGAATTCAATTGAATCCATAGCTCATTGTACTCTTCAGATGTAAGCTGATTATCTAAGTACTTTTGTATGAGTTTTTTAAGGATTTCTTTATCTTGATTCATGAGCGTTATTAGTTTTAAAGTGTATTCAGCACTTGTATTGCTTTGGCATTATATTGAGCAGAAGTAGGATATTTACTATTTTTTTGCATCTCCTCTTTCAAATAAGTATTCATTGCTTTATAAAAATTTTCGTGCAAGAAATATTGGCGTGTTTTTGCACCCGACTCATTAATCAATGACATCTGTTTAGAAATACCATTTTCATACTCATTGTTATACATCTGCCAATGTAAAGCAAAGGGAAGATTCAATTCAAAAGCAATTTTCATTACTTCCTTTGTTTCATCAAACTGCTTTTGAATAGTTTCTGGTTTTGATGCATTTGCTTGATAACCATACTCACCAATAAAAACTCTTCTTGAAAATGGTATTTCTGACTTGGGTTTAAGTTGAGCTTCTAAGTATTTAAAAATATTATCTAGATCAATTTTCTTTTGCGCATAAGTTTTATCCTTAATAGCTTCATAGCTAGAATAAGATACTAAATCAACATCTACATTGGGTAATACACTACTAGCAACAGCAGGCTCCCCGTTCATTGCTTTGAGTACAAGGTTGGCTTCTATATAATGATACAAGGCAACATTTTTTGCAGTGGACGCTTTCTTTGCATCATCAATGGCTCTCTGTCTTACCTGAAACCATTTTGTCATATTCGCAATAAATGTTGGAGAGGGGGTTACGGTTCTATCATAATTGGGAATTAGTAGCCAATCACCTTCCCAGTTTCCAATAAAAAATGTTTTACCTGAATTATCATATGTTTTTAATATATGAGAAGCAAACTCATACATTTCATCATAAATAATCTTTTCGTTTGCCGCCCCCATATCGTTTTTCCAATCCACATTGGTTAATGTATGTACCCAAAAAAAGATATACTTAAAATCCATATTGCACACCGTCTTATAAGGAACATTATTCGTAAAAAGTGCTAAGGTTTTAGTGCTTTTTACGACTTCATTGATTCCATAGATATCAGGTGAATTTTTGCCAAGTGTTATCTTTAGAATGTTTGACCCCATTTCACGTATTTTTTTGGCTTGCTCAACCAGCAAATTGTCTGAAGTGAACTGGTAACTCCCAGATATGGCATGGGTCCCTAAAACAAAGTTGTATGGTTCTAGTTGTGCTGTTGTATTAGTTGGTGGAACTACAGGAGTTGTAGTATTAGTTGCTGAGTCGGTCTTTTTGCAAGAAAATAAAACGACTACAAGTACAGCCAGAACTTGAAATTGAAAAAATTTCTTCATTTATCTCTATGTTTAGTAAGGCATAAGGATAAATGAAGCAAGAGCCTCTATTACCCATATGGTGCAATTCGTCTATGCTAAGACGACAAAAAAGAGATCATGTACTAATGAACTATAAAAATTTTTCAAAAAAACTTACGGGAAGAAGAAAAAGGGCATTATTCTTACGAAGATGTTCTCTGATGAACTCAACTGAGGCGGCTAGGTGATTGCGAACTGTATTAGTTGATAAATTCAAGGTTTCTGCTATTTCAGCATAGCTTAATCCTTCATTTTGACGTAACTCAAATACTTTTCGCCTTTGAGGTGATAGTTGATCAATTGCTTCCTTAATAAGGGCTTGTAAATTATGTTGATTCAATCGTGCATCCGCACTTTCGGGGGTTGCAAAATTGGTTAGGGCTTCCCATACTGCCTCTTGTAAAATAGGGCTACGTTTAGCTGCTCTAAAAAAGTCAATCGCTTTATTATGAGCAACACTGTATAAGAAAGGTTCCAATTTTTGTATCTCAGTGATTGCTTCTCTTCCATGCCAAAGTTTTAAAAACACATCCAACACTATTTCTTCTGCAATTTCTTTAGACTTAGATACTTTAAATAAATAATTGAAGAGCTGGTTACGATATTTTTCAAAGATGATTTTGAAAAAAAACTCATCTCCCTCCTTAATTTTAAGAAGGCAATATTCATCGTTATAGATATTGGCAAAGTCAGTCATTGGCAATGGAAACCCTTTCCGCGTCTAGCCAAAAATAAAGGAAATGTATTGATTTTAAGAGTTTTGTAACATATATAGAAAAAGTATACTCTATCTACATATTTGCTGATTCAATGTTGGATTAACATGATAATACTGCCTTATTGCAAATCTTCACTCACTCGAAATTTGACTATTTTTTTGATTAACGCCAAAGGTAATTTTTGATTAATGGGAAATTGGATTGCACCCTTTGAGGTTTTAAAGGGAATTAAATCATCCTTGAAATGAACAATTGGCTTGGGTGTAGGATAGAATCCAATATGGTTTTTATACACTGCATAGTATACCAAAACTTTATTTAGCTTAAAAGCAGGCATGCCGTAACTGATGGTTTCCGTTGCTTTTGGCGCAGCTTGTAAAATAGCTTGTCTGAGTTGTTGCAAGATTTCCTGAATCTCTTTTGGATAAGCCTGATGGTATTCATCTATCGAGTTAATCATAGCTTATATTTTTCTCTGATTGCCTTTTGCAAAGCATTACAAGCTTTTAGACATTGATCGGCTAAGAAATAATTACGATTTGCTCCCCCTTTCATGAATTGAGCTTTTATGACCAATTTATTAATTTCACTTGGATTGCTATTAATTAATTGGGGGTTCGTAGTTGGCTTTTTTACATTATTAGTTGAATCTAACATGCTATAAAAAACCAATCCATCAAAAATGGATTCCAATGCCTCTCGATAAGCAGAGTTTACATCTCGCCACTCTTCTAATGTAAAAAGCATAAGTCTAGATTGATTCTCATATGATCCTATTTGCTTCACAATATTGTCATCATGAATCAATCGAAAATTACCCGAATATTTTAATTGTAAAATGGAAGCATCGGAAGGAAAATAATTGGGTGCTCTAACTAAACGACGGGCATGGTAATACAACTCATTCCCTTTAGTGGCAGTTTCCTTATTCATCAATATTTGTAATAATGAATCAATCCTTTCTATTCTATTCTTTGAATCCTCTAGATATTTTGTAAGGTTTACAGAGTCCTTAGATAAATCTTGCATCAAGTGGCTGATATATTTTTTTTCTCGCTGGTTCTCGATATAGTGCTCTAATTGTAGCTCTGCTAAGAATCCACAAAAGACTGCTAGAAAGAGCATGAAGAATTCCCAGAAATAAGATTTCCAGGTTTTAGAGCCATGGTCGTGATGGGCATGATGATGTACTTCCATATTTTCAGTTTCTTGGATGGGTTGTTCTTCAGGATTGTTTTCGGATGAATTTTCTGTATTCATTTTAGTAAAACTTATTTTATTCTTTTTGGGATGGAGAGTGACTTCCAATTAGTATCAAGGCACATTTTACCAATAAAAACAATTTGGCCTACATGATAAGGATAATGAGCCAACTGTCTGTTGATCGCTGCTGTAACGGTTAAAGGCTGTTGCCTAATGAAAACTACCTTTTCGAGATCTTCATTGGTCAATTGATCTAGTACTTTATAGAGACAGTTCCACCCTGCTTCCCATTTTGAAAGTAAATCTGCTCTTGTAAATACCTCCTCTTCGAACTCTTCATCTCTCATACGCCATTCCTTCTCTCCATCAGTGGTGAATAAGTTTGTCCACCTAGATAGCATATTACCCGTCATATGCTTTACAATGATTGCAATTGAGTTACTCTCTTCATTAAACTTCCAAAACAATTGTTCATCAGATAGTTGACTAAATGTTTTTTCTGCCAATTGCTTGTAATAGTCAAATTGTTGTTTTGCGCTAGAAAGGAATTCGTTTTGCATAATATTTTCTATTCTTATTTCAAGTTATATTCCTCTTCTATAAGTTTCAATAAACTTGTTGCTTCAATATCTAATCTAAGCGTGAAGTTTCTCAGCGAGACAAGTTGTAATTTTCGCTGAAATAGTATATTTTTCAACTCAAGCATATAAACAAAAGGTACATCAGGAAATTTTGCATCGGTGGTTTTAAATAAAACTAATGGAGATTTAAACTGGATACTAGAATCGGTCTGATAAAAATTTCCTGCATCCCAAAAACGATTAAGTGCTTTATTGGTTTCAGTAACCGCTTCTAGATACCGGTTATCCGCTACCAAAGCACGTTTCTCAATTCCATAATAGTATTCTAACAAACTATCTAGAATATTCTCTTTTCTAATTAATCTTAAATTACCAGAAGTTTTCATTTGATCAAATGCGGTATTGTAATATTCTAAATATCTCGTGGTTCTTGCCCTTAATAAAATATCATAAAATAAGTCAGGTGATTTTTTGTATGTACCCTTGTTAAGGAAAGACACTGCAGAATCTAATAAATGATAAATACCCATTTGATAATTCGCATGCTTTTTATAAAAAGCTGTATCTTTTTTTAGATCATTATAAATTCGAAAAACATATTTCTTCTCTCGCTGATGTTCTATATAATGCTCCAATTGTAATTCAGCTAAGAATCCACAGAAAACTGCTAGAAAAAGCATAAAGAATTCCCAGAAATAAGATTTCCAGGTTTTGCTACCGTGGTCGTGATGGGCATGATGATGTACTTCCATAGTTTCAGTTTCTTGGATGGGTTCTACTACAGGATTATTCTCGGATGAATTTTCTAAAGATGATTCGTCTGTATTACTTTCCATTTAAGTAGCAATTTTATGCTTATACATCCTTCAAAATACTTATTTTTTTTGAATCAATTCAATCAGCTGGGCAATCCAATCTTGACCATCACGCAAAAAGACATCTGGCTGAATACCGAGGTCTTCGTATTGCAACAGTTCTGATCCATTTACCATATCTGTTGGATAAAAAGCAAACTTGCCGCTTGGTAGTTTCTCCGTTCTTCCATAATTACTACCGTAAGCCATCATCCCTTTAGTGTACCCACCTACAATAGTAACATTCTTCAGTTGCTTTAATTTCAAGACAAATAACTCTCCTTGGCTTAAAGTATTGTTGTTTACAAGCACATACAAATGGCCATTTTTTACATACTCTTTCATGAGTTTTAAATACTTGGCCATTTCTTTTTCAGCCCCTCCTTCATTATTTCTTAAGTCTAAAATCAGGTTATTGGCTGTTAGCTCATTTTTGATTGAATCATAGAATTTTTGGGAAAGTTGAGCTGTATAAGCATTCGCTTGAAAAGTTCTAACAGAGAGATATTGAATTGAATTATTCAACTGTCTAAAGGAAAATTTAGCAGCATCCCTAGGGATATTAATATAGTCTTGTATGGGCCATTTTTTAGTATATACCGATTGTGAATAAGATCCATAGAAATAGGCGTTTACCAAGGATTGATGCTGAAACTTTTCAATAGGTTGATAAGTATACGTTTTAAAAAGTGGATGACCGTAAATAGCTTTAAAAAGATTAGGTGCTAATTCATACAAATGAATGGCTATTTGCCCCTTGAGCCATAAATTGGTTTCACTATCTAAAACAACCCCAATGTATTCATTGGATTCTTTTTTAAATAGCCCAACCCTGTAATACTTATCGTAGTGATAAATACCCTCAATAGAATCTAATGGCTTTTTCGACAATGCAACTTTTAAAGAATCTATATTGATAGAATAGGTTAGATAATTGAGCACCAATTTTGATTTAGCAAAACTATCTATACGTTCAACTGAAGTAAAGTTTTTATAATCGGGTATTTCATAAAATCCCAAATGATTATCTTTTAAAGGAAAAACCAACTGCGCAAGTTGATAAAAATATTGATAACTATTATACTGATTGGTTGAATCCTTACTTAATCGATTAATCAATTCATTGTACTGCGTTTGCTTATCACCTTTTATTTGCGTCTTATAGGAAGCCGTTTTTTGTAATAAGGTTTTAAGGGCTGTTAAATCAGATAAATAGTTGTTATCCTGGGCATTTAAAGTGAATACCCAAGAAATGAATACCATACTTAAAACTACTCGCATTTTCAACCTAGATTGTTTGTAAAATTTTCAATCCCTCCTCCCAATGGGTATGACCAGATGCAACATTAATATGTCCTGCATTACCTATATTAATGAATTCACTACCCCAATGATCGGCAAAATATTTTGCCCGCTCTAATGAAACCCAATCATCATTGGCACTTGCTACCACAATCGTTTTAAAAGCGATTTCATCTAAGGGAATTGGTGCAAATCCTGTTGCAGGAAAAGTATATTGCGGAGCTTCTAAATCACTAGGAGCCACCAGCATGGCACCTTTAATTTGCCTTTGGTATTTTTTAGCCCAATGAGCAATCGTAGCACAACCCAAACTATGACCAATCAATACTACTGTTGATAGATCATACTCCTTTACTTTTTCATCAATCGTTTTAGTCCAATCATCGCAATTTGGAGCGTCCCACTCCCTTTGTTCAATTCTAAAAAAGTTACTCCCTGATTGCTGAAAATAAGTTTGCCAGTGTTCAGGGCCAGAATTCCCTAATCCTGGAACAATTAAATAATTGGTCATTGGGATAAAGTATAATTGCTTTGAGAATTGAAATCAATTATTGATTTGCAATTTCTGCAATTATCTCGACTAATTTATCAGGCATAGAAAAAAAAGGGGAATGACTGCTCGGTAGTTTATACAATTTCTTAGTAGGAACATTATCGGCAATACTGCTTTTATCTAAATCCTTTGCTTTTGTACAAAGAATATAATACTTGGATATTTTACCATAAACATCATCTGATACATTCACCGGTGTCCCGTTGCTTGCGGTTGATTGCCATGCCAAATTAGCTTTTGCGAAAGCTTTATCACTGTTTGAGCAATCATGGTAAAAATGTTCTTCCACAATAGCAGGATTCCATTTGAATGCCTTATAATTTGAACTAAATAGCATTGTTGGAATGGCACTATTAGACAAATCAATATTGCTATTCTTAGCAGCCTGTTCGGCTAAACTCCTAACTGACTCTCCATTTTTAGGCATAAATGCATCTAAATAAATCAGTTTTGCTACTTTGTCGTTCCCAAGTAATTCTGCAGCTTGAGCAATAACGACACCTCCACTAGAATGGCCTAGAAGGAATACTTTTCCTTCAATGGAATTAGCCATTTTTTTAACCGCTTCAGCGTCATCCATTAATGAATGAGAAAATAAAACTGAAGTATCCTTGCTTTGACCCGGTAAATCAATTGCGACGGCATGGATATTTTTTTCTTTCAATAATGGAATTATATGTTTCCAACACCAAGCTCCATGACCGGCACCATGTACTAGAATGACTGTCTTTTTAGTTTGAGCCTGAGTTAAAGAAAGCATAACAAATTGAATTAGAATGAGCAATTTAAGTTTCATGGTTGTATTTTTTACAAAAATGAGCCAAGAAGGAAATTACCCATTGGTAAAAAAAGGACTTTATTTAAGAAAACCTAGCTCTTTATAGCGATGAATGTAAAGCTGCTGTGCAACACCCAAAAGCATTTCAGGAGAAGTAGGCTCAATTTGCAGGTGGTACTGAACAGGGGTATAATTGGTAAAATAGAGATAGTCCTTGGCAAGATGTTGGTAGTCATAATAGCCACTTTCAACTGCAATTTTTAGCCAATCCCAATTCGGGTTGGCATTTTTCATATTATATGCTTTGTGAAATCTTACGATATTCAAATACATTTTTGGATTGATTCCAATTTTTTCAATGAAATTTCTTTTGAATTGTTTTTCACAAAGATTATTCTCTTGAGCCAGCTTATTGACCGTTATATTAGCTATATCGGTAAGTCTTTTACTAAAAATTTCATCAATAGATAGAAGACCAATTTTTGATTTTAAGATTAGTTGTCCAATAAATGTTTCGGCAATTTTTACCATCTCTTCACTGGATTGGGCATAACCCAATTGTTCAGTATAATATTCAATTGATTTTCCAAAAATAAGATGAGCATCAATAAATTTATTAGAGAGTTCGCAAGTGGGTATTCCGGTAAGTTTATAAAAAGCAGTTGGCCTAAATACAATTTGAAAATTGTATAGCTCGCCATAACAGCTAAATATGAATGGCTGAGTTTGTTGCCCTGAAACAAAACAATCGTAACTTAAATCAAGAGATGATTCGATAGAAGGTTTTATTTTATGTATTCCTTTTACAATAGTATGTAAAACCATTTCGGGTTTGGGTACATAAAACTTAGAGAATGAAGCAATATTGGTTGTAGGAAGAATATGAATAATCCTAAAGCACTTAATGTACGCTGACAAAGGATTGCTTGGTAAAATATCTTTTATTCCCATTTGTTTATACTCAGATATAATAGCAATGTAAGAATCAAATTTTACATTAAATATACTTAAGCCACCATTTTTGATGGGTCGCTTTATAGTTACCAAACCATACACAAGGCTTATACAGAATGAATACAACAGAAACCCAAACCAAATAAATACCCCATAATGGCAGGCCAGTCACTACTCTTTTTGGTCTACCAAAAGTTCCAGTGGCAAATTCAAAATCGGCCCATTGAACGCCTTGAATGAAAAGCATCACCAGGGTTATAATATGCACAAAGTAAAAATGTAATACAAAATAAAACAAGGGTACTTTTCCATAAACCATGGCAACATGTTGCACTCCTTTATTCAGCTTTTCTACAAATGCGAAAAGCAAAAACATGATACCCAATGTTACTAAACAAAATAATAAAGAAGGTGGGTATTTAGATACATTCATAAACGATAAGAAAGTATAGAAGCCGGTTTTTTGAACAGACCATGGTGCACCATCTCCATACATATTGATTAAACGGATAACTATAAATAATAGTAAGGCCCCAACCCCAATTCTTAAAAATAGTTTTGGTTTCTTATGTTCGGGCAATATAAAAAAATGGCTGCATGCATAACCGAGTAAAATAATGCCTAGCCA